>Ga0209634_1000594_pt1 | contig 28162 bp, 46 predicted proteins | sample LinPmetageLP40_FD_184043 | JGI IMG/M metagenome (GOLD analysis project Ga0209634, IMG submission 184043) | Marine viral communities from the Pacific Ocean - LP-40 (SPAdes) (version 2) | ecosystem: Environmental > Aquatic > Marine > Oceanic | place: Pacific Ocean | collected 2010-08-26 | reverse complement strand
TAAATTTTAAAACTAAACATAAAAACAGAATACACCCAACACAAAAACCCGTTGCATTGATGGAATATTTAATTAAAACTTATACTAATGAATTTGAAACTGTTTTAGACTTTACTATGGGTAGTGGCACAACAGGTGTTGCTTGTAGTAATACTAATAGAGATTTTATAGGTATTGAATTAGACAAAGAGTATTTTGAAATAGCAGAACAAAGAATAAAGAATTTATTATGAAACTATACAACGGAGATTGTTTAGAGGTAATGAAATTGATACCTAATAAAAGCATTGATGCAATTATAACAGATCCACCATACGGAACTACTGCTTGTAAATGGGATAGTGTAATTGACTTTAAATTAATGTGGGAACAATTAAATAGAATTATAAAACCTAACGGTGCAATAGTTTTATTCGGAAGTGAGCCATTTAGTAGTGCTTTAAGAATGAGTAATATTAAGAATTATAAATATGATTGGATATGGCAAAAAAGCAGAGGTTCTAATTTTATGTTAGTAAAAAAACAACCTTTAAAATACCACGAGCAAATACATATTTTTTATAAGAAGCAACCAAAATACAATCCTATAATGAAACAAGCAGAACCTCATTTAATAGATAAAAGAACTAATTTAAACCCTACCTTTACAAAAGGCGCGTTAATGCTTAACAGAAAATTACCTGCAAAAAGAAAGAAAGACAATGGATTGAGATATCCAAGAAGTGTTATTAATTTTAAATCTAGTCCAAATAAAGTTCACCCAACACAAAAACCAGTTGCATTAATGGAGTATCTTATCAAAACATATACCAACGAATTAGAAACTGTCTTGGACTTTACTATGGGTAGTGGGTCAACTGGTGTAGCTTGTTGTAATTTAAATAGAGATTTTATAGGTATTGAGCTAGACAAAGACTATTTTAAAATAGCAGAACAAAGAATAAAAAACAATAATTAACAATTTATATTTATTAGTAATGGAACAGGTAAAATTAATTATACCAAATCAATGGAATGATATAACAATAGAAACATATCAAAAATATGTGGACATTCAAGAGGGTAAAGGAAGTGAAAAAAACAAGGTTATAAAGAGTTTAGCTTTGTTATGTGGTACTACTACTGCAATAGTAAAGAAAATGCTTTATAGCGACTTATTAGACATAATGAACATAATTAAGGATATGTTAGATAACGAGCCAGATAAAACAGATTTTAAAAAGATGTTTATGTTTAAAGATCAAGAATATGGCTTTGTGCCTAATTTGTCTAAAATAAGTACTGGAGAGTATATAGATTTAGAAACATACACTAAAGAACCAGTTAAAAATCTGCATAATATAATGAGCATATTATATAGACCAGTAACTAATAAAGTAAATGAACGCTATTCTATTGAGAATTACAACCCTGACGAATTTAAAGAAGAACTATTTAAAGATTGTCCAATGGATATAGCATTAAGTAGCTTAGGTTTTTTTTTGACTTTAGGCGAAGCATTAGCGAGGACTTCTCACAACTTTTTACAAGCGCAGGAAGTGAAGAAACAAAAAGCGTAAATATGCAGAGTAAATGGGGTTGGTATAATATATTATATAGTATGTCTAATTCTATTTTAGATATTGATAAAATAACTAAAGTGCCAATAAGACAACTATTAACATATCTAGCTTTTACGCAAGATTATAACAACACAAAAAGAAATAATTATGATAACGTTTAGAAATATTGTTCAAACACTTGACATTATAGCGAATAAGCATTTAGAAATAAATAGCTTTCATTCTGGGTTTATGGACGAGGTGGATATAAATAGGCTAGGGGCTACAGACTATGTTATACTATACGCCGAGCCTGGCAACGCTACAATAGACAATGGATCGTTAACATATAATTTTACTATTTATGTCTTAGATATGATTAACGAAAAAGTAGATTCTTTAGAAATCACAAACGGAACAGCAGGAGATAAAGAACGTATAGGGCGATTAGACACCTTTAGCGAAAATCTAAGCATATTACAAGATGTTATTAATGAGTTTAAACAATCAGTAGTTATTACTAGTTGGGTTGATAGTGAAGTTATATTACAAACACCAATTAATGCAGAGCCATTTACAGCACGTTTTAACAATCTTTTGACTGGGTGGTCTGCTTCTATTAGTTTAGAAGTTAAAAATTCTAACAACCTATGTATCGTACCAATAACACCTAATTCATAATGGAGTTTAGAAACACCATACAAGCTATGCAGAAACTTGGTACTAATGTAGTTACCGAAGCACGAAGCAATTTACAAAAGCTAAAAAAAGAAACAAGAGCCAATACTCTATATAACGATATGAATTATGTTGTAACTGCAGATAAAACTGGCGTAGAATTAGAATGGCGTTTTGGTGGTGCTTCTGATTATTGGGACTTTGTTAATCAAGGAGTAAAAGGTTCAGGTGGATATAAGCCAGGAAAAAAATTTAAAAGCAAAAGGGGTGGAACTGGATTAATGCGAGGACAAGGAAGTCCATTTAGCTTTAAGAAAAAGAACATAGCAAAAGGTGTAGTATTAAAATGGATAGCTAATAAGCCATTAAAACTAAGAAATGCTAAAGGACAATTTAAAGAAAAGACACAAGCTAATTTAAAAACTGCAGCCTTTTTAATTGGTAGAGCAATAGCACAAAGAGGATTAACAAGAACATTATTTTTTGATAAGGCATACAATAAAGAAATAGAAAAAGCAGAAGAAAAAATAGGACAATCCTTTGCAGAAGATTTAGAAGCAAATTTAGAAATATTATTAAAATAAATATATGAGTTTAGGAACATTATCAATAGAACAAGAGCCAGTTAACGCTACAAGTAAAGTGCCAGTTATTACTAATTGGACGCCAGTGATTGGGTATATGATTTATAACGACGATATTAGTGGTTTATTTTATTTTAAATTAGTTTTAGAAGTTAGAAAAAATACGAGTGTAGGCACATTAATAGCAAAAATAAAACAGCGTAGAAATGGTTATAGTCCTGATGTTAATGATGATGAAGCTAGGGCATTTTTTGATTTAAGGGAGATTATTAACAGTCAATTAGTTAATACTGTATTTGACCAAAATGACAATGCACAACCATTTGACACCATACACAAAATAGGTAAAAATACACCTGCAAAGCCATTTAGCGAAAATGGAGATAATAGAACTGACGAAGTACAAATAGGCGCATTTTATGTTAAAGGTTATCAACAATTTAGTTTAACTACTAATGCAGTACCAACAGAAAATACAACTACAACTATTGAAGATACTCTATACTATTTACAAGCATCTTTACCATTAATGACTGCAAGATCTACAGATTCTTCATATATTCAATCTAATGCATTTAATGTATATAATGCAAATAGTGCTACAGATAGGTTTTTAAGCGATTTAGTAGTTGATACTGCACCTTATGGTTTAGGTTCAGTATATAGAAACTATGTATATTGGAATGATAACGAAACTACAAAAGGTGATTACCATACAGTTGCATTTTTAAATGATACTACAAATTTTGATAGTGATATTGAATTTATAGAAATACAATATTTTACTGCTTCTGGTGCAATAGCTGCAGTATATATTGAAAATGTTAGTGGTAATGGTGGTAAAACACCAGGAACTATTACAAGCAATACACAAAGATTATTGTATTTTGGTTGTGGTACTGGTAACCTAGAAGCGCAAACAGACCAAGCTACTGCAAAGCCATCTAATGCAGCTAATGCTAATTGGATATATTATACCGTAAGAGGTTCAGATGATGCATCAGGTAGTAATTATAAAACTGCACCATATTATTTTATTAAAACTGGCTTATGTAATAAAGGCTATAAAAAAAGAAGATTAGCGTGGACTAATAGCGTTGGTGGTTATGATTATTTTAATTTTAATATGAAGTCTACACAGACAACAGAAATATCAAGAAACAATTACAATGCATTATTAGGTAAATATAATTCAAGTAAATTCTTTTATAATAATACAATGCGAGGTATTAACACAAGACAAACTACAGCAGTATTAAAAGAGCAATTAAATACAGATTGGATTACTGAGAATGAAGGTATATTAATTGAAAAGCTATTAATGTCTACAAATGTTGATATTGTAGAAAATATGGACACAGAATTTACACAAGGTGTAGTTATTACAGATTCATCATTTATTAAAAAAACATCTGCTAATAATAAGCTAATTCAATACACTATAAACATAGAATACGCTAACCCAATTAATACTAATTCATAATGAATATTAGATTAGTCGCATATAGAAAAGCAACAAGTGCATCAACATCTGATAGTGCTTATAATCTTGATCTACAAGAAGCACCTAATGTATCTTTAAATTTTCAATTTAGTGATATTAAAAAGCCTGAAAGTAGAAAAGGTAGTTATTCACAGACTTTTAAATTACCATTTACTGATAATAATAATGAGTTCTTCCAAAATTGGTACGAAGTTAATTTATCAACATTAGTATTTAGTACAAGAAAATCATTTGATGCTATTTTATATGTTGGAACTGTACCACAATTTGAAGGACAATTACAATTAAAATCTGTATATAAAAAGGCTGAATATTACGAAGTTGTATTAATGTCTAATACTGCTACTTTATTTTCTGAAATAGGCGAAAAGAAATTAAAAGATGTTTTTAAAGAAGATGATAATACATACAACCAAGATCTAAACCATCAATTAATTTATACATCATCTACAGATAATACATTATATGATTCTTGGACTGGTAATTTAGACAATACTGCAGGTACTTCTATTTATGATTCTTCATCTAGTATATCTAAAATAGTATATCCATTATCTGTAACGCAAGAGAATTTTTATTATGATAATGCTTATGATTTTTATTTAAAAATGAATCAAACATCAGCTAATAGTTTAATAGCTACTTATGGTGTAGAATCTACTGCTACAAAAGCTGTTAATTTTACACAGTTTAGACCATCAATACAAATTAAAGAATTATTTAAATTAATTATAGCAAGAGCAGGTTTTAGCTATACATCAACTTTTATAGATGGAGATTATTTCGGTAATATATTTATGACTTTAGGTGGGTATTTAGAAGCATCTTCATTACCTACAACAAACACAAATTTAAACCCTAGTGGCTTTTTTGAAGTTGGTAATTTTAACCAATGGGGTGAAGTGCCAACTGCTGATATACCTACTCCTGTTGTTGGTGGTGGTTTATTATATGTAGAAGAATTAATACCTGCAGCATTAAATACACCAAATACTAATTGTACTATACCTAACGATCCAGATAGTTCTTGGAATACTACTTATCATTATTTTACTAAAAAAGAGTTTACACAACAACAAGCAAAAATAAGGTTTAACCCTGAACTTGTTAATGTAAAGTCTGACGCTATTCCTTTTAGTAGTTTTTATAATATGGACTTTTTTTTGATTGCTAGACCTTATGATGTTGCTACTAATACTACTGATTTTGGTAGTGTGATATCTAGTACACCTTTTTCTTTAATAATGTTTGCATCAGGTGGTTCTACATCATACGTAGCAGGAGTTGTAGAACAAGTTATATCTCTATCTTCAATGAATTTAAACGAATCTTGTAGGTTTTATATTACTACTAATATTATGCAAAATAACCTTGTTGAACCACCAAAATTTAAATTAGGTGCTTTTTCTGATGATGTTGGTTGTGGAATTTTACAATCAAATATAAGAGTAGATTGGCAAGGTTTTAGTGTAAATAATGCTTATGAAGGTGAAATAGATGTACCTGCTTGTATAGACCCTAATATAACACAAAAAGACTTTTTAAAAGATATATTGCAAAGATTTAATTTAGTTGTTTCTACAAGTCCAGAAGATGATACAAACTTAATTATAGAACCTTATAATGATTTTATTAATGGTGGTGAATTAAAACATTGGACAGATAAATTAGACACATCAAAAGAAATAATAGTTAAAGACACTACAACACTACAACAAAAAGAAATAAAATTAAGCGATCAAGAAGATATAGATTTATACAATAAAAGTATAAAAGACAGAAACCCAAATATAAATGTATTTGGTAAATTAAATATAACTAACAATAATGATTTTGCAAAAGGTGAATTAAAAAATGAATCTATATTTAGTCCATTTATTAATAGTCAAGTATTTTTAAACGATCAAGAAGAATTTTCTACTTTTTTACCTAATATGACTGTACAATATGAACGTAGTTATGATATGAAAGACGGAGTAGCAGAATATAAATTAGGAATAACTAAACCAAAATTATTCTATTATAGTGGCACACCAGTTGATGTATTAGGTATAGATGGAACTGCTCTTACAGATGGTTATAATTTTCATTTAGTTAAAGTAGATGCAATAGAAGCATTAAATTTTACTAAATACCCAGTCTGTAGTCCATTTGATATTAAACCTAGTGAAGCAGCACCAGTGAATGAATACACTTTAACAGACGAAAATCTATCTTTATATTGGAACGCTACACCACCTTTATTCGGTGCTTTAACTGTTTTTAATTATAATAATAATTTTGGTAATTGGTTTAATAATACATTATATGGTAAATATTGGAAGCCATATTTAGATAATATTTATAGTGCTAATTCTCGTATTATGGAATGTTATTTAAATTTAAATTCAGTAGATATATTTAATTTTAAATTTAATGATGAGATTTTTATTAATGATACATATTGGAAAATATTAACTATTAGTAACTATCAAGTCAGTGGTGAAGCATCAACTAAAGTTACATTAATTAAGTCTTTAGACACTTTTGAAACTTGTCAAGATTGTGATTATGTTATAGGTAATGTAGATGGTTCTAATAGCACTAATTTATATGGAGATTATTATTATATGTGGTGTCCAGAAGGCACACCAAATTGTGTTCCTGATATTACAAGTGGTAATAATTATATCGGTGTTTTTACTAGTATAGAATGCTGTGAATGTAATGGAGGTGATGTTCAGTATGCAGTAGAACAAAATGGTTTATACCCCTGCATAGCTAACGCAAATAGTTTGCCATTAAGATTATTAAGCATATTTAGTAATGATTCTATAATGACCACTGGACAAACTAAAACATTAATTAGTGGAATATTAGCAGGTAGAAATAACCCATTAGTAAGAGGATTAGACACTACTAAATACAGTCAGAGTATATTCCCTAAATATGGTAATGATATTATTATTAAATATAATACCGATTTAAGAAGCCAACCTAATATAAATGGCGAGAATCACAGAATAATATTAACTGGTAATACAACTGGTAATACTAGGGGTTACGTTTATATTCAGGGTAATGAATTAGGTTTACCAATGACTGTACCGACTAATGTTAATTTAGTATTAAGGGTAAAGGGTATATCTACTGTTATATCTAGTACAAACGCTAGTTATCCTCTAGGTAGTACAGAAGCCTTTGGTTATTATACTGCTTTTAAAATTACCCCTAGTGGTGTAACACAATTAGGTACTGCAGGTGGAACTGCTGAATTTAGCTTAAAAGAATCAGGTGCAGGTTCAGTTTGTTCTTTATATATAGATATAAATAAAAAAGTGTTAAGATTTGGTATTGATGATAGCCAAACTAACACCAGTAGAGTATGGGAATTATCAGTAGATATGGATATTAACAGAATTGATAATATGGTTTTAGAATATGATGGAAACTGGGCATTATTTCAAAATGGAGATATTATAGAATTTGAAAACGGAGATTATTTATTATGGAACTAAAAAAATATATAGAAGCTACAAGTGGTTTAATTACAAAAAGTATAGATCATTTACAATTAATAGAATACAAAGATAAGGAATTAGACTTTGCTTATGGCTTAGAAGAACATCACACGAGTTTTAAGCGATTATTTAAACAAATATATAGAATGATATGGCGATAGAAAAAACAATAGTATTAAAGGCTGATACATCACAAGCTACTAAAGACATTAAAAAATTAGATGATGGTGTAAAAGGTGTAGATAAATCATCTAAAGGTGCTAAAGGAGGATTAGGTAAAATGTCAGGTGCTACTAAAATGCTTGGAACAGCTTTTAAAGCATTAGGGATTGGTTTAATTATTGCTGCATTTATGAAACTAAAAGACATTTTTAGTGGTAATATTGAAACAGCTAGAAAATTTGAAAAGTTAATGGCTCAGACCTCAGCAGCTTTTGATGTTATTAGAGATAGAGCAGAAGAATTTATTAAATCACTTATAAAATTGCAGAACCCTTTTAAAGCATTTAAGGAAGCATTTAAAGGCACTACTGCAGAAATAAAAGAAGAAGTTAAAGCAGTAGGTGGATTAACAGAAGCATTACAAGGAGTTAGAGATGAAGAAAGAGAAATGTTATTAGTTAGGGCAAAAGCAAATAATATAATTGCTAAAAGTAGACTACTAGCAGAAGATGAAACTAAATCAGCACAAGAAAGATTAGTAGCATTAAAAGAAGCAGTAGCAGAAGAAAAAAGAGTAGCTGATTTAGAGATAGCAATACAACAGAAAAAAACAGACGCATTACAAGGTATAATTGATTTGGGTAAATCTAGTGAAGAAGATATGCAAAATTTAGCATCAGAAAGAGCTAGATTAATTGAATTACAAACTGGTTCTATATTAAAACAAAAAAGAGTAGTAACAGAAATTGTAGCATTTGAAAAAGAAATAGAAACAGCTAGAGTAAAAGAAGCTAAATCAAAATTAGACCGAGATAATGCACTACTAGCAGCAAGAGAATTAAACTTAGTAATTGATGAAGAATTAACTACTAAAGAAATTGAAGCATTAATAAAAACAGAAGAAAAAAAATTAACTATAGAACAAAAAGCTGCAAATGATTTAAAAATTTTAAAACAAAAAGAAGCAGACGAAATAATAAAAATAGCTGATAAAAAAGCAGCAGATGAATTAAAAGCAACAGAAGATAAAATAGCTATGAACAAAGCTATGGAAATTAGTGGTGCGCAAAATATTTTAGGTGCATTAGGGCAATTAGCAGGTGAGGGTACTAAATTAGCTAAAGCAACTGCAGTATCATCTATTTTAATAAACACAGCACAAGGAGTTAGTGCAGCAATTAAAGCAGGTGCAGGTTTACCATTCCCTGCAAATTTAGGTGCTATTGCAACTGGAGTTGGTGCAGTATTATCTGGTATTGCAAGTGCTAAATCAATATTAAAAAAAGTGCCAGAAGGTGGAGATGCTCCAGATACAAATATAGAGCCAGATATAGGTTCAACAGATACACCAAGTTTACAAGAAATGAATACTGGTGGATTAGGTGGGTTAATACCTAATATTAACTCTATACAACCAGTATCTACTGCACCTATTCAAGCATTTGTAGTAGAAAATGATATTAGCAACGCACAAGCATTACAAGAACAATTAGAAATACAAGCTACATTATAAACAAAAATTAAACATTTATATATATTAGTGTTATGGATAAAAAGAAAAAACTTATAGAATTAATCATAGATGAAACTGCAGAATTATTTGGAGTTGAAGCTATTAGTGTTGTTAAATTCCCTGCAATAGAAGAAAATTTCGTATTCTTTAATCAGGACTTTTTAACACTTGCTAAATTAGATGAAGATCAAAGACAATTAGTAGGTGCAGTATTAATACCAGATAAAAAGATTAATAGACTTGATAAAGACAATAATGAGGAATATGATGTATTCTTTACTAAAGAAACTATTAAACAAGCACAGAAGCTATTTATGGCAAGTCTAAGAAACAATAGTCATACACTTGAACACGATAAAGCAGTAGAGGGTTTAACAGTCGTAGAATCTTGGATTAAAGAAGATGATAAATTTGATAAATCAAACTTATGGGGTTTTGAAAATATGCCTATTGGTACTTGGTTTGTACAAGTTAGTGCAGAGGGTAATGATGATATATGGGAAAAAATCAAAGCAAAAGAAGTAAGAGGTTTTAGTATAGAGGGTTGGTTTACAGATAAGTTAATAGAAGCATCTAAACAGAAGAAAGATATATTAGATGAAACTTGTGAAGATTGTCCTGATGAATATACACTAGGTAAAATTAAAGATATTATATTAGAGAATGAATTAAACCCAGTAGCTAGTTTAGATGGTGAACCATTATTTAGAACTAAAGAAGAAGCTAATATATACGCTGAGATGTTTAAAGGTTGTACTGGTAGTCACATTCACAAAATGGACGGAATAAAATACTATATGCCTTGTATAGATCATTCTACTGCAACACAAGCAGACGAAACATTAGGTAAAGATGGTAAAAGAAAATATAAGAAAAAATACAAAGCATTAGATCAACTAAATTTTGCAAAAAGAAAAGCAATGTTAAAATATTCTTGGGACGAATGTATGAGGGATCAAGTAAAAGAATATGGTAATAAAGAAACTGCAGCAAAGGTATGCGCAGCGATTAAAAATAGGACAGTAAAAAGGTAGAGATATAAACAATTTAAAACAATATATATTTATTAGTGTTATGGGTACAATAGACAAAATCTTAAATTTATTAAAAATGAATAAAATAGAAAAAAGTTATTCTGTAAAATTTTATGCAGAAATGAAATTAGATGATGGACGTGTAATTGCAACAGAGGACGATCAATTTATGATTGGCTCTAAAGTATTCGCAGTAGGTGATGATGGTGAAGCAGATGCTTTAGCAGGTGGTTCTTATACTATGGAAAATGGTAATAGATTACTTGTAAGTGATGATTCTAAAATTGAAGATTTAGGTGAAGAAGCCGAATCAGTAGAAGAAGAAGATAAAGAAGAAGCTAGTGAAGAAACATTAGCAGAAGAAGCTGATGTTGCAGACTGGAAAGGTATGGAGATTAGAATTAAAAATCTTGAAGATGCTATAGCTGATTTAAAAGCTGATAAAGTAGAAGCAAGTGCTGAAACTAAAGAAGAAGAAAAAACAGAAATGTCTGCAGATGTTATTAGCGAACTAATGACGCAGGTGGAAGAATTAAATAGTAAGATAGTAGAATTATCTAATGAACCTGCTACTGATAGTATTAAATACAATCCTGAGGGAGATAAAAATACAACATCTACTAATTTAAGCAAACTATCGTCTAATGAGAGGGTAGCATATTACATTAATAATCTAAAATAAAAAAAAATGGCGAATAAAATTCAATTATCAAAAAAACGTGAATTTGACATAACTATCACAGGAGATACTTATGCAGGAATACACGCTATGCCTTATGTGACTGCTGCCTTAAGAAGTCCTGACACAGTTGCTAAGGGATACGTAAGAACAATAGATGGTTTAACTAAATCAGCAGTAATTAACAATATTGCTTCTACTAATCCTATTGTAGCAGCAGGTTGTTCTTTTAGTGATGGTTCTAATATATCTACTACTGAGCAGGTATTATTATTAACTGACCTAAAAGTAAACGAAGAAATTTGCAGAGGTACTGTATTCCCGACGTGGATGGGACAAGGAATGGACAGAAATGGTAACTTACCACAAGCATTTTCTGACTTCTTATTACAAGTTGTAGCAGGAAAAGCAGCAGCTCAATTAGAGATTGGTATATGGCAAGGTGGTGCTCCTTTTGGAGTAGGTTTCTTATCTGATGATGGTACACAAGATGAAGCAGGAGCAGATGCAAGTGCTTTAAAAGACTTTACAGAAGTTGACTATGCAACAGCAACTAAGTCTAACATCTTAGGACATATGGAAAAAGTATATGATGCAGTAGCAGCTAACCATTCAGGTATCCTAACTAAAGCAGGTGCAGGTTTTTATATGAATAATCAAATGTATGGTTTTTATATTCAAGCATTAGCAAGTGCAGGTTCTAACCAAGGTCAAGTATCTGGTGCAGGGTTTAACCTTGACGGAGAAAATATGACTTTCTTTGGCTTCCCAATATACAGATGTCCAGGAATGTTTAATGATGTTATAGTATTTACTTATCCTGAAAACTTAGTATTTGGTACTAACTTAGCTACTGATTGGACAGAAGCAAGATTAATACCAACTTACGAATATGACGGAAGTGATAACGTAAGAGTTACTATGAATTTTGCTGTCGGCGTACAAGTGGCGGTCGCTACAGACGGGGTATACGGAAGCACAGTTTGGACATAAAAAACACTTTAAATAGGGGGTTGAAATATTACCCCCTTTTTTTTAACTTTTAATAAATAAAATATATGAGTTGTCAATTAACAGCAGCAGTTGGCTTAGACTGCAAAGACCAAATAGGTGGCTTAAAGTCTGTGTTTTTCTGTAACGATTATTATGAAAATATAGAAAATGTAGATACTATAACTGCAGATAGTTTTATAATGACTACAGCAGGTTTTGCAACTTGGCAAGATGCAACTGGTACTACACCTGCAGCAGATGTTGTAAAAGTATTTAGGTATGATTTAAGACCTGATTTATCTAGTATGACTATTAACACAAATGCTAGTAAAACAAATGGTACTACTTTCTTTACACAAACATTATCATTAACATTACAAAAAATTAATGCAGCAGTCTCTTATCAATTAAGACTATTAGCATATAATAGAGTACAAGTATTTGTATTAGATAATAACGATAATTTATTCTTATTAGGATATAATAATGGTTGTGATGTTACAGCAGGTACGACTGTATCTGGAACTGCATACGGAGATCTTTCAGGCTTTACTATAGAAGTAAGTGCAGAAGAAAGAGCACCTTATATAAAAATAGGCGCAACACCACCAGATATTACAGATGCTAAATATCCATTTGATAAATTAGCTGATAGTGCTAGTTTAACAATTACAACAGCATAAGTAATAATAATTTTAATCAATTAAAGGGGGTTTTATACCCCTTTTTTTGTACACTAAAAAACAATTAATTAACTTTTATATTTATAATAAACGCTATGGTATACATTGTTCGTAAAGAGTGGAAAAATAAACGAGTTGAAAAATTTAATAAACCTTTTGAAGATTACACACAAGAAGAAATTAAATCTAAATTACCTTGTTTAATTGATAGATATTGGATAGAAGAAAAACCTAAAAAGAAAAAGAAAGATGTGGAAGTTAAAGACTAAATTTGAGGGAAAAGTTTTACATTCTATGGACTTGTTAAATGATCAAATGATTAAAAAAATAGAAGAAGATACTACTGATATTAAAACTGGTTTAAATTTTTTTGATAAATATTTTGAAAAGATATGATACAAGCAACACAAGATGCAAGTTTATCAAGATCACAGACTATAAATTTAAATTTATGGGATAGTGATTGGTTTAGAAGTGTTTATACAGTTAACCCTCATATACCATTAGTAAATATAATAAGCCAACAAACTAATAATAATAAAGTTTTTGCACCTTTTGCAATAGATTTTACTAATAAAGATAGATATGTATCTTTAACATATATAACTAATCCTAGCAACGAAAATTTATCATTAGGTTTAATTGAATTTGGTAATGACGATTATCCTTTTGGTTTTTATGATATGCAAATATTTGCAAGAGGTTCTGATAGTATGTCAATAATAGGATTAAATGCAGTATATACTGGTTTATTTAATATAACTAATGATGTTTTAGCTGTTAATTATTCTCAATACTCAACTAATGATACAGATACTAAGTCTGTTTATATAACTAATTAATTATGAATTTAAATCTAGTAGAATTATCACATTATAATATCCCCCATATAGTAGAAAAGACTAATCAAGATTGGGTAAGTTTTGGAGAAGATAACTTATACCCTAATTACCTTTTAGAATTATTTTTAGGTTCAGCGATTAATGGCGCATTAATAAAGTCAATCGGTGCTATGATATATGGCGAGGGTTTAGCTGCTACTGATGTAGACGATAACGAGGCTACTAAAGAATCTTTTTTAAAATTAAATGGATTATTACACGATTCGCCTGATGATGTCTTAAAAGACTTAGCAATGGACTTAAAGCTATTCGGTGGGTGTTATGTTAATGTAATATGGTCAAGAGATAGAAAGAGTATTAGTAAAATCATTCATATAGGCGCTCAATATATTCGTAGTGGTAAAATGGTAGAAGGCGAAATAGATACATATTATTATAGTTCTGATTGGTCTAAATTCAAAAAAGCTGAACACGCACCTAGAGCCTATAAAGCCTTTAGCACAACAGATAGAACACAAGCATCACAGATATTAATGATTAGAGATAAAAACCCTGCATTATTTTATGGGTTTGCACCTGATTATGTGGCTGCTACTGACTATATACAATTAGATTTAGAGATAGCACAATTCCATTTATCTAATATATCTAATGGTATGTTCCCAAGTATGGCTATTAATTTTAAAAATGGTGTACCAAGTTTAGACGAAAGGCGTACTATAGAAAGACAAATAACAGAAAAATTTACATCATCAAAAGCAGCAGGAAAGATATTATTAACTTTTAATGATGGTGGTGATACAACACCTGAAATAGTACCACTAGACACTAATAACGCTTCTGAAAGCTACCAATTCTTGTCTAAGGAAGTAGTAAATAAAGTGCTAAGTGGTCATAGGGTTACAAGTCCGCTCCTCTTTGGAATACGTGCAGAGGGTGGTGGTTTTGGTTCTAACGCTGATGAATTACGAGATAGTTTTAGCTTGTTTAATAATACAGTTATAATACCATTCCAGAACATACTTTTAAAGGGTTTAGATAAGATATTTAAAGTTAATGATATACAACTTGATTTATACTTTAAAACGCTTAAACCTGCTGATTTTATAGACTTAGAAGTATCAGAAACACAATCAGAAGAAGATCAAGAAAAAGAGGGTGTAAGTAAAGAAGATATAAAAGATGATTTTGTAGAAATGTCTGATGATGATATGGGTGTTGTCTATGATGATTTAGAGGGCGAAATAATAGAAGATGATAAATGGGAAGTAGTAGACGAAAGAGAACAAGGCGCAGAAGAATCTTATGAAAATTGGGCGAAACGATTAATAAGAGAAAATAAAAAAGAAGAATTTGCAGACGAGATAAAAAGCAATGAAGATAAGTTTAGTTATTTAGATAAATCATTTTATAGAGTACGTTTTAAATATGCAGTAGGTAGTAGAAAGCCAAGTAGTTCAACAAGATTATTCTGTAAAAATATGATGCGACTAGCTAAAGGGGGTTTTGTTTATAGGATTGAAGATATTGATAAAGCAAGTGATGCAGGAATAAATAGACAATTAGGACACAAAGGACGTAAATATGATTTATTCAAATTCAAAGGTGGAGTATATTGTAGACACGTATGGAAAGAGGTTTTATACAGACTTAAAAAAGGAACAGAATTAAAAGATGGTTTAAGTTTAGATGATGATTATAATAAGGTGAAAAAAATACCTAAGACTTATGTTAGAAAACCTAAAGGATTAAAAGATAGTAAAATAGCACCAGTTAATATGCCTAATGAGGGACATTACCCAGGCGTAAAATAAATTAAATTATGGCAATACAACATACACTATACATATCAGCAACAAGACTAAAGACAGATTCAGCTATTGGTGGTTCTGTAGATGATGATTTAATAATGCCTTATATATTATTGGCTCAAGATATGCACATATTACCTGCACTTGGTACTGAATTAGATAATGATTTAAAAGGGCATATACAAGCAGGTTCATTAGCAGGAGATAATAAAACATTAGTGGAAACATATATACAACCTGCATTAGTACAATTTGCATTTTCTGAATTAATCCCCTACCTTCGCCTTCGTTTCAGTAACAATAGCGTTGTCGTTATGGGTGCTACAGAACAATCTAGTAGTGCATCTTATGAAGATTTAAAACCAGTAATGGACACAGCAACAAATGCAGCAGAATTTTATTTAAAAAGATTAATTACTTATATTAGAAATAATACTGCTTTATATCCAAAATATAATACTAATACTGGTGCTGATTTAGATCCTAATACAAGTGCATACTTTTCAGGAATACAATTAGAACCAACAGCACCAAGAAGCAATAGATTAAAAAGTTTTTTACAAGGTGCAAATATTACTATTTATGGGTGTTAAGCGTAAAGAATACCCTTCTAGTAAAGAGAATTTTAAGAAGTTAAAAACATATATTAAAAAATTAAATAATGGCAGGACAAAGATTAACCGACAAGACAGCATTAGAACAACAAACGGGTAGTGGTGATTTATTTATGGTAGTTGATGTTAATGACACTACTGGTAGTGCAGCAGGAACTAGCAAGAAAATAGATTCTAAATACATCATACAAACTGATAAATTTTCTTTAAGTAATGCAGAAGTATTAGCTTTAGATACTGCACCTAAAACATTAGTAGGTGCATTAAGTGGTTATATGGTAACTCCTATTAGTGTAACTGTTTTATGCACTTATGCTTCACCAACAGAAACAGCAAGAAAAGATTTATTATTTGGTTTTGATGAATCAAGTGATTTTTTTTGTTGGGCAAAAGTTGATTCTGCTATGGACACATTAACTTTTAATGGCACATACGTTATACAAGGGCGAGGTGAACCAAGAACTGTATCTCTTGATGCAACTATATTAAATAAACCTTTTAAAGTATGGGCTGAAGGCGCAGGTTTTAATGGTGGTTGGTCTTGTGATATTTATGTAACTTATGCTTATACAAAAATATTATAATGGAAAAGTTAGAGTATTTTAATTGTTTTTTATGTGGCAACCTTTTAACTGTAGGTATGATACCAATGGAAACATTAACAGAAACCATCATTTTAGGACTTGTAGGGGGTTTTGTTGCTATGCTTAGTAAGGATATATATCAATGGATTAAAAACCTCTTAAAACGTCTTAAATGAAGTTTAAGTATTTTACATACAGAGAGTTTGATTGTAAAAGTGGACAAGGCAAAGGAGAAAATATGGACGATAATTTTATCTGTATGCTAGATGATGCTAGAGAAGAAGCAGGAATACCATTTAAAATAGTATCAGGGTTTAGAACACCTGAATATAATAAACAGCTAATAGATTATGGTTTTAAAGCATCTCTTACTTCTTCACATATTCAAGGATTAGCAGCAGATATTGAGGCTAAGAGTTCAGAAGAACGATTTAAAATATTAACAGCTTTATTAAAAGTTGGGATTAATAGAATTGGATTGGGTGAAGATTTTATACACGCAGATTATGACCCAAATAAGAAATCAAAATTAATCTGGAATTATTATTAACTAATAAATAAAATATGTTAGAATTTATAGGACAAAACTGGTTAGAATTATTAATAGGCTTTATGGCTTTTTTAAAGATAGTTACTAACCTAACACCGACTGAAGAAGATAATAAAGTATTTAGTTGGATAGATAGTATATTTAATGCAATAGTACCTAATTATAAAAAAGGTGGTGGGCAACATTAAAAATATATTAAAAGTCTTAGATATTACATCAATATTTAAAGATAAAAAATACGGAGATTTGAAAAGGTGGTCAGCTAAAAGAACAATAGGTAGTGTTATAGTTGCTTATGCAATTAGTGCTATGAATGGTGCTATAACTTGGGAGGGTATTGTACTATGTTTAATTGGTGTATTACCACTATGTTTATCAATGTTGGAGAAAAGCGAGGGGTGCAAAGGCAAATGTAATAAATGCTAAAAGATCATAGACTAAGATTAACTAAAGCTGAACACGATTTAATAAAAGAAAATCGTTCTAAAGAAGTTAGGAATGTTTTAGTTATTGGTGATTTACACGAACCATTTTGTTTAGACGAATATTTAGACTTTTGTATTGAGCAGTATAATAAGTTTAATTGTACGCAAGTTATTCTAATTGGCGATTGTTTAGATAACCATTTTTCAAGTTATCACGAATCAAGTGCTGATGGAATGGGTGGCGCAGACGAATTAGAATTAGCTATTAAAAGAATTTCAAGATGGTATAATGTATTCCATAAAAAAGGTACTAAAGTTATTATCGGAAATCACGATAGACTTATTATGCGTAAAGCACAAACATCTGCAATACCTAGCAAATGGATTAAAAGCTATAAAGAAGTATTAGGTGTACCAAATTGGGAATTTGTAGAAAGATATGAACAAGATAATGTTCAATACATTCACGGAGAAGGGGGTACTGCTAGAACTAAATGTCGTGCAGATATGCAAAACACAGTACAAGGACATTTACACACACAAGCATATTGTGAACATTATGTAGGTCAAAATTTTAGAGTATTTGGTATGCAGGTTGGTTGTGGTATAGACCACGAAAGCTATGCAATGGCTTATGCTAAGTATGGTAAAAAACCTGCTATTGGTTGCGCAGTAGTGTTAAATAATGGAACGCTACCGATTAACCTTTTAATGAGCCTTTAAGCTATATTCCCTAACATAAGCATATTTAGTAGATCCATCTAATTTAGAATACCTTGTAGGCACTTTAATATCTCTGGTAACTATTTCAATACCTATTTCTTTTAAATCTCTTATAGTGCCTTGTAAATCTGCTATACCTAAATGTATTATAGCATCTTTAGTTGTTATTGAATTACTTTGTAAGTAATTGTATAATCTAGCTTTATGTGTATTTGGTTTCATATTATATATCTTTATATATTCCTATTAATTTAAATGTTGATTCATCTTTAATTAGATCTTCTAAATAAGTATCTAATTCTTTTTCTGTTCCATAAAATTTCATACTACCATATTTTAACATTTGCGATTCAGAATCAAAATATCCTTTACCTTCTATTGTCCAGGTATGTTTAATTAAATCTTTGTCTATATAGTCAAAAAAATCATTAGTTATTTGGTTTATATTTTCTAGTTCTTTCATAATTTATATATTTATTATTTGACAATGTTCGTTACATTTTGAACAGATGTCTGTTTCTAATATTACTTTACTACAACAACAATTAGAAACTTGTTCGTTGTGTAGCATATTATTCTGAACCTCAAATAAGGCACGATCTAAAAAGGCTTGTATGCTTTGTTCTAAATTCATTATATTTTATTTAAAAGGTTAGTAATTGAATCTAATTTACCTTTCATTATTTGAAGTCGTAAAGTTGTCTCTCTAACCTCTTTAATGTTTTTTGAGCTATTTAATTCTTCTGTAGTTTCTCTTATTCTTCTTTCTGTATTTACTTTATTTTCTATTAATGAGAATCTTAAAGTAATTTTATCGTTTGCAGTTAGTTCTAATATCATATTTTTTGATGCTCTTAACACCTTTTATTTTAAATTATTATAAATATCTTTTAAATCATTATCAGGCAGTAGGATTAATAAATTTAATAATTCCTTTTTTAAATTCTCTCTTGTTTTTTCTATTGCCCATTTTTTAGATATTGTTTCTGCTAATGTATATTTATTCATTATGTATTTTTTTTAATTATTGATTATTCAGCTAATATATAAAATAATCTTTATATAAAACAAATATTACTATTAAAAAGATTTTATAAGATATTAACAATACCTTTGTTTATAACTATTAAATTAATATTAGTATTATTAGAAAATATTTAATATAATTGTAAAATAATTAATAATAATATAATATGAATTGGAATAAATATAGACAAGACCAGATTAAACTGGCTATGTTTCAGAATGAAATATCTAAAATGGAATTATCAGAGCATTTAGATATGTCTTACCCTACAATGCTGAACAAATTAAAAGACGTGGGATCATTTAAATTAAGCGAATTTGACAAGGTATGTACCTATCTTAATTTAAATATTAACGAATTAATAATAGATAATGGAACAAGAAACTAAACAAGATATACTAAATAGATTATTTATAGAGAATAATTTAACAGATGAGGACTATTTTAAGCACAAATTTTACACTATCTTGACAAGGTCTGGAATAGAAAAATTGATGTACAATAATAATATAGATATTTCTTATGAGTTGTTATATAATTCAATAGATAATAAATGTATAATAATAAAAGCAACTGGTAAAATGGGTGATAAAGTAATAGAAACTTTTGGCGAAGCTGCACCTAATAATAATCAAAATAGTTACCCAGTAGCAATCGCCGAAAAGCGTTCAATGAGCAGGTGCGTTTTAAAACTTTGCAATCTGTATACCCACCAATGTTTTGGTGAAGATGAAGCAGATGCGTTTAAAAGAAATAATAATTAATAAATAAAAAGATATGTATAAAATAAGAGGTAAAATATTAGATAGTAAAACAGAAACTATTGAAAGTAAAAAAGGTGATACATTTGAAAAGATGTTAATAACATTAGAAGAAACTGAATCAAGTTTTGACCATAAGCATCAGTTTGAAATATTTGGTAAAGAATCTATTGAAGCGCAACAAGGTAAAGTTAAAATAGGTAGTTTTGTTAAAATTGATTTTTATATTAAAAGTAACGAATGGAAAGGAAAATATTTTGTTTCTTTAAATGTTAAAGATATTTTAGTAGAAGAACAAGCTACAAAATTAAACGAAGATTTACCATTTTAATCTAACTAAGAAGGGGGGAATGGGGGCGTTCCCCTCTTTTTTTAACCAAATACACTAATGAAGAAAACATACTTACAACATCAATCTAACAGCTTTACAGATATTAAAATAATTAAAATGAGGTCTAAGCTAGGCATAGAATCTTATGGTATATTCTGGGCGTTATTAGAATTATTATTTAATGAAGAAAATAAACTTTGTATAGATGACTATTCAGTATTAGCATTTAGTTTACAATGTGATGCAGACAAATTAAAAAGCGTTATAGAGGATTTTGATTTATTTATAATAGAAGATGGGTGTTTTTATTCTAAACGTCTAAACGATCATATAGAAAACATTAATAGTAAGAGCCTAAAAGCTAAAGAAAGTGTTAATAAAAGGTGGGAAAAAATACGAACGAATAACGATAGTAATACTAGTAGAGTATATAAGAGTATAGAAGATAATAGTAAAGTAGATAAAAGTAAAGTAAATAAAAGAGTTATTGAATTTAAAAATTCAATCAATCAAATAGAGGGGGTTAATAATAATGATAAAGATAATTTTTTCTTATACTGGTCTGAATTAAATAAATCAGGCACTAAACAAAAATTTGAATTAGAAAAAACTTGGGATCTAAACAGACGATTAAAAAGGTGGAGTAATTCATCATTTAATAAAAAAGAAAATGGTATTAAATTCCCTGACTATTACGATATTCACTTTGCTAAAAGAATAGAACAAGATCAGAATGCAACATTATTATATCATAAACACCTTGAAAGTATTGGTTATATTAAAGAATTAAATACTTGGAATGGTTCTTCTAAATGGATAAAAAAATGACTGAATACGAATTACAAAAAGCAGTATGTAAATACTTAGATTTAAAAGGGGTTTTATATTGTTCTTCAAATGGTGGAATATACCAACCTCATTTTAGTCAAAGAATTAAAGCCAAAAAGTCAGGATATAAAAAAGGTTTTCCTGATTTATTTATCTATGAGCCAGTTGGTAAATTTCACGGATTAGCAATAGAATTAAAGGTAGGTAATAATAGAGCTACTAAAGATCAATTAAAATGGCGTGATGAATTAAATAAACGCAATTATGTATCTGAGATATGTAATGGAATAGATGAAACATTAAAAGTTATTAATCAATATTTAAAATTATGAAATACAATGATAGAAATAAACAAAATATACAATGAAGATTGCTTAAAAACAATGTCAAAAATACCAGATAATTATATTGATTTAATCGTTACAAGTCCACCATACAACAAGGGTTATTGGTCAAGTAATAGAAATGTAAATAATGGATTTAAAACCAAATCCAGAAGGATAGAATATGACACTTTTATTGATTGTTTAAAACCAAAAGAATATATTGAAAATCAAAAAAAAATTATTAAAGAATGTTTAAGAATTTTAAAACCTTCTGGTTCTTTGTTTTATAATCACCAACCAATACAAAAATTACATCAAGAAATTAACCCTTTATATGTGTATGATTTTCCTGTAAAACAAACTATAATATGGAACAGAAAAAACACACCTAAATTAGATAAAAGTTATTTTTTTCCAATTATAGAGTATATATATTGGATTCAAAAAACCAAATTAAGTAGAGTTAAATTCGACAGAAAAAAAGCAATATTTAATAAATGTATTTGGGAAATTCCTCCTGATAGAAAAAATAAATTTTCAGCACCCTTCCCAATTGAAATTCCTTTAAATTGCATATTATCTTGCACAAACGAAAATGACATTATTTTTGATCCATATATGGGGTCAGGAACAACTGCATTTGCTTGTATAAAGACTAATAGAAAATATATAGGCTCAGAAATAAGCAAAAACTTTTTTGAATTAATTAATAATAAAATAAAAAATTAAAATTATGAAATTACCAATATCATTTGATTTAACGCCAAAAGGCAAAATAGTAGAAAGAAAGCATATAGGAGAAGCAGGATATGCTGAAAATATACAATATAATTTACAATTTAATGTAAGAGAAATTGGAGTAATGATTTCTTATTATGGAGAAGATGATACTTATTTTGATGAGGATAGAATAGATGAATTAATAAAGAAATTTCAATGACAATTAAACCAACATTTTTTAATACAAGAAAAGAAAGATTATACTGGAATTATACAGATACTAACAACTACTTGTTCACAATTATTTTTGATAGTGGTGCAGAATTAAATTTTATTTTAAGAGATTTGAAAAAAAACAATAACATAGTAAATTATATTTATAAGAAGTTGCATAATAGATTTAGTAATATTTTAGAGATACACACAGACAAGATAAGTCTAATAGAATACAATTATTTAAAACAATATAATACACCATCTGTTATTAAAATATGTTAAATAACTACCTAGAGTTAAATTATAACAAGCTAAAATCAATGGCTTATAATGTAACGAGTGGTAAAGATACTGACGATTTATTAAGTTTTGTAATTGAAGAATTATATAAATGTGATCAAGAACGTATTAATGAAATAATAAAAAAGAAGCAATTAACATTTTATATAGCCAGAGTAATGGTTAATCAATCACATAGCAAGACAAGCCGATATTATTATAAGTATAATAAATATTATAAATATCACGTAACTGGTATAAACGATTCTATATGTCCTGATAATGTAGAAACAGTAATAGAACAAAAAGAAGAAATAGAAAAAAAATTAGAATGGATTGATGAAAAATTAAAAGATTGTTTTTGGTATGATGCAGAAGTATTTAAGTTATATTTTAGAGAAGGTCATAGTTTAAATAGTATGGCTAAAGCAACTAAAATATCAAGAGCAACATTATATAAATCAATAATTAATGTAAAAAAATATTTAAAAGATGAAAAAGACTAGAATTTTAAGAGCATTAAAAAAAAGAGATAGTAAAGATTTTAAAGAAGATTCTGTATTGTCTTTTAAAGATGAAAAGGGTAAAGATTATTTTGTAGCTGAACAACACCATTATTTAAATATAATTACTAATGCTATTAATAAAGTATTAGGACAAGCGTTTGATATTTTAGATGATGTTAAATTAAAAAAGAAAATTTTAAAAGGATTGAACAATGAAAAAAAGTAAAGGTTTAGGCGATTCAATAGAAAAGGTTTTAAAAGCTACTGGCATTGATAAAGTAGCTAAAGCTGTATTAGGTAATGATTGTGGCTGTGAAGAACGTAAACAGGCTTTAAATAAGCTATACCCATACGCTAGAGTATTTACAGAAGATGAGATTAAAATATATGAAGAAGTTATTAATAGGTCAAAAGGTACTATAACTGGACAAGATCAAGCTACACTAATTACTATATATAATAAAGTATTTAGTGCAACTAAAAAACCTTCTAATTGTGGTTCTTGTGTTAAAGCTACTTTAAATAAATTAAAACAAGTTTACGATAAAAGTTGTAAAATATGAAAGAACAAATATTTAGATTTTGTCTTAGTTGTACAATGGTAACATTAATAAAAAAAGGTAGATGCCATTGTTGTAATGGACAATTTATATTATCTAGTCCTAATGATGATTTACACAAAAGACCAAAATATGCAAAATCATACGAAAGTATATTATAATTTTTTTGAGTTAATAGAATCAGACTTTGTTGCTTGTTCTAATTGTGGTGCTTGTGCTGTAGACATACACCATATTGAAAGAAGAAATAAGACTAAAAACGATTTTATAGAAAATTTAGTACCTTTGTGTAGGTCTTGCCATAGTAAATGCGACAACCCTATTTTTAATCAGACTGTTAGGATTAAACATTTAATTGATATAATACAAAAGATTGAAAAAAATATAGATTTTGAACGCCAATATAATGAAGTCATTACTTGAAAAGCAAATATTAAAATCAGTAATAACTGAATATTTAGATGAAATAGAATTAGGTAATATTAGTGAAGAAACATTTATAGACTTTATAATAGATTATACAGAACAAATAGCTAACGAAAAAGCAATAGAATTATTAAACGAATTAACAGCTAAACCAAATGAAGATAGAACAAATTAAAGCAAGTAAATTAAAACCTGCTACATACAACCCTAGACAGATAAGCACCAAGCAATTTAAAGACTTAAAAAATAGTATTACTAAATTTGGCTTAGTAGACCCTATTATAGTGAATAAAGACTTTACTGTAATTGGTGGACATCAACGCTTAAAAGTGCTTAATGAGATGCAGACAGATACAATACCTTGCGTAGTGTTAGACCTATCTAAAGAAAAGGAACGAGAATTAAATGTAAGACTAAATAAAAATACTGGAGATTTTGATATTGATATTTTAGCAAACGAGTTTGACATAGACGAATTAGTAGATTGGGGTTTTAAGCATATTGATTTAGGATTAAATATAGATAAAATTACAGAAGGCAATACAGAAGATGACCATATTCCAGAAGTAAAAGAAAGCAGGGTTAAACTTGGTGATGTTTGGCAATTAGGAAAACACAGATTGATGTGTGGAGATAGCACAAAAGAAAGTGATGTAGCTAAACTAATGAATGGAGATAAAGCAGAATTATTACACGCAGACCCCCCTTATGGAATGGGTAAAGAAAAAGATGGCGTTTTAAATGACAACCTATATAAAGAGAAATTAGACACTTTTCAGCTTGAATGGTTTAAAACATTTAGACCTTATTTAGATGATAATGGTTCTTGTTATATTTGGGGTAATGCTGAGGACTTGTGGAGATTGTGGTATTCACTATTAAAAGATTCAGAAAAGCTAACATATAGAAATGAGATAGTGTGGGATAAACAGCACGAAGGAAATTCAACACTAAGAGTTTGTGGTGCAACTTTTGAGCAAGACAGAAGTTTTACACAGTCTGAAAGATGCTTATTTTTTATGATAGGCGAACAAGATATGAAATACAAAAGAAATGATAAAGAATTTAATTACATTTTTGAAGATATAAGAAAATATATAGACACAGAAAGAGAAAAAAGTAAATTAACAGTAAAAGAGTTAATTACTATTGATAGCACACGAGTTAGTCACTATTGGGCAAAAAGTCAATTTGAATTTACTACAAAAAAAAGTTATTTAAAAATTCAAAACTATTGCAAAGAAAATAATATAGATGCTTTTAAAAAAGATTACGAAGAATTAAAAAAAGAATATGAAGAATTAAAAAAAGCGTTTTACGATACAAGGACATACTTTAACAATGCACACGATAATATGACAGACGTTTGGAATTACGAAAGAGTAAAAGGAAAAAAAAGACATAACCACGCTACACCAAAACCTGTTGAAATGATGGAACGAATAATAAAATCAAGTAGTAAAGAAAAAGTAATAGAACCCTTTCTTGGTAGTGGTTCAACATTAATAGCTTGTGAAAAAACAAACAGGACTTGTTATGGAATGGAATTAGACACTAAATACTGTGATGTAATTATAGAAAGATGGGAACAGTTTACAGGACAAAAGGCAACTAAATTATAATAGATTAAATAATACAAATGGCACAGAATAAAAAAGAAAAACTATTAGAAGCATTAAAAGAAACGCAAGGCTTAATCTACCATGCTTGTAAGAAAGCAGGTAATATAAGCAGATCAACATACTATCGTTATATGCGAGATGATAAAGATTTTGCAGAAGCAGTAGAAGAAATAAAAGAAAGTCAGATTGATTATGTAGAGGGACAATTAATTAAGAATATATCTAAGGGTAAAGAAACAAGTATAATATTCTATTTAAAGTCAAAAGCTAAAAAGCGTGGATATACTGAGAAATCAGAATTAGATGTAACTACTAATGGTAAAGCAATAACCGACATTAAAATTGAAGTAATTGACACTGGCAAGGATTAGAACAACAAACGTCTTTAATAAGGCTTATGCGTCTACTGATAGAATTACGTGCTTACAAGGTGGTACAAGGAGTTCTAAGACGTATTCACTATGCCAATTATTTATAGTAAAAGCATTACAAGAAACAAACAAAGTATTTACAATAGTTAGAAAAACATTACCTGCTTTAAAAGGTACAGCATATAGAGATGTATTAAACATTTTAAAAGAGCTTGAAATATATAGTGAAGAATACCATAATAAGTCTGAATTGTCTTATAGTCTAAATGGTAACTTAATTGAATTTATAAGCGTAGACCAACCCCAAAAGATTAGAGGACGTAAACGTAATTATTTATGGCTTAATGAAGCAAATGAATTAGACTTTGAAAGTTGGACACAATTAACACTTAGAACAACAGAACAAATATACTTAGACTACAACCCCTCTGACCCTTATTCTTGGATATACGAAAAAGTAATTACAAGAGATGATTGTACATTTATCAAATCAACGTATTTAGCTAATCCATTTTTAGATGATGAAACAATAGCTGAAATAGAAAGATTAAAAGAATTAGACCCTGACTATTGGCGAGTATATGGACTTGGTGAAATAGGATCAATGTCTACACAGATTTTTAAACAGTTTAATTTAGTAGATGATGTACAAGGTGGGTTAATTGGCTATGGTTTAGATTTTGGCTTTACTAATAGTCCAAGTGCATTATGCGCAGTTTATCAATTAGACGATAGCTTATACATTAAAGAGATGCTATACGAAAAGAGATTGACTAATACTGACTTAGCTAATAAGATGCGAGAATTAGGGGTAAGCAGACAAGCAGAAATAGTAGGAGATTCAGCAGAACCAAAAACAATAGAAGAAATATATAGACAAGGGTTTAATATAAAACCTGCTAAGAAAGGCGCAGGAATACACTTAGGGATAGACATAATGCGAAGATATAAGCTAAACATAACAAAGGATAGTACAAACGCAATTAAGGAATTTAGAACTTATAAATGGGCAACAGATAAAAATGGTGATGTACTTAATACACCAGTTAAAATTAATGACCATTTAATTGATGCAGTCCGTTATCTATGCTTAAACAAATTAGCTATTAATCATTCAGGTAAATACTATATATTATGAAATTATATAATGGTGATTGTTTAGAAGTAATGAAGTCAATAAAAGATAAAAGTATTGATGCTATTATTACAGACCCCCCTTATGGTACTACAGCTTGTAAATGGGATAATATTATTTCTTTTGAACATATGTGGGATCAATTAAATAGAATAATAAAACCAAATGGTGCTATTGTTTTGTTTGCACAACAACCTTTTGGTAGTATGTTAGTTAGTAGTAATGTCAAAAATTATAAACACAGATTTTTGTGGGAAAAAAACCAATGTGCAAATTTTCTAGTTGCAAGATATAGTCCGTTAAAATACACAGAAGATATTTTGGTTTTTTGTAAAAAAGGAAAAGTCAATTATTTTCCTATAATGCGAAAAGGAAACGGACACAATAAACAAATTAATAAGATTGAAAAAAGAACGAAATCATTAAACAAAATTAGACAAGGAATGAAACACAATTTATTGAAAACGAAAAACAATAGTGGACAACAAAGATTTCCAAAAGATATTTTAAATTTTAAAACTAAACATAAAAACAGAATACACCCAACACAAAAACCCGTTGCATTGATGGAATATTTAATTAAAACTTATACTAATGAATTTGAAACTGTTTTAGACTTTACTATGGGTAGTGG
>Ga0209634_1000593_pt1 | contig 28207 bp, 25 predicted proteins | sample LinPmetageLP40_FD_184043 | JGI IMG/M metagenome (GOLD analysis project Ga0209634, IMG submission 184043) | Marine viral communities from the Pacific Ocean - LP-40 (SPAdes) (version 2) | ecosystem: Environmental > Aquatic > Marine > Oceanic | place: Pacific Ocean | collected 2010-08-26 | reverse complement strand
TATTTCCACGCTGGAAATAATACAGATGTAATGACTGTTAAAACACTACTTAGAACATCAGCAGGTACAATTGCAATCACAACTGCAAACTAATAATTAGTACCTATTATTTAAAAGAGAGCCGCAATAGCGGCTCTTTTTTTTATATGTATAATCAAACGTTATATATGGTTAAACCCAACACAGCAAAAAAAGCCCCTAAAGGTAAGGTTAAATTTTCATTAACTCTTTCAGAAGAACAAAAGTCAGCAAAACAGGCAATTTTACATCACCCATACAATTTTATTGTTGGTAAAGCAGGTAGTGGTAAAACATTGTTAGCTTGTCAAGTTGCATTAGACATGTTTTTTAAAAGACAAATTGATAAAATTATAATAACTAGACCTACAGTGTCAACTGAAGACAATGGTTTTCTACCGGGTTCAGAAAAAGAAAAAATGGAACCTTGGATTGTACCTATTAAATCTAACATGCGTAAAATTTACAATAAACCACTCATATTAGAAAAAATGGAAAAAGATGAATCAATTGAATTATGTTCATTAGCTCACTTTAGAGGTAGAACATTTGAAAATGCAGTTGTAATAGTTGATGAATTTCAAAATTTAACTCGTTCACAATTTAGAATGGCTTTAGGTAGATTAGGAAAAAACTCAACCATGATATTTTGTGGAGACAACCAACAAATTGACTTAAAAGATAAAAACTATTCTGCAATAGTTGACTTACCTAAAATTAATAATTCTCAATATGTTTATAAAAGAGTATTATTAGATAATCATCGTCATATAGCAATAGATGAAGTATTTGAATTATTGAACGGAATGTAACCTCTTCCATTGTTCTTTCATATTTATACGAGAACAACTAAATTAAATTAAAATGGCAGAAATTCCTATTTGGCCCGGCTCTTCATCTTTTGGATTAATAGACGATCCTACACCTTTTGGTTTTTATGATTCTGATGATGACTTTAGAATAGATGCTGATAAAGTAGCACACTGGTGTGTACAAAGATTAGGATATCCTCTTGTAGACATTGAATTACAAGATATAAATCTTTATTCTTGTTTTGAAGAAGCCACAAGTGAATATGGTTCTCAAGTATATAATGCTACAATAGTATATAATTTTGGCTCTTTAATAAATACAATAACAGGATCTGTAGATCAAACCTTAAATAATATAGTAATAGATTCAAATTATGGAACTAGTGCTGGTGGGGGAGCATCTCAAGAAGCTGCAGGTTCAACAGGTAATGCAGGAACTTCTCCAACAAAAGGTAGAACATTTTCTGGTTCTATAGCTATGAAAGCAGGTCAACAAAATTATGATTTATATGATACTAATGCTAATTCAACAGTAGCAGGTTTAACAGATGCTTCAGGAGCTTCAATAACTGGTAGTATTACTATAACAAGAATATATCATGAAGCTCCAGCAGCAATCAATAGATATTTTGATCCTTACGCAGGTACAGGTACGGGTATACAATCATTAATGCAGTCATTTGGATTTGGTAATTATTCACCAGGTGTAAATTTTATGTTAATGCCTCTATATTTTGATATTTTAAAATTACAAGCAATTGAATTTAATGATCAAATTAGAAAATCAGCATATCATTTTGAATTAGAAAGTGGTAGATATTTAAAAATATTCCCTATACCAACAGGTAATTATACACTTTGGTATGAATTTAAAAATTCTCACAACCCAAATACAGGAGCTACTGGTCCTTCTGTAACTGAAGATGATAGTGGTAATCAAAAACCCTTAGATAGAGTTACAAATATATCTAATGCTAATTACACAGCACCAATTTATGCTTATATAAATGAACCTGGTAGACAATGGATTAGAAAATATTGTTTAGCATTAGCAAAAGAAATGTTAGGAAGTGTAAGAGGTAAATATCAAACAATACCCATTCCTGGTTCAGACACAACTTTAGATTATAGTAGATTATTATCTGAAGCACAAGCAGAAAAAGATAAATTAATTGAAACTTTAAGAACAGATTTAGAATTAACTAGTAAAGAAAAACAATTAGAAAGAGAAGCTTCTGAAAAAGACTTTAGAAAAGCAGCAGCAGGTAATGATCCTGTTTTTATTTATATAGGGTAATGATTAAATTAACAAACATATTAGCAGAAATATTAAATACTTACCAAGTAGAAGCTTATTTATTAACTGATCCTGAATTTAATATTACAGATGTATTAGATCAAATTAGAGCAATAAGAAAAGTAACTATTGTAAGAAATATTACTCCTGAAGAATATTTACAAAGACCAAATGTTGAATATACTTTGGTGTCAATTAAATTTATAACAAGAGGAGATGCTAAACAAGATTTAGAACAATTAAAACAAGACATATTAACATCTGATAGATCTAAAACAGATTTAAGAGTACCAGGTGTTAAATCATTTAAATATAAAATAGAAACCTTAAGAAGACTGTAATGGCATTATTTGGAAAAAATAGAGACATAAATTTGTTCCATACTATAAACAGTGAACTTTTAAAGGACATAATACAAACAGAAATTGCGTATTATAAATTTGCTTTAGAACAAACACAAGCTAATGTTTATGGTGAGTCTATGGGTAAAAATTATTATGAACCCATGAAAATCGCATGTTTAATTAATAGAACAGATCAAGCATGGTCATCTAACGAGTTTGGTTCTGATATTAATCAAAATATTGGTTTTCAGTTTTTAAAAGAAGAATTATTAAATATAAACTTAATACCTGAAGTAGGAGATATATTGCTTTTTAGAAATAACTTTTATGAAGTAGATAGTAAAGTAGAAAATCAACTTATAATGGGTAGAGATAAAGATTATGCTATATCTAAGGAAACAATAAATCATGGAGAAAGCTTTTCTATATTAGTTAATACTCATATATCAAGAGTAGAAAAATTAAATTTAATACCTTTAAGGGGAGGAAAATACCCAACAACTACCCAAGTAGATGGAGGAAATGCAAATAAAGTAGGAAGATTATAAAATGGCAGATAGAAAAAGAATAGATCCTAGAAGACCAATTCCATCAAGTGGATATGATCGTTTACGTGATAATTTATCATCAGGTTTTGCTGATGGATTTCCTGTAAAAAAAGGATCATTTCCTAATGTAGATAATAGACCAAGCATAAATAAAGGAAGATTAACTTCAAGAAAAGACGACACAGTACAAGATGTATCAATTGGTTTACAAGACCACGATGAAGCAATAATGTATTATTTTAATAATGTTATTAAACCTTCAGTTATTGTACAAGGAAATAGAACACCAGTTCCTATAATATATGGTGCTCCTGAAAGATGGAAAGGAGTTCAAAAAGATGGATATTTTAGAGATAAAGAAGGTAAACTTCAAACACCTCTTATAATGTTTAAAAGAGATAGTGTTGAAAAAAGAAGAGATCTTGGAAATAAATTAGATGGAAATAATCCTCAGTTATATTATACATTTCAAGAAAAATATACTAAAAAAAATCGATATGATAATTTTAATATATTACAAAATTCAAAACCTCAAAAAGAATTTCATACTGTTGTAATTCCTGATTTTATTAAATTACAATATACTTGTATAATATGGTGTGATTATGTAGCTCAAATGAATAAATTAATTGAAACAATAAATTATGCATCTGATTCATATTGGGGAGATAAAGAAAAATTTAAATTTAATGCACAAATAGATACTTATAATAATACAACAGAAATATCTCAAGGAGAAAATAGAGTTGTAAAAACTAACTTTGGTTTAACTCTTCAAGGGTATTTAGTACCAGATAGTTTAAATAAAGATTTAGCTAAAAAACCACAAAAATTCTTTAGTAAATCTAGAGTAGTATTTAATAGTGAACTTATAGTTACACCAACAGGAGAACCACTAACAAGAGAACAAGTTAGAGGAGCACCTGTAACAACAAATATACAACAAATAGGAACAGGAGTAGGTTATCAAATATTAGAAGAATCAAATCAAATAGGATAAAATGGCAAAACAAAATAAAACAACATTAAAAGGGTATTTCGAAACAGGAGATGTACCTAACCAAAACCAATATGGAGAACTTATAGATTCTCAATTAAATTTAGCTGAAACAGGAACTCAAACATCAGCAGGAATAATAAGTGCTTCTGGTTTTATTTCTAATGATAATTTAATAGTAAAAGGATATATAAGTGCAAGTGGACATATAAGTGCAAGTGCAATAAGTGCATCAAGTAATATAAATATAGGAGGAAAAATAACAGGACTAACAGGTTCATTTGGCCATATAATGGGAAACTTAGCTGATGGTACTGGTTCTATTTTTATTAATGATAATACAACTTTTAAACAAACTATAACAGCTTCAAGTAATATAAGTGCAAGTGGACATATTTCATGTTCAGGTTTAATAATAGGGGGATCAGAAATAAGAGCATTTAAAGGTAATATAACTGCAAGTGGAACTATTACTGCAGTTGGAGGTATTATAGGGCCTATAACCTCAACAGGAATTACATCTACAGGACCGGGAGTATTTACTACTATAGACACAGGTCAAGGAGCTACTGAAGTTCATTTAATGGATCAAAATGTAAGAGAAGCTGACGCAGTGACTTTTGCAACAGTAGACACAGGTCAAGGTGCAAATGAATTATATGATATGGATCAAAATGTTACAACAACTGCTACACCAACATTTGCAGCTTTAAATATTGGTAAAGTTGCAAAAGGAGGTATTGGGACTTATGGAGGAACTATTGTTGTACCTTCAGGTGGTAAAGCATTTACATTTACATTAACAGGTATCTCAACAATTCCAGGTATTAATTCTGGTCAAATTTCAAAATCAGCACCTACCTTAATTCAAAATGCAAGTGTGGAAGCTACTGATGCTGTTTTAATTAATTGTATAAACCAACAATTATCAGTAACAGCGTTTGGTCAATCAACAGCTGCTGATGCAGGTACTCCTGGTTTTTATATAAATTTATCTAATGATTCCCATCTAGACTTTACAGCAGGAACGGCACAATTTACTGTAGTAGTTTTATAATAAATGGCAACATTAATAAAATGGAACACAGCTAATTTTACTTGGAATAATAATTCTTTTACATGGGAAGATGTAGTATTAGTAAGAAGAGCAGCAGGAGAAGATTGGAATACATGGAAAAAAGAGGACAAACAAAAATTAGTAAAATTAATTTTAAAAATCCATGGAAACACAATAACAGAATCTAAAAAAATAGAAATCAAACAATATAAAATCAAAGCAAAAGATATAAGAATAGTAGTCAAAGAAGTATTAGGAACCCAAATGATCGCTGAAAACGTATCCTTTTAATATTTATAAAATATGTATAAATTATTTACAGACAAAACAGAACTTTTCGAATGTAGTATATCACTACAAGGTGCAAGTTTAAAAAAATCTAAAGCAAGATTAGTAGTAGAAACTCAAGATTATTCATTATTATTTAATGGTACAATTTCTAAAGGGGGTAAATGTGAAATTCCTATTAAAAAATTAAAAGGTTTAATAGATGAAGACACAACAGGTAATATCCGTTTAGAAGTTATTGCAGAAGATACCTTTTTTACACCGTGGGAATCAGATTTTGAAGTAGAAACAAGTAAAAAAGTAACTGTTGAAGTTAAATCACAAACAACTAAAAAACCTATATTAGAAGCTAAAGTAAAGGTAAAAGTTAAAAATGAAAAACCAACAATTACTGAGAAAGATCACGTTTTAAATTTATTTAAACTTTTAATAAAAGACGATATAAACGTAGATAATATTTCTTATAAGCGTAACGCACTAAACAATATAGTAGCAACGTATCTACAAGAAAATCACGTAAAAAATACAAGTAAAATAATAGATGGTGTATTAAAGGTTCTCGAAAAACAAAAATAAAATGGTTATAAATGGCGTTAAACGACTTTACAGGACAAAACATACAGGACACTTATAAAAAGTTAGTCCAAACAGAAGGTAATTTATTTGCTGATGGTACAGGTTCAATTCTTCAAATAATCACATCAGATCAAACAAGCAGTATGACTGTAGCTACTGCATCTTTTGCTATATCAGCATCTCATGAGATTACTTATGAATTATCTTCTTCATACGCAGAAATAGCAGACGCATTAACACCTGGTATTAACATTGACGTTAGTAATATAACATCCTCAGGCGACATAAGTGCAAGTGGTGATGTATATGCATCTAATCTTATACTACCTCCTAATGGTGAAATAGCACCAAGCATTAATCATGGAACTATAAAGTTTATGACTAAACCACCAGGAACTACTAACAATGGTGAGACGCTAACAATCGGTCAGGATTTAATAGAATTCAAAGCTACTCCTGCACAAACTACCCCTTTACATAGTTATCTAAAACTCCAACCTGTTGATAGCGGTCAAGATGTAATTACATTTAATGATGGACAAAATGATATAGATTTTGTTATTAAAGGAGTAAATGAAAAAACATTCCAATTAAATGCTGAACATGATATGTTTGCTAGTAGAAATCATTTTGGTATTGCTTCTGGTAGTAAAAAATGGCCAACTAGTGATTATACAGTAAACGGAACACCTGACAAACAACTAATGGTTAATGGATTAACGCACTTAACAGGTAGCGTTGAAATAATAGGCCCCATCACTACAAATATAACAGCTTCAGGAAATCTAACAGTATCAGGTAATATAAGTTCAAGTGGATATATAACAGCAGATAGAGTATATCTTAGAGGTGAAGATAGTACTACAGATTATTTATCACATAATGAAACAGGATTATTTTACAAAGGTAGTGCAAAAATAGCAGGAAACATAACAGCCTCAGGTAATATAAGTGCAAGTGGTGATATAACAGCAAATAATATAACAGCTTCAGGAAATCTAACAGTATCAGGTAATATAAGTTCAAGTGGAGATTTTTATCTTGAATCTGATAAATTTATTATGTTCGCTGGTGAAAATAATTTAAACACTTCTATTCGTGAAAACGGTGGAAATTTAAATATTCAAGCAGATGGTCATATAAATGTACATCCTGATAATGATTTTAGAATCTATAGTGGTTCTACACTTTATGCAACATTTGATGGTGAGACTCAAGGATTACAATTAGGTTCAACCAATGTAACCCCACCAGAAACCCTAACAGTAGAAGGTAATATAAGTGCAAGTGGTGATTTAATAGTAAGTAATATTAATGGAACAATAAATGGAGGAAATTTTTAAATATTTATAACAGAATAAAACAAATATGGCAAGTACAATAATATTAAAAAACGGAACAGGTTCAGCAATACCAAGTACATTAATACATGGAGAACCAGCAATTAATGTAAACACAGGATTATTTTATTATGGTTCTGGTTCAGCAGGCATTGTAAAAACCCTTAGTAATTTTACAGACATAACAGCTAGTTTAAGTGCAAGTTTAGGAGGGAATATAAGTGCAAGTGGGTATGTATTAGGAAAAAATATAATAGCTACAGGAAATGTTAGTGCAAGTGGAAACATAGTAGCAACAGGTTTTATTTCATCAAGTGGAAGAATCCAAACCTTGTCCCACATAACAGCCTCAGGTAATATAAGTTCAAGTGGGACTATTATAGCTAATAAAATAGAATCAGATGAATTATTTAGTCGTGTAGGAGATGCAAACACAGGAATACAGCTTGGTTCAGATACAGTAAAAATTGAAGGTAATGATATTGTAATAGCTAATTTTACTCCTACCCAAATACAACTTAATAAACCTATAACTACTCATATAACAGCCTCAGGAAATATAGAAGCAACAAGTTATATAAGTGCAAGCGAATTTAGAACAACAGGTCACATAACAGCCTCAGGTAATATAAGTTCAAGTGGAACAGTAACAGGGTTATCAGGTTCATTTGATTATGTAAAAACAAATAAACTACAAGTACAACTCCTACAAGCTGTAGCAGTAAGTGCAAGTGGAAACATAAGCGCAACAGGTCATATAACATCAAGTGGAAGAATTCAAACACTATCTCATATAACAGCCTCAGGTAATATAAGTGCAAGTGGAACTATATATTCAGATGAATATAGGATCGGGTTAATCAATTTTGCAAGCGTAAATGGTAATATTCTGACAGTAGGTAATAGTGGTGCTAATCCTATCATTTTGGGTAGAGCAAATACAACTCCCATTTACCTATCAGGTGATGTAACATCCTCATCCCATATAAGTTCAAGTGGAACTATTACAGGAAGGACGTTAGTAGCTATAGGAAATATAAGTGCAAGTGGAAATATAAGCGCAACTGGTCACATCACATCAAGTGGAAGAATACAAACACTATCTCACATAACAGCCTCAGGTAATATAAGTTCAAGTGGAACAATTATAGGTTCAAGTGTTGTTAACAAGAAGGCATTACATTTTCTTTATACGACAAATAAATTTACACTCGACACATCAGATGAACTATATTTCTCTTTAAGTGACGCTGATAGAGATATTGGTGCTGGTTCTGAAGATCAAGTTGGGGTAATGGCTATTGTTCCATTAACTGGTATTTTAAAGCACGTTATAATAAATACTTCATCTGATTTATCTAGTAAATCTTGGGAGTTTAAAGTGTATAGAGTACCAAGTGGTGCTGATGCTGATAGTGGTGGTAAAATATTAATGGCAACAGTAGCATCAAATGCTGGGCCTGCATCACACACAAGTAAAAAGATTAGCTTTGTAACAAATACAGCGGATACAAACGTTATATCGTATGAAACTGGCTACAATGCTACTACTATGTTTACTGCTAGTGACAGGATAATACTTAGTCTTGAGTCGAATTCAGATGCTACTGGTAGTCCTAAAATAAATTCGGTTCTTTGTTTTGAACTAGATGAATCAACTATATAAATCTAAAAAACCTAAAAATCAACAATAAATAATATGGCTGTAGACTATGGATTGCAATATAATACACAACAAGTAATATCAGGTAGTGTTTTTTTATTTGCTTCAGGAACATTAGCTGATTCATCAACAGCTATATCTGCTTCAACCAACCAAATTATAGCAATAACATGTTCGGCTAATTATAATAATAGGTTAACAAAATTAACCTCTATGAATGCTAACGCTACTATTATTATTACTAGTGGTAGTTCAGATATAGCTGATCTTCAAAATGATACTAAATTAATATTAAGATACTATTCTGGTTCGGGAACTCCAACAAGTTTAATTCCTTCCTCTTCAACTTCAACAATAAATCATTTATTGGGGGGAATTGGAACAAATATAACCTATGTAGACATACCTTTATTAAATAATGATGATTCATTTCAAGTAGCTTATAAAACAGTAAGAGCTTTAACAGCATCTGTAGGGTATAATAGAACATTTGGTGCTGCTTTAGTAGATGATAGTAGTACTTTTCAAGTATCTTCTTCTTTAGGAGAAAATATGAAAATTGGTACTTCTTTTGAAATTAGAAATTCATCATCTTATGAATTACCTAATGATTATTTATTAAGTTCTTCTGGTTTTTTTACTATTACTAGTTTAAATAGTGGATCAGTAGCTACTCCTGATTTTTCAGGAACAGAAGTTCAAATAGATGGTATGCAATTAGGTACTTCATTTATGATAGGAGGGGGAAGTGGAAGCCAAGCATTTGCCTATAACCTAATCCAAACAGGTTCTGGGTTTTTAAATCAACCATTTTTTCAAGGATATATGGTTTCTTCATCAGCATCAATAGGAATGAGATTAGATCCTGATGATAATACAAGTGGATTAATCACAGGTTCAGGAGCAGCACAAATATATATGTCAAGTTCAGGTAGAGTAGGGATTGGAACAAAGGATCCAACCTCTGATGTTGATATAAAGGGTGATGAAATAAGATTTAGAAAAAAATCAGAAGATGTAGGGGTTAAAATGAATGATGAAGGTAATCTTGAATCATTTACTAATATTGCGGGAAAAGCAGCCACAGGAAGTGAAGTAATTCTAAATTATACAAGGGGAACAACTATAGTTCCTATAAAACCTAATATAAATGATATAATGGGTTCATTAAGATGGGTATCTGATTTTGATAATACATTAAAAAGAAAAGGAGGTGAAGTATCTTCTATAACAACAAAAGTTTCATCAGCTGATGTAACAGGAGTATCAGGAGACATGATATTTTCAGTTGCACAAACTTTAGGTGCACCACCAACAGAAATGATGAGGATAGGATCAAATGGAATTATAATGATAACAGGTAGTTTATTTATTACAGGTGCTGTTACATCATCAATAGTTTCATCCTCAATTTTACATATACAACATATCACAGCTTCAGAAAATATAAGTGCAAGTGGAGATTTATTTATGAAAGGAAATATAACAGGTTCTATTGTAAGTGCAAGTACATTAATTGGAAAAATAGAAGGCGGGCTTTTCTAATTTACATATATGTATATCCAACAATAAACAAAAGTTATGGCAATAGATAAAAAAATCCCATCCCCTTCGGATGTATTAAGTAAACCTAAAATAGTTTCTTCTCAAGATATTGAAAAAATTAAACAATTACAAGTTGAATTAAATAAGATTAATTTAAAATTTGGTCAATTATATATTACTAAAATTAAATTAGAAAATGAAGAAAATAGTTTAAAATCTACATTATTATCATTAGAAAAAGAAGAAACTAAAATAGCAAAAGCTTTTACAGATAAATATGGAAAGGGAAGTCTTGATATAGAAACAGGAGAATTTATACCTTCATAACTGTTATTATTTTTTAGTTATATTTATTGGTGATTAAATTTTATATTTAATCGCTTATTTTAGTATGGTTTACGTCTTTTCTTCATATTTATATGGGAACAAACCACAGACACAATTTTAATATAAAAATATAACATAAAATGGCAGAACAAATAATTTCCCCAGGTGTATTTACAAGAGAAAATGATCTTTCATTCTTACCTCAAGGAGTAGGTGCAATTGGAGCAGCAATTGTTGGACCTACAGTAAAAGGACCTGCATTCGTACCAACAGTAGTAAGAAGTTTCTCAGAATTTGAAAGACGATTTGGAGGTTTAGATAAAGAAACATTTATACCACAAACAGTAAGAGAATATTTAAAAAACGCAGGATCAGTAACTGTATGTAGAGTATTAGCTGGAGGAGGATATCAATATGTAAATGGTACTAACGAAATAGTAGTTATTGGACTTTCAGGTTCACGTTCAACTGAAGCTTCATTAGGAGGAGCTGAAGTATCAGGTAGTAATGTGGTATTATCAGTTCTTTTTCCATCTAAAGCAACTTCAACACCAGATTTATCATCAACAACAATGGTAGGTCCAGGAGGAAGTGGTTCTCATGGTCAATTAGATATGGATTTTAGCCTTACTTTAAAAGGTGCAACAGGAGGTACATCATTAGTAGCTGGAAAACAAATATCAGCTTCTATGAACCCAAATGCGGATAATTATTTAGCAAAACAATTAGGATATAATCCTAACAACAGTAAAACATCAGCTACCGGATATGGAGCAGGTACAGGAGCAACAGGAGCAGTACCAGCATACACTTATAATAATTGGGAAAAATTACAAAGTGATGTATTATCTGCAACTACTAAAGAAGTTTCAACAATAACATTTGGTGCATTATTAAACACACAATCAATGGTAGAAGGTTTTGCTGGTGCAGCAGTACCTGATATTTCACAAAGTATAATAATAACAAGTGCAGATAATAAATCTACAACTATATTATTTTCTACATCTTCATTTAGTTCACCTCATACAAACCACACAACAGGTTCAACATTATTTTTAGATTCTGGTTTAGGTGGAGGAATTACAACTATACAAGCTCATGCTTCTTATGCAGCAACAGCACGTAGTTTTATATCAGGTTCTGATTTAGCAAATCTAATAACAGGATCTATCCAAACACTTACAGATCCAGGATTTTCAGTATCAGCAGCGGGTAATGTACTTACTATAACAAACACAGAAGCAGGAACCGCTCCAGATATTATACTAAAAGGTTTCTTAACTACAGCTTCAGCTTCTTTATCAACAACAACACAAGGAGCAGATGTTAGTGGATATGTAGGAATTAATGCAGACAGAGATTTAATGTTTGCAACAGTAGGAGCAGGAGCAGATTTAAAATTTGATGGAGGAATAGGCCAAACAGAAGGATATGGATATGCATCCACACCATTTATTACTTCACAATTTTTAGATTCAAATAAAACAACAAAAGAATTATTTAGATTCCATACAATAGCACATGGTACTTCATGTAATATGGATTATAAAATATCTATTGCTAATTTAAAAGAACCAACAGATATAGACAACGAAGAACAATATTCACAATTTTCAGTACTTGTAAGAAGATTTGATAATTTAGATAAGTCAGTTGCAAATGGTACTTTAGAACAATTTAATAATGTTACTTTAGATCCAGATTCTCCAAGATATATTTCAAGAGTAATTGGTGATAGATTTCCACAATATAATGACACTTTAGATAAAGTTGAATTGTTAGGTAATTATCCAAATGTTTCAGAATATATTAGAGTAGAAGTAAACGAATTAGTAACAGCTAAAGCATACTCACCAAAATTATCACCTAAAGGATTTAAATCAATAATTAATCCAATCCCAATGGCTGCACTTAGTATAACAACTATGGTAATACCATCAGCTTCATATGAAGGAGAACAAACAGTAGGAGGAAATTATAGTAGTAGAGGATATTTAGGATGGAAATTTCAAGAAAAAGCAAAAGACAATTGGAATTGGATTAAACCATTACCAACAGTTCAAGAATCTAACGTATCAGGTGACTTTAATGTAGAAAATCATCATGGTCATCCAAGTTCAAGTATATGGTCAGGTTCATTAAGTGCTTCACTTTCATCAACAGCAATTGAAAACTCACAACTTAAATTTACAGTTCCTTTCCAAGGAGGTGATGATGGTATTAGACCAGATATAGTAAGAGTAACAGGAAATGAATCCCCTAATGCTTTTGTAACAGGATACTCAACAGGAGCTAATTTATATGGATTTGATGTAAATGCAACAAGTGATGCAGGATATAAAGGATATAAAAAAGCAATTAATATTCTTTCAAACCAAGACGAATACGACATTAATATGTTAGCTATGCCAGGAGTAAATTATGCAACTCATCCTTTAATTGCAAACGCAGGTATTGATATGTGTGAAGAAAGAGGAGATGCATTTTTTGTAATGGATTTAAATACAATAGATGCTTCAGTAAAAACAGCAGTAAATAATGTAGCCGGTTTAGATACTAATTATGCTGCAGTTTATTATCCATGGGTTAAAGTATTAGATACAGCTCAAAATAAACCAGTAATGGTTCCACCTTCAGTAATTGTACCAGGAGCAATAGCTCAATCTGATAGAATTGCAGCAGAATGGTTTGCACCAGCAGGTTTAAATAGAGGTGTATTAGGAAATGTAATTGAAGCTAAAATAAGATTAAATCAAGCTGAAAGAGACGTATTATATGACGCTAAAATTAATCCAATTGCAACATTCCCACAAACAGGAGTTTGTATTTGGGGTCAGAAAACATTACAAGAAAGATCAACAGCTTTAGATAGAATTAATGTTAGAAGATTATTAATTGCACTTAAGAAATTTATTGCAAGTTCTTCTAAATACTTAGTATTTGAACAAAATACAGCTACAACAAGAATGAGATTCTTAAATATTGTTAATCCATATTTAGAATCAGTACAACAAAAACAAGGATTATTTGCATTTAGAGTACAAATGGATGAAGGTAATAACCCAGCAGATGTAATTGATAGAAATCAATTAGTAGGTGGAATTTATTTACAACCAACTAAAACAGCAGAATTTATAGTACTTGACTTTAACATTTTACCAACAGGAGCTACATTCCCTTCATAAAAAGTTAAAAAATAATATATTTATAATAGAATAATAAAAAACAATAAAAGATGGCAATTAAAGCAACCAATGAAATGATGTTCACAGCATTTGAACCTAAATTAAAAAATAGGTTCCTAATGCTTATAGATGGAATACCATCATATTTAATTAAAAAAATAGCAAGACCTAGTATTGAATTTGGAGAAATAGTTCTTGATCACATTAACGTGAAAAGAAAAATCAAAGGGAAAGCAAATTGGGCAAATATAACATGTGATCTTTATGATCCAGTAACACCATCAGGTGCCCAGGCAGTAATGGAGTGGGTTAGATTATCTCACGAATCTGTAACAGGTAGAGATGGTTATTCTGATTTTTATAAAAAAGATATTCATATTCATACCTTAGGACCAGTAGGTGATGTTGTTGAAGAATGGATTATGAAAGGTGCATTTTGTTCATCTGCTAATTTTGGAGATATGGATTGGTCTACTGCTGAACCAATGAATATTTCATTAACAATTAATATGGATTACGCTATTTTAAATTACTAAATTTTATTTTATATAAAAAAGAAAGCGCCTATTTTGGCGCTTTTTTGTTTTCTTTATATATGTATATCTGAACTAGTTTTTAATAAATAAATAACGTTATGGAACAAACAAAAAACCAATTTCCTTCAGAGGAAGTTACTCTACCTTCAAAAGGTTTATTATACTCAATAGATTCACCTTTAAGTAAAGGAAAAATAGAAATGAAGTATATGACAGCTCGAGAAGAAGATATATTAACTAACCAAAACTTAATAGAAAATGGAACAGTAATTGATAAATTACTACAATCATTAATTATAACTCCTATTGATTATAATACATTACTAACAGGAGATAAAAATGCAATATTAGTTGCTGCTCGTATTTTAGGATATGGTAAAGATTATTCATTTAATCATCAGGGGGAAGAAAAAACAATAGATCTTACTGAAATTAAAGATAAAGAAATAGATGAGTCTTTAATAGAAGGTGGTAAAAATGAATTTAATTTTACATTACCTACTGCAAAAATAAAAGTAACTTTTAAAATTTTAACTCATGGTGATGAAAAAGATATTGAAAAAGAATTAAAAGGTCTTAAAAGACTTAATAAAAATATATCATACGATATATCTACTAGAATGAAATATATTATCACATCTGTTGATGGGGATTATGAAACAAAAACAATTAGAGAATTTGTTGATAATAAATTATTAGCTAGAGATTCTAGAGAATTGAGAAATTACATTAAAGAAATACAACCAGACATTAATTTAACATTTGAATATGAGGGTAAAAATGGGGACCTCAAAAATGCAACAATACCCATTGGCCTTCAGTTTTTTTGGCCTGACGCCGACGTATAGGAATATCCTATTTTCCCAAGTGCATGACTTAGTGTTCCATGGAGGTGGTGGATTTAAACACTCTGAAGTCTATAATATGCCTACTTGGATGAGACTCTTTCATATTAAAAAAATAAGTGAGTTTAATAAAAAACAAAATGAAGAAATAAAAAAGGCAAATAAAAAGCCAAGTTCTTCTAATAAGCCAATGGGTCCTAATATAAACCCATCGTCAACATATAATTTTTAAGCAAAGACATCATACGATGTCTTTCTTTTTTTCATATTTATACACGAATAATTTTACACTATGACTGAGGAGGAAAAACAACAACAAAATTCAGAACAATCGGGCGTAACCCAAGTTCAAATTTTTGAAGCTTTACAAAAAATTCTATCTGAAAATTTAGAAATTAATAGACAAAATACTGATGCTATTAAGGATAGTGTTAATATAGCTAAAGAATTAGAAGCCCCTTTTAATCTAACAGATGAAGCTGCCAAAAGAATCACCAAAACTACATCACAATTATCTAGTTTAGGTGCGACTATAACTTCACAAGTAAAAGAAAGAAGTAATTTTCAAAATACATCAGCTTCTATAGAGAAAGATATACTTAAAAATACTCACCTTGCAGCAAATCTTGCAAATGAAAAATTTGAAGTAGATAAAAAGGGAGCTGAAGCTGTAGCTGCTGGTAATGAAGATGCAGCCCAAGCCTTAGCAGATATATCTAAAGGTATGGAAGCCCAAATATCTCAAGCAGATGATATTGATAATGCTCTTAAACAAGAATTAGAACATAGAAAAAATATAGAAAGTGCTATGGGGCTTACAGGTAAATCTTTAGGCGTAATAAATAAACTTACAGGGGGACAAATAGGAGACTTAGCAGAAATTAAAAAAGCTACCGAAGAACAACTAGCAGCAAAAGAAAAAGCAGGCACACTAGAAGATGGGTTAGTTGGTAAAATGCAAGGTTTTGGAATTCAAGTAAAGGAAATAGGTAAATCTATTATGAAAAACATGACTGATCCTTTAGTTATACTTCAACAATTAATGAATTTTAGTAATCAAACAAGAGATTTACAAAGAAATTTAGGTATTAGTAATAAAGAAGCTACACAATTTAGACATGAGATATCTCTTGCAGCAGCTGGATCTGAAGATTTATTAGCTAATTCTTTAGGTTTATTAGAAGCTCAATCAAAATTAAATTCATTTAGAGGAACAGGAGTTAAATTTACTCAACAACAACTTATAGACACAAATAGATTACTTAAAACTTCAGTCTTAACTGAAGAATCAGCAGGAGAATTATCTAGATTAGCTAATGTAACAGGTCAAGGTATAAGAGAAGCTTATTTAAACCAAATAGATGGATTATTAGCAGCAGAACAAGAATCTGGAGTAAGATTAGACATTAAATCAACATTAGAAGCTACAAATAAAGTATCAGGTCAAGTAAGAGCACAATTAGCGGCAAACCCTAAAGCTTTAGGTCAAGCAGTTGCACAAGCAAAAGCCTTAGGGATGGAATTAAGTGATGTAGCAGCTGCAGGAAAAGCAATATTAAATTTTGAATCATCTATTGAAGCAGAATTAGAAGCAGAATTACTAACAGGTAAACAACTAAATCTTGAAAAAGCAAGATTAGCAGCATTAACAGGTGATTATGAAACTTTAACACAAGAAATTAATAAAAATGTAGGAGATTTTGGTGATTTTACAAAATTGAATGTCTTACAACAAGATGCATTAGCAGCTTCCTTAGGTATGTCAACAGATGCTTTATCTGATCAATTACTTAAAAAAGCAGATTTAAATGCTTTAGCATCAGAAGCAAGAGCGGAAGGTAATGAAGATGTAGCAAAACAGTTAGAAGCTTTATCAGCAAGTGATAAAATGAATGCTAGTGTAGAAAAATTAAAAGGAGTATTTGGGGATATATTAGGAATTTTAACCCCTATAATTGATATGGCTGCATCTTTAGCTGGATATATAGCTGAATCATCAGTTGCAACTGCAGTATTAGGGGGAGTAATGGCAGCATTTGCTGTAAAATCTATTATTGGAGCTGTAGCTTCTATATTTTCTGGTTTTGCAGCAATGGGACCTTTTGGAATCCCTTTAGCATTAGTAGCTACTGGAGTATTATATAGCCAAATCCAAAAAGCCAAAAGTCAAAAAATGGCAGAAGGGGGTATAATAGAACCAACACCTGGGGGTACTTTAGCTACAATTGGTGAAGCAGGTGAAACAGAAGCCGTTATACCTTTAAGTAAGGCAAATGAGATGGGGTTTGGTGCACCTATTATCAAACCCGTAAATAATACAAATACATCTAGTGGAATAAATAAAGATGATTTAATATTAGCTTTAAGAACTGTTGAAAAAGAAAAACCTAAACAACCAGTTATAATAAGAGAAAAAGATTCTAATTATTCAAATTCAAGCCCATTAAATAGTGGGGGGAATGAATATTCAATTAAATATGAAACCAGTTTTAGTTAATTTATATGTATAATAAACATTAAAAAAATAAAATTATGAGTAATCTAACAGAAATGAAATCAATACTTGACAGACATAATAGAGGTCAAGAAGGAGCTAACGTAGGTGTTACTCCACCAAGTGCTGGAAATTATCATACAATTGGAGGAACATCAGATTCTCCCTTTAATTCCAATAAAGATCATATGGTAGATTTATTAACAACAGATGTATTAAGTGAAAATTCAGGTGTAACTTATCAATCATCACCAAATAAATCCCAATTCCAAGATTTAGATGGAGCAAAAGGTCCTATTTTTGGTGATGTAGGTGGAGAAGGAAAAAAATTAGGAGGAAAAGATTTACATGAAGCAATGTTAACTCAAGCATACACTAATAATGGAGTAACAGTAGGACCATCACCAGGACCTTCAGGATATTCAGAATTTCAAGATTTAGATGGGTTAGCAAATATGCCTAGTTTTTCTGATGGAAATGGATTACAAGGAAAAAAATTAGGAGGAAAAGATTTACATGAAGCAATGTTAACTCAAACATACACAAACAACGGAGTAACAGTAGGACCTTCACCTGGACCCTCAGGAAATTCAATATTTCAAGATTTAGATGGAGGTTTACCAAACCACGCAAATTATAAAGCAGGTAAAGGACCATCAGACGGACATTATTAAAAATTACATAATTAATGGGTTTAAAAGAATTAAAATCAGATTTAACATCTTTAGATTATCCTGATGGAGGTGCTTGGGGAGGGGGACCTGTCCAAAGACCTCTTATGACTAGACCATTAATAGATTTTTCTGGAAATGTAGCAAGTGCTATAGACAATGTTACAGATAGTTTTATAAGGGGAGGAGCAGTAACTCATGTAGAAAGAAATCTTACAGATGTTGCAAGAATAGGTAAATTTTTAATTACTCCCCAAGGAATATCTTTTATAGCAAAACAGGTAGGATTACAATTATCTAACCCTAAAATGAATGTACCTATGGGGGGTTTATTTTCAACATCAGATGCTAATCAAAGAACATATACCCCCTTAACAACATTAGCTTCAATTGCTACTGCAGGAACAGGAATACGATTTGATAGAGAAGGTCTTATACCAGGAGTACATAAAGGATATATAGATGCAACAGGAGGATTTTTAGGTACTAATTTATTTGCAGATGATAAGGATCCAAATAGACCTAAAAATAAAAGAAGAAATAAACAAGAAAATAGATTACTTTATTTATTTCAAGACAAAATAGAAGACGACACACGTAAATTTAGTGGTAAAGGAGAGGAATTATATTCTTATGGAGGTGGTCCTAAATCCCTTTATGGAATTGGTAAAACAACAATAAAAAGGTATACAGATACAGGAGGAGCTATTTCATATAAAAACCATGATTTAAATGGTAAAACAAACATTCAGAACTACTTAAAAACTTTAGGAAAACCTCATTTTGATTATAGTAAAAAAACAAAAGATCAAAATAGATATTATAATAGAGAATCGAGAATAGGTTTAGGTAATCCAGGAGCTAAATATATTCCAGAAGGAAGAGACAGTCATATAAACCAAAAAAATAAAGATGGGTCCCAAAATTATAATGTTTATAATCCAGAAAGAACGGATAAAGTAAACATGTTAGATATAGTAGAAGGAACTAACAACGATTTCACAGGTGATGGTTTTAGGGATTTAGTTCGTTTTAGATTTGAAGCTATTAAACACGCAGAACCTACTAAGGCAGAAGCAATGATATTTAGAGCATTTTTAGATGATTTTAATGATAGTTATTCTGCTAACCATAATGAAATTAAATATAATGGTAGAGCAGAAAGTTTTTATACATACAATTCATTTAGCCGTGACATAAGTTTAAGTTTTAAAATAGCAGCTCAATCTCGTCATGAAATGATGCCTTTATATAGAAAATTAAATTTTTTAGCATCAAACACAGCTCCTGAATATAATAAAACATCAGGAAGAATAATGACTCCTTATATGAGATTAACAGTAGGAAGTTATTTAAACAGAGTTCCAGGAGTATTAAAATCAATAGGAATAAAATGGCAAAAAGATTATCCTTGGGAAATTTCAATAGATAGTCCTGAGGGAGGAATGGATTCTCATATGTTAGTATTACCTCATGTTTTAGATGTTAGTGTTAGTTTTCAACCAATACACAACTTTTTACCACAAAAATCAATTTCAGATTCTCCATTTATATTACCTCATTATGATGGAAGAGATGGTTATCTTCATCCACAACAAACATGGTTACGATTAGGAGCACAAGGAAAAGCTGAAGCTAGTCGTCCTGGAGCTGATAAATTACCAGTAATGCCAAATGATTTTAATACAGATTCAGGAGAGGGAGGACCACCTGCCCCTACAGTTCCAACACCAGAAGAAGCAGCTGGAATAGATCCAGCAAATGAAATTAATCTCCCATCTCCACCATCAAACCCATATGGGATTTAACTATGCCACGTAGAACTAAAAATATAAAACAAAGACTATCTTTAAATAGAAAAAGATACTATAGAAATTTAAAATACCCAGAAATTCCCCTTAGTTTTAATGATATTTATGTTATTACTACTTCAGGAGATAGATTAGATAACTTAGCACATCAATTTTACAAAAATGTGGATTATTGGTGGATTATCACTACAGCAAATCCAAATGTTGTAAGAAGAGATAGTTTTAATTTAAAACCTGGTATAGAAATTAGAATTCCCCAAAACATAGAAAGTATATTAGAAGAATTCGAAAAAATAAATGAATAAGTTATGTCAATATTTCAATCAACTTTCCCGCCTTATATAGTTAAGCAATTAAAAATTAGAGATTCAATAATCCAACAAGGAAATGAACCAGACTCAAGTAATTCTAGATTTGGAAGACCAAAAGCAGAATTTAAAATAGGAGGTGAAAAAACAACAGTAAATATTGCTGCTGGTGCATTTTATACAAATACAATAGAACGTCAATGTACTATTAGAATGTCTTCAGGAGTTGACATTAGTGGTTCAAATGATATGGCCCAAAGGTTTATTTTAGAAGGAGGGACTTCTAAAGAAGAGGGAGGACAAAGAGATGGATTTATGCATGGTGATTTAAAAGGAAACGCATATGGAGATAGAAGAATATTTGCCGATGAGGGGGATGGTTTTGGTATAGTACCAATGCCTGGAATTATAGATGCTAACATTAGAACAGTATCTCCTTATGGTTCTCTTAGAAATGCTAAAGTAAATTTTGTTTGTCATAATAGACGTCAATTAGAAGTCTTAGAAAGATTATATATGAGACCAGGATTTCCTATATTATTAGAATGGGGATGGACCCCCTATATAGATAATAATGGAGACATTGAAACATCATTTCCCCGTTTAGCTAATTTTTTCACTACAGGGTATAAAATTAATGATTTACAAGATGAAATTAATAAACGAAAAGTAGAGACAGGAGGTAATTATGATGGTTTTTTAGGTGTTTGTAAAAATTTTGAATTTAAAGCAACTCCTGCAGGGGGATATGAATGTTCTACTGATATAATTGCACTAGGAGAAGTGTTAGAAGGTTTAAAAGGAAAAAGAGCAGGAAATAGTCTTCTAGATGAAAATGGGGAAGAATATGAAGTAGACGAGTTTGAGTTTTATTTACATGCTATAAAAGAATATGGTGCTATATCTGAACTTATAGGAAAAAATTCAAATCAAGGAGAAAAAGTATATACAAAAGATGTTTTTAAATCTAAAGCTAAATTATTTGAATCATTTCAAAAACTAGGAGAAACAATAGATGAATCATCTACAAGATTATTTGAAGCTTCTTCAGATACTAAAATGGAAAAAATATCCACAGAAGAACAAAAAAAAAGAGAAGACAAAACACCATTTTTTAATAAAATTTTTACAAAAAAAGAAAAACTAGAGGATAAAACTACTCATGTAGTTCAAGCAAGAACATCTGAAGGAAAAGACCAACAAGCTGAAATAGAAAGAATAAATAATCTTCTAGATAAATTTATTATTGGTAAAGGAGAGTTTCTAGCAGGAAAACCTGCAGGTCATTATGAAACTTATGTAAGAGAGTCTGATGGAGCAGCAAGACAAAAATTTGTTCCTAACAATGATACATGGAAAGGTTCTCCACACACTTATGTACGATGGGATTTTCTTTGTCATTTAATGAATACACATATTTTAGAAGAATACCAACCAAAAGAAAATATATCAGAATTAGCATGGCACGACAGTAATAACACGTATTATAATTATATAAGAACTAAAACATCCCCAAATGTTAGAATACCGCAAGGAGTAGATTTAATAAATGATAAAGGAGAAAACTATTTTAATTTATCCTCTATTTTAGATATATCTTTAAACCCTTCTAAGGTCCTACTCCCTCACCAAATAAACACAGTAGAAACATATGGAAAGACCTGGGGAAATAATATATTAATTAAAGATAGTGAAGGTAAAAATGTAGGTTTTAGTGGTCCAAGTAGTATTGGTTTAATATTTTTAGGAGTAGATCATTTAATGAAAAGATATAGAGAAATGAGATACAACAGTGATGGTGAGTTAGATCCTAGTTTTAAAATATTAAATTTTTTAAAAGAAATATGGGAAAAAGATATAAATGAGGCCTGTGGAGGTTCTCATAATTTTATGATGCATCATGATAAAGAACAAACAACAAAAGTAAGAGTAATTGATTTAATATATCAAAGTACTTTAAAAGATACAGATCTTTATGAGTTTAATATTCAAGATAATAAAACTATAGTTAGAGATTTTAATTTTAACACAACAATACCTAGTGCTTTAAGTGCCACAATGGCTGTAGTAGCTCAAAACCCAGATTCTATAAATGATATAGAGGGGGTAACTATTAGTGCTATGAATAAATTACTTACAAGTAGATTTTCTAAACCATTAATATATCAAAATGATGATGAACAAGTAAGAAATATAAGAATCACTGATGAAAAAAAATTAATTAATACAGCTAAATTATTAAAATTGTTTGTGTATAATATTCAACGTGGAATGTATAATGAAGAAAATAAAAATGGATCTAATCCTAATTATATTAGTGTAAAAAAAGCCTTTTCTGCTTATAATACTTTAATAGATTTAATAGAATCTTTACTTGTTAGATATCCTCTTTCTACTGAAGACACAAAAGGTAAGTTTGAAATAAATAAAATAAATAAAGCAGGATATAAAAGAAAAAATTTTAAAGCAACAAAATCATCAATAATACCTTTAAAATACACATGTAAAATGGATGGTATAGGAGGTATAGTAATAGGTAATGTATTTAAAATAAATAAAAAAAGACTACCTATAGGATATCAAGGAAAAGATATAGCTTTTATGACACATGCTGAAAGTCAAACAATAACAGCTGGACAAGATTGGGTAACAGAAATTTCAGGACAATTACTTTTATTAGATTTAGAACAAGACGAAGCAGAATATACAGGAATTATTGTTTCCCCTGGGGACATAGCTATTAAAGAACTCCCTCCTCCTAAAAAGAATGAAGACAATTTAACTCCTAATGCAGATAAATTAAGACAAGTTATAGAAGTATTAGGATATACAGAAAAAGGACATAAAAAAGGAATGAGGGGACAAAGACCATCTGCTCAACTCGCACAAAATGGAGATATTACCGAGGAAATGTATTTATTAACAGCAAGTGTTTTAGTTAATATAAAAAAACAACTTGGGGATAAAGTAAAAATAGAAGTAACAGGAGGTAATGATAATTATCATGCAAATTCAGACACAAGTAGACATAAATTTGGAAGAGCTGTAGATTTTGTTATTAGAGATCCTAAAGTTAAATATAAAGATCCTACTAAAGAAAATTATAATAAAAGTTTATATAGAATAGAAACAATATTACGAGGTTTTGCTGCAGCAAAATCAGCAGATGGTAATGTTAGATTTATAAATGAGTATACTTATCCTTCTGCACATGCAAATGGAGATCACTTCCATCTATCATTAAATAATCTTCAGGGACAAGGATCAGAAGCAGGTCCAGAAGGGTGGCCAAACAAATCAAATGGAAAACCTAGAAATGCACAAAATATTACGGGAGATGGTAGTGTTGAAGGAAGTATGGATAATTTAACTTATTCTATAAAACTAGCAGCGGGAGAAATAAAAGACGAACGAGGATTTACAGATCAAGTAAAAGAAATAGATATATTAAGTGAAACTTCATTAATACAAGAAATAAACACTTCTATAGTAAAGACTATTAGAGGATTTAAATTTGAAGAACCTAGACAAAACTAAAAAAATGTCATATTTACCAAAATCAAAAATAACTAATAAAATAGCTCAGGCCTCTGATTTAACAGATAATTTCTATACTAAATCATCTCCTGAAAATCCATATAGTGGTCCTTATATGGAAACAAGTGAGGGTAAATATTTTATAGGAACTAATTTTATTAATAAAGGAGAACAATTGTTTAAAGAAAACACTACATCTGTTAGGTTTGGAGATAGTGAAGATTTTAAAACTTATCATAAAGTTAAACAAACCCCTTATAATTTTTTACAAAAAATAATCCCAATACCTGGTTTTAAAGGTAAACCTACTGAAAATGATTATAAAAGGGGACATTTTAAAAGATATTTTTCTTCAAGAGTAAATTACCAATTTGGTTATCAAGAAATTAATTTAAAAACATATAAATCTATTAATTCTGAAAGTGAACAATATGATCATTATTTATATGATGTAGGATTAATTAATTGGGCATTAACAGGAAATGTTTATTCAATAAATCAAGCAAACCTTATAACATTAGAAAGAACATTTAATAATATAAGTAATTTATTTCCTATACTTAATGAATTTTATCGTCCTAATTTACAAGTTCAAACAAATTTAATTACAGAGGGAGATGAATTATATTATAAAAATGGCACTGAATATATTGGTGAGTATCACATTCATCCTACAAAAGGACCTATGGAAGGAGCTATACATGAAAAATTATCCCATCCAAAATTATATTATTTTAATCAATTAAATCTACCTACTGACGAAATTGACACTACAGATGAAGATTTTGCTAAATTTATAAGAAATAAAAAAAGAAAAGAAGATTTATTAAATAAAACCAAATTAACAGATAGAGGAATATCTAGAGGAATATCTTCTAATTCTAATGCTAGAATAAGTGCACCTACTTCTAATGGTGGAAGAGCATCTTCTGGTAGAGGAGCATCTTCTGGTGGTGGAGGAGGTGGTTATTAGATAAATCTTTTATACATTAATAGGGTATGTTCTACCTTATTGAAACTTCAAATCAACTAAACAAACTAATAGACAAATTATCTGTTAGTGAATCTCCATATCTTGAATTTATTCAGGGCAATGACAACACACATCCTGCGTTAGCTGAAATTATAGCTATTTACTTAAATGTAAACTTTAAAAGTTATATTATTCCATTAAGTCATTTAGAATGTATAAATCAAGACAGAAATGTTATATTTAAATTGTTGGCAAAGTATAAATTTTGTGTTTTAGACAAGAAAAGCAGCTTACACGTGGCCCCACAACTATCTTATACGGATATACAACATACAATAGCTCCTTTAGACAAACATACAACTCAAGCACACGCCTGGTATTACCGAAAATTCCCACATACTAAGGTAAATAAAATGATACCTATTGGAAAACACCTAGAACGCTGTGAAGCAAAATTACGCGTTATAATCGATGATTCTCCAAGTGAAACTAATGAGTATTATGATTCCATCTTATTGCCTGTCTTATATGAGTTGGAAAAGAACACATTAAAATTCAATGACAAGTTCGATAGCTATTTTACACCAAAGTGTAAAAAATTCTCCATAAAAGAAGATCATATATACGGATGGTATAATCCATACACCACAACCGGAAGACCTGTAAACAACTTTAATGGAATAAATTTTGTAGGACTAAAGCATGATAATGGCGAAAGAGATAGTTTCGAACCAGACAATGACTTTTTTGTTGAGATGGATTATGATGGCTATCATCCCCGCCTAATAGGCGATATAGTCGATTATCAATTTACAGGCAACGTACACAACACACTTGCGGAAATTTACTTTAAATCCAAGAATATTACACCAAAACAATATAAAGAAAGTAAAACACTTACATTTAAACAAATATATGGAGGTATAGACAAGGCGAACTTACATCATCCTTTCTTTAAAAAAACTCAGGATTTTATAAACATAATATGGAATGAATTTAATAATAAAGGAGAAATTAAATGTGGTAGTTATACTATAACAAAAAAAGACCATCCTAAAATACATTCTCAAAAATTATTTAATTATTATATACAAGCTACCGAAACAGAAACCAACATTCGTAAGATAAAAAAGATACAAGATTATTTAAAAGATAAACAAACAAGATTAGTTCTTTACATATATGATGCATTTATTTTTGACGTAGCTAAATCCGATGGTAAACAAACATTAATAGATTTACAAACGATACTTAGTGATAAGTTTCCTATAAAATTAAAAACAGGTAAGCATTATGGTGTTTTAAAATAAATTTATATTTATAGACGGAAAATTCCGCTTATATGAATAATAAATTATACTGTACTTTTACAACAGTAGATGAATATGAAGAAGTAATAAATACTGTTCAGTCATCTTATGTTATTCTTTTTGATAAACTTTTTGTATTAGAAAGTTTAGATAAAGAAAAAATTATGCTTACGTACAATGTAGATATAAATAATTCAGCAAGAGATACTATAATAGATAATACTATTTTAGTACATAGAAAAAAACAAACAAATACTTTGTATACTATTAATGCGCTTAATGAATTAATAAAAAGTTTAAATAATGGAATTTTAGATAAAACCTTTACTGTAAATTGGAATAATTACAAAAATTGTATACTACTTATACAAGCAGAAGGTTTTAATAAAATAGATACAAAAGTAAAAGAAATAATAAAGACAAAATGAAAAAACAATTATTAGCTAATAAAAATTTTAAAATGAATAAATCACAATTAAGAGATTTAGTTAGAGAATCAGTTAAAGAATTGATGAATGAACAAACAACATCACAACAATGTGCTGATATAACAAGTCAAAATTATGGAAATACAGGTTATTTCTTTACTTGTTGTGAAATGGGTTATTTTGGTAATCCTCCAGGAACTCCAAATGCTAATAATCCCTTTAATATAAATGATGCTTCATGTAAGCAATATTTAAATTATGGTGTTTCAACTTATGGATTAACACCACAAGAAGTTTCAAATTGTTGTGACCCAGATTGGGGAATAGGAGAATTAGATTGTGAAAATCCTGAATGGATAGCACAAAACCCAAATGCAGCTGGAAAGTGTTGGGTGTGTAGAGATGAAGGTCAAAATTGTGTAATGTTAAATCAAATCCCAATGGCAGCTTCTGTTGCTTTAGCTAATGGATTTGGTTTATATAATGATATGGCTACTTGTAATGCAAATGAAGACTGTGGTCCAAGTGTAAGAGGTGGTGATAGATGTAGTGATCCTGTAGGAAGTTATGATATTAATAATACTTCAGCTTCTGATTATAATCCTGATTGGGGATTAGGTTGTTGGTTTTGTCACCCAGAATTTGGGGGCCCAGGAAATAGTTGTCAAACAGTTAATGTACCAATGGATCAACACCAAGCATATATAGGTTACACAGCTGGAACAACTTCATTATATACAACAAATGCAAATTGTATGGCAGATCCAATTACTAAATGTAGTGATGACGACAGAACTATTACAGAAATGATTTCTTGTGAATGTTGTGATGAAAATTCTCCGGGTAATGCTATATCAATGGCACAACAAGTAGCATCATCTGCAGATTGTATTGGGGCTGAAAATACAATATATGCTGGATTAGGAGTTTATGGATGTAATGTGTCTCCTGTATCAGGAGGACCAGGTACTAAGTGTAAAAAACAACCTAAACCAGTACCTACAAATAATTCACCAGTATCTTAAGATTAATAAATAAAAAACTTCTTAAAAAAACTTGGTTTAGCCAAAAATGCTTCGTATATTACATTAGTAATAAAGTTAAATACAAATAATAATTAAAAAAAAGGTTATGGATTTAAATGAAATCAAGAATCGTTTAGCAAAGCTAAACAACAAAGGGGGAGGTGGCTCTAGCGACTTCAAAAACAATTTTTGGAGACCACCAGTAGGTGAAAAATCAGTAGTAAGAATAGTACCTTACACACACAACAAAGACTTTCCATTTTCGGAAT
>Ga0209634_1000592_pt1 | contig 28233 bp, 25 predicted proteins | sample LinPmetageLP40_FD_184043 | JGI IMG/M metagenome (GOLD analysis project Ga0209634, IMG submission 184043) | Marine viral communities from the Pacific Ocean - LP-40 (SPAdes) (version 2) | ecosystem: Environmental > Aquatic > Marine > Oceanic | place: Pacific Ocean | collected 2010-08-26 | reverse complement strand
GGAAAATTGTAATTGTACGGCATGTAAGTGTAAAAAATCTTGTAGTTGTTCTTGTTGCGATTGTTAAAAAACATTATATTTATAAATAAATAAAAAATTAAATTATGGCTAAACATTCATTTTTCGGAGGAGGAGCTGACGGAAATATAAACACAACAGCACTTGCTAATGCCGGATATAATTTATTTGGGCAGTTTGACTCAACTGAAGGGATAGAAAAATATCTAGAAGTACCAAATGGTATAGGAGCATTAATTAATACTCCTAACGTAACATCTATTGGATCCGCAAACATACCCTTAAATAATCAAAAAGCAGGAACAGTAGTTTCAACAGGAAATAGTGCAGAAATTAGTGCTATCCAGGCCTCAAGTTTTATGGGAGGAGTTAACAATGGTGGTGGTTTAGAAGGTAATGGAAAAAGATATTATTACATAGGTTGTATAAATTATGCCGCTTATAACATTAACGCTTCCGCTGCTAATCAAATCCCAGGAAATAATGTAGATGGAATGTATACGGTTGATGAAGGTGTAGCTCAATATACAACAGCAGGAGATGTTGGTGGTTCATCAACAGATTACACAGTGTGTTTATTATCTAATAATAAAAATGGACAAGGAACTGCTACTAGACAAGGATCAAGAATTACTTTTAGATTTGCACAAAATGCTTTAGGTAGTGGTTTATCTAATTTAGCTTATTATGTAAATACAGAGGCAGATTATGGTTTACAAATTACTGCACTTATGAATGATGAAAACGCAGCCGGAAGATGGTTAGGAGCTGGGTATGGTATATTACAAGGAGCACAGCCTGCTTTTTGGGATGGTGATAATTAAAAACTTACAGCTCGATTCATAGCCGAGCGACTATATAAAATCAATTTTGAGATCTGTGGCCTTCTATTTGGAGGTCACATTTTTTTTTCGTATATTAATAACAAATAAATTAAGTCTAGATGAATAATAAAGTAGTAATGATAGGTGCAGGAGTAGCAAATGTAAATGCTGCCACTAAATTAGTTGATGAAGGTTTTCAAGGCAAAATCACTATTATTGATATGGGTAAAGATCCTTATCGAAGACCCTATGAAGAAGTAATGACTGGCTTTTTAGGAGCTGGTGGTTGGTCTGATGGTAAGTTAACTTATCACACATCAATTGGGGGTCAATTAAGTAAATATTGTGGTGAAGAAAAAGCAATGGAGCTATTTGATCAAGTAATTGACAATTTTAAACGTTTTCACCCAAACCCCTCAGAAGTACAATGTTCGAACCCTACAGCGGAACCAGAATTTATTAAACCATATTTTGGATTAAGATTATTCCCAGTATGGCACGTTGGTACAGATTACTTACATGAAATAGGTAAAAATTGGTATAATTTTTTAGCTGATAATGGTGTTGAATTTATTTGGGAAACTAAGGTAGAGGATATTAATTTTAAAGAAAATCATGTTTCATGGAAGAAAGGGCTAGCTAATATAAATCAACACTATGATAAACTTATTTTTGGTGTAGGTAAATCAGGTATTGACTTTGGTAAGGTATTAGCTGAAAAATATGATTTACCAACTGAACCTAAACCAGTACAAATAGGAGTTAGATTTGAAGCACCACAAAAACACTTTCAAAAATTAATTGATGTATCTTATGATTTTAAATTATATCGTAAATTCGAAGACAAAGGAGTATCATTACGTTCATTCTGTACAAACAACAATGCAGCATATGTTGCCGTTGAAGAAACGTATGGAGATCATTCATACAATGGACATGCTAAAAAAGATGAAGCATTTAGAAATGATATGACTAATTTTGGTATTCTAATGGAAGTACAAGGTATAGAAAATCCATTTGAATGGTCTAGAGAATTAGTAGGCAAAGTGCAAAAAGAAGCAACAGGATTATTTTATAGTCCTACTCGCAAACCGTCATCTACATCTGAAGGTATTGATGTAAGTGCTGTTCAAATTGATTCATTAGATGAAATTAGAGAAGCATTTCAAGGTTATTATACATACATTGATGATTTTATTGATGATATGAAGAAAGTATTTCCTACATTAGGAGATGATTGGGGTGTGTATGTACCAGAAATAAAGTACTTATCACCTGAGCCATTAGTTAATTATAAAGATTTAAGTTTAACAAAATATCCTAATGTACACTTTGTTGGTGATGCATTAAGTGCAAGAGGAATAACAGTATCAGGAGCACAAGGTACATTAGTAGCAGAACAATTAATAAATAAAATATAAATTATGGGTAAAGGTAAAAGACTATATGAAGAAAAAGTAATTAAGTATAAAGGAGCAAGACATTACTTAATAAGAATGGAAGGTGAAGAGCATTTTAAACACCATAGATGGGATAACCCAGCAATAGTTCCAATGTCTAGAAAAAGCGAATTTAAAAAAGGATATTTTTTAAGTGGCATTGAATATGATGAAGAAATTTATAATGAAATTATGAAAGAGAGAGAAGGTTTACCTTGGTATAAGCAATCAGCTCCTAAAGGTGAAACATATAGAAACTAGTTATGAGAGAATCAACAATACAAGCTTTACCTTATAAAGGTGAAATTCATAAAAAAGCTTGGGGTCATGAATTATGGATTATTAACAATGAAAAATATTGTGGTAAATTATTAGTATTTAAAGCTAATAAGCAATTTTCAATGCATTATCATATGTTAAAAGATGAAGCCTGGTATATTAATAAAGGTGAATTTGAATATAAATATATTGACACTGAAACTGCAGAATTAAGATCTAAAATAGTTAAAGAAGGTGATTGTATTCACTTAATTCCAGGACAACCCCACCAAATGTTGGCTTTGCAAGAAGGAAGTTGTATATTCGAGGTATCAACACAACACTTTGACAGTGATAGTTATAGGATTTTACCTGGGGCATCACAAGATGAAAATAATAATGAAGGTTTACCATTTTAACTATGATAAGAAAAAAATATAAAAAAGAGGATCAAGAATTAGCTGCTGCTCTACTAGAAACAGATAGAAATACTGCAATATTAGAAGTAAAATTATTAGGTTTATCTAAAATTAAGGATAATTTACTATATGAGTGTAAATATATAGATAAAGGAACAATTAAAACAGTTCCTATTATAGCGCATGATGTAACTCAAGCTGTAGCTAAATTAGATCCATATGTAGATTCTGCAATTCCAGAAAATGTTTTAAAAATAATGTTAGGAAACGAACGATATACTATATAATATGAAAATAGGTTTTTGTGGTACAATGTCAGTAGGTAAAACAACTTTAGTTAACGCTTTAGCTAAATTACCAGAATTTAAAGATTATACAACTAGAACAGAGCGTTCTAAGTATCTTATGGAAATGGGTATACCATTAAATACAGATTCTACTGTTAAGGGTCAAGCTATATTTTTAGCTGAAAGAGCTAGTGAATTGATACAAGATAATATTATAACAGACAGGACAATTATTGATGTAATGGCATTTGCTAAATCATCTGAATCAATGAATTATATAGAAGCAAATGATTTTTGTCATTTTGCAAGTAATATGTTAAATGAGTATGATTATATCTTTTACATATCTCCTGAGGGTGTAGAAATAGAAAATAATGGTGTGAGGGAAACTAATGCTGATTACAGAAAAACTATTGATGAAGCTATTCAATTATTAATTATTAAATATAGACATAAAATTAGAAATTTAATTGAAATTAAAGGTGCAACAGAAGAACGTATAAAATTAGTTAAACAGGCAATTATTTCGTGATATTTATAACAAAAACATACTCACAATGAAAAAATCAGAATTTAAAGCATCAATAAAGGGAGAAATAATTGAAATACTATCTGAAGAATCTGCTGATGAAATTAATGCTAAAGCTGAGGCACAAGCTAAATTAAATAAAGAATTAGAAACAACAGCATCTCTCCAAAAAGAATCTTTAAATCCAGAGGTATCTAAAACATTAGACCGTTTTATTAAAGCAATGGCTAAAAGATATGGTTACTCAGAACAAGATGCTGTATTTGCTATTATGGCTGCTTTAAAACAAAGAGATTTTGATGATGATGATGATAATGAAAAAAAATCTAAATTTAAAAAAGCAGGTGAAGCATCTGGTTTTGATATGAGAGGTTTAAAAGAAGAAGATGATGATGAACCAACGGCATCACAATTAAAATCAGAACCAATATCTAAAATTGGTTATAAATTAGCTGATACAAACAAAGAAATGAAGTCAGTAGTTAAAAAATGGAAAGATGCTGAGGGTGCTGAAAAAATAAAATTAACTGATAGGCTAAGAGAGTTAACAAAAATGAAAAAAGAATTAGAATCTTTATTATAATCAATTATGAAAAAACTATTTAAAATTTTACTAGCAATAGGCGGTGTTATTGTTGGAGCAATTGCTTTATTTTCTTCACAAAGTAAAAGTAAAAAAGAATTTAATAAAAGAACTAAAGCTAATGATAAAAAATTAGATTTTATTACTAAAGAAACAGCTAAAGTTAAAGCTGATAAAAAAACAACAAAAGCAAAAATCAAAAAAACAGCAGCTAAAGTTAAATTAACAAAAGCAAAAGTTAAAAGTACTAAAAACGCAAAATCTACAATTGATAGTTTTGAGAAAAAGTATAGAAAATAATGAGATATTTATTTTTAATCTTAACACTGTTAATAACACTTAAGAGTTATAGTCAAGATACAGTTAAAATACCACAGGACGAATTAGAAGAATTTTTTTTAGCTGTTGATACTTTAAAACAACAAGACTCCATTAAATCTGCTTTAATAAATGACTTGGAGTATCAAATAAAAAATTATACATTGTTATCACAACAAGATAGTTTAATTCTTAATTATAAAGAAAAAGAAATTTCAATTCTTAAGGATCAAATTACACTGTATGATAATAGATTAAATCAAGTAGATAAATGGTATAAAAAACCCTGGGTAGGGTTTGTAGGTGGATTTATAGGCACATTAGTTACAATCCACATAATAGATTACTCATTGCCTAGATAATGGCTGAAGATATAAAAAAAATAATAAGACAAGAATACTTAAAATGTGCTAAAGATCCTGCCCATTTTATGAAGAAATACTGTTATATTCAACACCCCCAAAGAGGTAGAATACAATTTGGTTTATACCCATTTCAAGAAAAAGCGTTACATTTAGTTAGGGACAATCCATACTCAATTATATTAAAATCAAGACAATTAGGTATATCTACATTATCAGCTGGTTACTCATTGTGGTTAATGTTATTTCATAAAGATAAAAATGTATTATGTATAGCAACAAAGCAAGAAACAGCACGTAACATGGTTACTAAGGTAAAGTTTATGTATGATAACTTACCTTCATGGCTTGCTATTAAAGCTGAAGAAAATAACAAATTATCTTTAAGATTAAGTAATGGATCAATAATTAAAGCAACATCAGCTTCAAGTGATGCTGGTAGATCAGAAGCAGTATCTTTACTGTTGATTGATGAAGCAGCTTTCATTGATAATATTGGTGAAATATGGGCATCAGCTCAACAAACACTAGCAACTGGTGGTGGAGCAATAGTGTTATCTACTCCTTATGGTACCGGAAATTGGTTTCATAAAACATGGGTTAATGCTGAAGCAAGTGAAAATCAATTTCTCCCAATCAAATTACCTTGGTATGTACACCCTGAAAGAGACCAAGAATGGAGAAATGAACAAGACTCATTATTAGGTGATCCTAGATTAGCAGCACAAGAATGTGACTGTGATTTTAGTACATCAGGTGATATAGTATTTCATTCTGAATGGATTGAGTTTTTAAAAGAATCAACAATTAAAGATCCAATGGAACGAAGAGGTGTTGATCAAAATCTATGGATTTGGGAAGCAGCTGATTACTCAAGAGAATATATGGTTACAGCTGATGTAGCCAGAGGTGATGGTAAAGATTTTTCAGCATGTCATGTGATGGATATAGCAACAAATACACAAGTAGCAGAATATAAAGGACAGATGCCACCTAAAGAATTTGGATATTTTTTAACTGGTTTAGCTACAGAATTTAATAACGCAATGTTAGTAGTAGAAAATGCTAATATAGGTTGGGCAACATTAGATGCAGTTAGAGAAAGAGGATATAGAAACTTATATCAATCACCAAAATCAGATGCATTAACGGCTGAGTCATTTTTAAGAGTATATGAAGGTAATTCAGAAATGGTACCTGGGTTTACAATGTCAATGAAAACTAGACCACTTTGTATAAATAAATTTAGAGAATTTGTTGGCGATAAATCAGTAACTATCCGTTCAAAGCGTTTACTTGAGGAAATGAAGGTGTTTATTTGGAAAAATGGAAGACCGGAAGCTCAAACAGGCTACAACGATGACTTGGTTATGTCATTTGGGATTGGTATGTTTCTACGAGACACGTCGTTAAAATTTCAACAACAAAGTTTAGATATGGCAAGAGCAGCATTAGGAGGAATTAAAAGTAATAGAGCTACAGAAACAGGAGCATACACAGGATTAGGTAATAATATATCAAATCCATATGAAGTTAAAATAGATGGAAAATCCCACGATATAAAATGGTTATTAGGGTAATAAATATTATATTTATAAATAAATAAAACATGGCAGATAAAGGTTTATTTTCAAGATTAAGAAGACTATTCTCAACAGACGTAATTATTCGTAATGTGGGTGATAGCCAACTTAAAGTTTTTGATGTTAATAAGATACAACAATCAGGAGAAGTAGAAACTAATTCATTAGTTGATAGGTTTAATAGAATTTACTCTAATTCAAGTACTTCTTTATGGGGTCAACAATCTCATTTTAATTATCAATATCTAAGACCACAACTATATTCAGAATATGATGCAATGGATACTGACGCCATTATAGCATCAGCATTAGATATTATAGCAGATGAATCTACACTTAAAAATGATATGGGTGAAGTATTACAAATTAAATCTGCTGATGAAGATATACAAAAAATACTTTATAATTTATTTTATGATGTATTAAATATAGAATTTAATCTTTGGCCATGGGTTAGAAATTTAGCTAAATACGGTGATTTTTTCCTTAAGTTAGAGATTGCAGAAAAATATGGTGTTTATAATGTAATACCTTATACAGCATTCCATATCGAGAGATTAGAAGGTTTAGATAAAGATAATCCAACTGAAGTACAATATAGATTTTCACCAGATGGTGTTTCTGCTTCTGATTATGGGTACTATAATGTGCCAAATACTGGGACATTTGAAAATGCAATTATATTTGACAACTACGAAATGGCTCATTTTCGTCTATTAACGAACATGAATTTTTTACCTTATGGTAGATCATATATTGAACCAGCAAGAAAATTATTTAAACAATATGTGCTGATGGAAGATGCTATGTTAATACATAGAATTGTTAGAGCACCAGAAAAACGTATTTTCTATATGAATGTTGGAGCAATACCTCCAAATGAAGTAGACGCGTTTATGGAAAAAACTTTAAGTAAATTAAAACGTACTCCCCATGTTGACGAAAAAACAGGTGAGTATAATTTAAGATACAACATGCAAAACCTACTTGAAGATTATTACATCCCAGTTAGGGGTAATGATGCAAGTACTAAAATTGAAAGTGCTAATGGTTTACAGTGGGATGGTATTGCTGATGTTGAATATTTAAGAGATAAATTATTCGCTGCTCTTAAAGTGCCTAAAGCATTTATGGGTTATGATGAAAACACAGACGGTAAAGCTACACTAGCAGCTCAAGATATTAGGTTTGCTCGTACAATTGAAAGAATACAAAGAATCGTAGTTTCAGAATTATATAAAATAGCATTAGTTCATTTATATACCCAAGGTTATAAAGATGAACAATTAGCTAATTTTGAACTATCTTTAACAACACCTTCAATTATATATGATCAAGAAAGAATAGCATTAATGAAGGAAAAAATGGATTTAGCTGCTCAAATGGTTGAAACTAATTTGTTCCCAAGTGATTTTATTTACGATCATTTATTCCATTTGAGTGAAGATCAGTATGACGATTTTAGAGATTTAATTAGAGAAGATGCTAAGCGTGAATTTAGAATTAAACAAATCGAAGCAGAAGGTAATGACCCAGTTGAAACTGGCCAGTCATATGGTACACCTCATGATTTAGCTTCATTATATGGTAAAGGAAGAATGTATTCAAATCCAGGTGATACTCCAGAGCCAAATAAAGATAACCAATATATAGAAGATAGAAAAACTGTATTAGGTAGACCAAAAGAAAAAGCATCTAAACGAAATACACAAGATGATAATTTTGGAAAAGATAGATTAGGCAGAGATGGGATGAAAAAAGATTACAATGATCCTAAAAAAAGTTCATTAGCATTAGAAAGTAATGCTGCTTTTATTAAGCATGAAGCAATGTTAAAGTCTATTCCTAAAAAGAAAAAATTAGTATTTGAGCAAAATAGCGCAGAAAGTTCGCTTCTTGATGAATCAAATATTAAGGAGTAATAATTTTAGTATATTTATAAAAAAATAAGTATTGATGTATATAAAACATTCAAAATTCAGGAATACAGGTATTCTATTTGAAGTAGTAGTTAGAAAAATTACTTCAGAAACATTATCAGGTAAAGATTCCCCCGCAATTACAATTTTAAAAACACATTTTGTTAATACTGAACTAGGTAAGGAATATAAATTGTATGAAGCCGTATTTAAATCTAAAAATTTGAATGATAGTAAAGCAAATACCATATTAACTACAGTACTAGAACAATCTAAAAGACTTAACAGAACTAGAATCAGAAAAGAAAAATATAACTTAATTAGTGAATTAAAAAAGCATTATAATGTAGAAGATTTATTTAAAACAAAAATGCATGATTATAAAGCACAGGCATCTTTGTATACACTATTAGAAGCATATAATACTGATAAATTAATTAACCCAAATCAAATTATTGATAATAAAGTAACACTTTTAGAGTATTTAACTTCAACAACTGTAAATAAAAACACAGTTAAAGATACATTAATTGAAGAATTTAAATCCCAAGATAAAGATTTACGTACCCTAACGTATCATGTAATGCTAGAAAAATTTAATTCTAAATATGATACTTTAAATAATAAACAAAAATCAATACTTAAAGAATTTATTGAATCTGTAGATAATACTTCTAGGCTTAAAGAATTTTATAATAATGAAGTTAATTTAATTAAGGAATCTATTAAAAAATCAACATCAAAAGTAAAAAGTGAGGTTGTTAAAATTAAATTAAATGAAGTTTCATTTCTAATTAAAGAATTAGATAAAAAAACTATAATAAAAAGTGATCATTTAGTTGATTTACTCCAATATCATTCATTGTTAGAAGAATTAAACACAGCCCATGGATAATATTATAAAGAAAATTACTAAATTAATATTAGAAAAAAAAGAATCTAAGGATGTAGATCCAAAGTTAAAGGATTGGATTGAAAAAAGATATGGTCCTTGGAATGAAAGAGATTTTATATCTGATAAAGGTGATACTTATTTTAAAACCGATGAGGTAAATAAAGAAACAGGATCAGTTAGTCATACAATAATTAAGTTACCTTCCTTTACAGAACTAGTAAAACAACTTAAAAGAACTAAAGATGCAGCTAATAACTTAGTTAAAGGTGAGTCTGTAAGAGATGATGAAGTCTTAAGAAGTATAGCTGATGAATTAAGATTAGAGTTTAATAAATTTAGAACTCACTTAAGAAAAGAATACCCAGCATTTTATGCTCAATTAAAGGGTCAACTTACAGAAGAAGAATTAGATGAAATGTCTACAACTGGTGGTGGAGCTGGATCAGCTACATTTACACCAGGTACAGGGATGCAATATGCAACCCCATTTGCTTTTAAATTAAAAAAGAAAAAAAAGGAAGTAAAAGAAAACGTAGGTAGTGATTTAGGACCAGGTCCTAAAGCAGGTCCTAAAGGAGTTAGTGATAATGCTTATGTAAAAGATTTTGGATATAAATTAGTTCCAAGCAAAATAAAAGACTCGGGTATAATAGTTAAGCAATTATTTGAAGCAGGTGAATCAACAAATGATTTTCAACAAAAAAGAATGGCTGCATTTGATCGCATTGAACAGGAAATAAATGATATTTATAAAATGTTGAGCAATGCTAAAAATGAAACGGCTGAGTATTATAAAGAAAACCCGGGTTCATATGGTGTTGTTAAACCAACTGACTTAGTTTTAGACTACGTAAAAGATATTAAAGACTTATTAAAAGGAGAATAAAATGGCAAAAACATTACAAGAACAATATAATCAAATAAAAAACGGAAAAGGTAGTAAAGAAATTTTCCTTAAAGAAGTTAAAGCTAAATACCCAAATTTAGTTCGTAACGCTGCTAAATTTGATGAAGCAGCATCAATACTATCAAAGCGTAGTATTATATCAGAAAACTTATATGTAGCTAATGCTCAAGCAGATCCAGATTGGTTTAAATTATTTGATAAAAACATGAAACTTATTTCTGAAGAAGATGTAAAAGCTCTTGAGAAAAAAATGACTAAAGGTGTTAAAGATTTACAAGCACCAGATAAAGGATATGATTATAAAGATGATAAAAACATTAATAACGTATCAGGTGAGCAATTCCGTCAAGGTTATTTTACAGAACTTACGGATGTAGCTAATATAGATAAAACTAAACAAGAATTAATTGATTTAGTTATAAAAAACATGTCTAAAAACCCACAATATTATACTGAGGAAGCTCAGTTTGGTATTCAAGGAATTGGTTATACTGAAGATGCTCCGGCATTAGGTAGAGGCAATGAAATTAAAGATAGTGGTACTTTAGGATATGGTAAAGAAACCAAAAAGAAGTTAAAAAAACAAGATTCATCAGCTTACGCAGACAAAATGTCAGCCAGTGTATTTTCAACGGGATACACAGATTTAGCACCTAAACAACCCTTAGAAGAAAATAAAATGATATCATTACTAGACATACTAAACGAGTCTCCATTAGGAGAAAAGCCAAAATTAAAAAAGAAAAAAGTTAAAAAAGAAACAACAGATACTAAATTAGCTGAAATTGAAAAAAATGGTAGAATTGCTACTATGGAACTTCAAATTGAAGCTTTATATGAAATTATTGAAGGTAAAAATGAAAGAATTTCTATGGTTACTGAAGATGATAGTTTATCAGAATTAGTTGATAAAGCTAAAATGAAAGAAATGCAACGTGAAGTAAAGATTCTTGAAAAACGTAAAGATAAAATGGAAAAGGTTTATGAAAAAATGTGTGGTAAAGCATATAAAAGACAAATGGACGAAGATTTAGGATCTTCTAACTATGCTGGAGCAGCTAATAATGATAAATCAGAATCAGCTTTTAGAAATAATGACAATGAAGAAATTGCTGAAGAAAGCAATGCAGGGTCAAATGAAGGATCAAATGATAACAGCAATGAAAATTCAAATGACAATAAAGAATCTTATTCGGGTTTAAGTAAGTTTAGAACAGCATAATATTTAATATGAGTCAATTACTAATAGAAACACACGTATTTAAACCTAAAGGAGTAACTATAACAGAATCTCGTTCAAAACGAGGTCTTCCATTAGTTGAAGGTATACTAGCTACTGCTGAAGTAAAAAATGGCAATGGTAGATATTACTCTAAAGATTTATGGGACAGAGAAATAGATAAATATAGAGTATTAGTTGATGAAAATAGAGCAATGGGTGAATTAGATCATCCTGAAAGCTCAGTAATCAATTTACAAAATGTATCACATAACATATCTGAAATGTGGTGGGATGGAGATAATGTAATGGGTAAGATAGAAATTTTACCTACCCCAAATGGTAATATACTTAAAGCATTAGTTGAAAGTGGAATTACAGTTGGTGTTTCATCTAGAGGAATGGGTACATTAGAACAAAAAGGTGAATTAATGGAAGTACAAGATGATTTTGAATTACTATGTTGGGATTTTGTTTCAACACCTTCCAATCCAGATTCATTTATGCATCTAGTAAGAGAAAATAAAGAATTTAAAGCACAAAATAATTATAAAAAAGTAAATACAATACTAGGTGAAATATTATGTTCACATGGTTTTTGCCCTATTGTATAATTTAAGATTTTACCCCTGATTCCCGAGAAGAGGCGTTTTCATTTATTTGAAGCGCCTTTTCGCTTTTCGTATCTCCCCATATATGTATGATAGTAATATGTCATTTCTTATATGACATCAAATATAATACAAACCCCCTATTACGTTTCTTAATAAACGTAGTTTCCCAACAAAAAATTTAGGAAAAATGAACAGAAACTTTTTAAAAGAAGCAATCGCTGATGCTAAAGCAGTCAAAGAATCTGCAATAGCAAATGCTAAAGTCGCTTTAGAAGAAGCTTTCTCTCCACAAGTTCAAGCCATGTTCGCTAGTAAAATAGAAGAAATGGAAAAAGAAGATGTGAAGGAAGCTTATGATGAAGTAGACGAAGTAAAAGATGATGCTAAAATGGAAGAAGGAAAAGAGTACATGACTAAAAAGGAACGTAAAGAAGGTGACGATCGTAAATCAGACAATAAAGCTGAGACCGAAACTGAAAAAATGCGTAAACTTAAAGAAGATGACTCTAATCTAGATGAAATATTAGCAGAATTAGAAAAAGATGAAGATCTAAAGGAAGTCAAAGACAAAGAAATTGACGAAGCAAAAAAGGACGACGACAAGGAAGACATCAAAGAAGATGAAGAAACTGACGCTGAAGAAGAAGGCTACGAAGATGGAATGGAAGACGAAAAAGAAGATGAGGACGATGAAGACATCGACCTTGAGGACTTATCGGAAGAAGACCTTAAGAAATTTATCGAAGACGTAATCGAAGATATGGTTAATGCCGGTGAAATTGAAGCTGGTGAATCATTCGAAGATGATGTAGATGTAGATGTTGACGTAGACGGAGAAATTGAAGTAGAAGATGATGAAGAAACTTCTGTGGATGTTGCCGAAGCAAAAGAGGAAATTGATGAAAAACAAGGGTACGATGCACGATTAGACGATGCTGAAGGCGCTAAACATGGTAAGAAAAAGCAAGACATGAAACAACGTAGAGCTGATTCTGAAAACATGGAAAAAGCTGACGGTAAAAGAAAATTTGCTGGTGATTCTAAAATGAAAGAAGAAATGGACAAAGTTAAAGAAGAATTATCTGAAGCATATGCTACAGTTAAAACTTTAAAAACTGAGTTAAATGAAATCAATTTATTAAATGCTAAATTACTCTACACGAACAAAGTGTTCCGTGGCAAAAACTTAACTGAATCACAAAAAGTTAAAGTATTAGGTGCTTTTGATAAAGCTACTAATGTTAAAGAAGTAAAACTTGTGTTTGAAACTATCGATGGTAGTGTTAAAACTAAAGTAGCTAATAAATCTATAAGCGAAGGCTTTAGATCTAAAGGTAGTGCTTCTAACATGGCAGCAAATAGAAAAGAAACTAAGAAACAACCTATTGTTGAATCAGATGAGATGGTCGCACGCTTTAAAAAATTAGCTGGAATAATCTAATTCAATTAAAAATTAATAATAACAAAAAACAAAAATTAGAAAAATGTCACAATTAAATTCTCTATTAGAAAGCGCTAACCCTTACAAGTCACTACAAAGTGATGCAGCAAGGTTAGCCAACAAATGGAATAAGACAGGTTTGTTAGAAGGTATCGGAAGCGAGACTGAGAAAAACAATATGTCTATGATTCTTGAAAACCAAGCTAAGCAGTTGGTAATGGAAGAAAGCAACACAGGTGGTCCGCTTCCTGGTGCTGGTACATTTACTCCTGGAACAGGAGCACAATGGGCTGGTGTAGCTTTACCATTAGTAAGAAAAGTATTTGGTCAAATCGCAGCAAAGGAATTTGTTTCGGTTCAACCAATGAACTTACCTTCTGGCCTAGTATTTTATCTTGATTTCCAGTATGGTACTACAAAAGAACCATTTACTGCTGGTAATTCATTATATGGTAATACAGTAGCAACTCAAACAGGTCCTATAAATGACGTAACTTCTCCATTTGGTAACACAAATGCAGGTGGTCTTTATGGTGCAGGTAGATTTGGTTACTCTATTAACAATACACAATCCTTAGCTTATACAGCTATATCAGCATCTGTTGATTGGTATGTAGATTTACAAGCTGATTCTTCAGTATCTCAATCTTATGTTGCTGGTCAACAAGTACAAGATGGTACAGGTGCTTCAGCTAACACAGGTAACAAGCAAATCGGTATGTTCTCAGTACCAGTAGCTTCTTTACCAGGATATGATACTAGAGCCGTAAAAGGATTCTATTTATCAGGTTCAGTAGCAGCTATTCCTGCAACTACAGTTCAGTACCCACAATTTACAAAAGTAACTCAATCAGCTGGTGTTGATGTGATTGCTTTCTTTGCGGATTCTGATCTTGTAACAAGTGTAGCAGCGCCTCCAGGTGCAATTAAAGTTGTTTACACAATGCAAACAAATGACGCTCAAAGAGGTGATTTCGAAGATGGAAACACTAACTTGAACGGAGATAATAACCCAATCACTATACCTCAGATTAACATACAAATGCAATCAGAGGCTATTGTTGCTAAAACTAGAAAATTAAGAGCAGTTTGGACTCCTGAGTTCGCTCAAGATCTTAACGCTTACCATTCTCTAGATGCAGAAGCTGAATTAACTTCAATCATGAGTGAGTACATTTCATTAGAAATTGACTTAGAAATTCTTGATATGTTGATCGAATCAGCTGCAGCTGGTACAGAGTGGTGGAGTGCTCAAAACAACTTAGCAGTTGACCAAACAGGTGTTGCTAACGCGAATTTAGGATTCTTTAACTCTCAAGGACAATGGTTCCAAACATTAGGAACTAAAATCCAAAAGTTAAGTAATATCATTCACCAGAAAACTCTTAGAGGTGGTGCTAATTTCTTAGTATGTTCTCCTACAGTAGCTACTATTATCGAATCTATACCAGGATTTGCTAGTACTTCTGATGGTGATGCTGCTAAAATGAGCTACGCTTTTGGTGTACAAAAAGCTGGAACTATCAACTCTAGATATACTGTTTATAAGAACCCATACATGACTGAAAATACAATCCTATTAGGATTTAGAGGAGGTCAGTTCTTAGAAGCTGGTGCTGTATTTGCTCCATATATTCCGTTGATCATGACTCCACTAGTATACGATCCAAACACTTTCACACCAAGAAAAGGTTTACTTACTCGTTATGCTAAGAAAGTCGTAAGACCAGAATTTTATGGTAAGATCTTTGTTAATGGTTTAAATACTCTTTAATATTAAGATTTTAAAATAATAGTAATTAAGAGCCCCGCATTAGCGGGGCTTTTTTTTGTTATTTGGCTACTGGGTTAGTAGTTAGTATATTTATACCCAAACAAAACAGTTATTAAAATGAAAGAAACTCCCTCACAGTTACCAATTCAAAGTTACGTAATGAATTTCCCGCATACCTTTTCAACAGATGATCCAAATAATGTTTGGATGAAGGAAATGTCAAATAAAGAATTATCAATTAACAGACCAAAAGCATATAAGCAATTTATGGACTTATATAATTTTATGGCTGGTCAATCTTTAGTACATTTGCTACCCGCAGAAGGTAACTTTCAAGATTTAATTTATGTAGCAAATTTAGGACTACAATTACCACATATTAAAGATGAAAATCACATCTTATTATCTAATTATACTTCACCACCAAGACAAGGTGAAGAATATGTAGGTGAAAAATTCTTTAAACAAATGGGTTATAATACTCATATATCACCCCATAAATGGGAAGGTGAAGCAGATATAAAATATTTAAAAGATAATGTTTATATAGGAGGATATGATATTCGTTCAGATATAAAAACATACCATTGGATGGAAGAAAATTTTGATATGAAAGTTATTAAAGTTAAAATGGTTGATGAATATATGTACCATTTAGATTGTAGTATATTCCCGTTAAATACGCGGTCAACTATGGTTTGTACGGAGTTGTATGATAAAACCGAGTTAGCGCAAATAAGCAACTATACTAACATAATAGACATAGATGCTGAAGACTCAATGTATGGAATGGCTAATTCTGTTAGATTAGGTAATATGATTTTATGTGCTTCAAACGTTTCTGAAATGAAACGAGGAGATGAATTTTATGAAGGTGAAAAACACAAAATAGCTTCATTAGAAAAAATATGTTCTGATGAAGGAATGGAGCCTGTAATATTTAATTTATCAGAATATATGAAATCAGGTGCTATGTTAAGTTGTATGGTAATGCATTTAAATAGAGTTGATCATTTTAAATCTCTTCTTTAATGGCTGAGACTTTAGAAGATTGGTTAAATGGTGAAGTAAATGAATTATCAAAATTATCAGTAGGGGAATTAAGTAATACATTCTTTTTTAGAGATCCCTTAAGATCAACCCAAATAGATTATAAACATTTTTATAGCCCGGCAGATGGTACTATTTTATACCAAAAAGTAGTTCAACCTGGTGAGCAAGTTTTAGAAATAAAAGGTATTGATTATACTATCCAAGATGTAATGGGTGATAGTAGTTACAATAAACCTTCTTTAGTTATTGGAATATTTATGTCATTTTATGATGTACATATAAATAGAATTCCTTATGGTGGTGTGCTTAAATACAACCGTTTGGAACCTATAGAGTCAACTAATAAACCAATGTTAGCAGTAGAGAAGGATATTTTAAATAAAGTAATCAACCCTAACAACATGGCGTACTTAAAGTACAATGAAAGAATGTCTAACAAAGTGTATGTTCCTTCTTTAGATTACACATACCACATAATACAAATAGCAGATGAAGATGTAAATGTAATAGCCCCTTTTAAACAACAAGGGGATCTTTGTACACAAAACGAAAGATTCAGTTTGATTAGATGGGGATCACAAGTAGATTTAGTTCTACCTCTAGATTCTAGATATAAATTTGAGACCATTCTAGACGATACAATGCATGTAAATGCAGGTCTTGACAAATTAATCAAAATTAAAGAAACGAATAATGACATCGAACCATCATAAGGACGAGGTATTTAGAAAAAAAAGAATAGTTAAAAATCCTATTAAATTTAAATTACAATTAAACGAAGAGCAAAAAGAAGCAAAAGCAAAAATATTAGACCATACACTATCAGTATTAGCTGGTAGAGCAGGGTCAGGTAAAACATTATTAGCTTGTAATATAGCATTAGACGGACTATTAAGAAGACATTATACAAAAATTATAATTACACGTCCTACAGTATCAAAAGAAGAAATTGGATTTTTACCAGGTGATTTAAGAGAAAAAATGGATCCTTGGATTCAACCTATTTACCAAAATATGTATTCTTTATTTGATAAAGTTAAAGTTGAAAAATTAATTGAAGATGGAAAAATAGAAATAGTACCTTTAGCATTTATGCGGGGTAGAACATTTCTAGATTCATGTATTATAGTAGATGAAGCACAAAATGTTACTCATGAGCAAATGGAAATGATATCAACTAGAATTGGTTTAAGATCTAAAATGATAGTTTGTGGTGATGATCATCAAATTGATTTAAGAGGTAAAGCAGATTCTGGTTTTAGATTTTTATATGCAGCAGCTAGAAGAATTAAAAAAATGACTGGTATAACTTTAATGCAAAATCATAGGGATCCTATTGTTGATGATTTGATTGAGGTTTATGAAGAGGCTGAAGAAAAGGGTATGTTTAAAGGTACCTCAGGAAGTAGCGGAAAATACAAAAAATAAATAATATTTTAAGGAAGGTTTTCTAAATTGGGAGCATTCTTTGTATATTTATAACAAAAACAATATGTCATCGATCAATACACCTACTAAATTCCAAATAAAGCTTAAGGAAGAGCATGTGGTTAAGGGTATAAAAACACTTAATGAAACATTTTTCACTTTAGGAAATATTACTAATGTTGATAGAAGAATAGTAACAGTACCAGGTAGTACCAACATTCACCTATTTGATGTTAATGGTGTTCTTCCAGCAGCTGGGACATTTCCTTCAAGTAGTATGAAATATGCTAGAATTTCTAATTTAGATACATCATATTCTTTAGCAGTTTCATTTACATCTTCTAAAGCCCCAGATGGTCAAGGAGTAACTGGAACAGATATATCAGCTTCATTAAATGCCGGAACAGGTAATGGTGGAATAATAGGATTATATACAAATGTACCAACAACAGCTTCAGGCGCTGAACCAACTATTACAGGTTCAGGTATGACATTAGATATAACAATATCATCTTCTTTAGAAAATGCTGATGTATTGACTACAAGTATAGATGCTACTAACTGTGGTATAGGTGATGCATTTTCATTTATAACTCCATTAGAAGGAGGATCAGGAATAAATGCAACAGCATCTGTAACCATTGGAAATACTGATTTAACAGCACCTTTTGCAAACGATATAACAATATCGTCTTCAGACGCTTATGGATATCTTGCCGGGGATGTTTTAACAATACCAGCAGGTAACTTAGGAATTGGTCAATTAGTAACGGGTCAGGCATTTACACTTAATGGAAATACACCAACAGTATCAATCAATGTTACAAGAACATTTTCGATTCATACTGCAACTGGGTTTGGGGGAACAGCAACAGTTGTTGCAGCAGGTGGAAATATAACATCTGTAACTCCAGTTAATTTAGGTACAGCTTATCAATCAGGTCAATTAGTTACAATTTCACAACAAGAATTAACAAACCAGGGATTTGGAACTATAACAGGTGGGGATTTAACTTTTTCTTTAACAGCTGGAGATGTTCAAAACTCATCTCAAGTAACTTTAACAGCCTTAACTACCGCAAACGTAATATCAACTATAACAAGTGCGAAAATAAATCAAGGTGGAAGTGGGTATGAAGTTGGAGAAGAAATAACAGTAGAACCTCTTTATTTAGGGGGTGCTAATTATCCAATATTTACCTTAATAGCATCAGATTTTACAGAAAATGGTCCTAGAAGTTATTGGTCAATGAATTTATTACCAACATCATCTTTAATGTTTTCAAGCCCCGAAGTAACAGGTAGTATGTTTAATGGATTTTGGGGTCAAGATATAGAATTTGTATCTGTAATGAGTAATGCAGGTACAGGAATAAAAACAGACGTCGAGTATGTAGTAGTTAACTCAGACAACGCAACTAGTTAAAAAATAAAAATATGGCAAATATACCAATATGGCCCGGCTCTAGCTCATTTGCACCAGGAGATACACCTTTTGGATTTTATGATAATGATATAGAGTTCCAAATAGATGCAGATAAGTTTGCAGTTTTTGCAGCCCGAAGATTAGGATATCCTATTGTAGACATAGAATTACAAAATTTAAACTTTTATGCTGCTCTAGAAGAAGCAGTAACTATATATGCTAATGAGTTATATGGTTATAAAGTTAGAGATAATTATTTAACATTAGAAGGAGCAGATGCTTCTACAATGGATATAGAGAGTTCTGTAGTAATACCTAACTTAGGAAGAATTATTCAAATGTCAGAGCAGTATGGTGTTGAAGCTGGAACTGGTGGTAATGTTACATGGCATAAAGGTGAAATACATTTAACATCTAGTGTGCAAGATTACGATTTAGAAGCTTGGGCTGATGAAAATATACCCCATTATAAAGGTCATGATATAGAAATAATGAGGGTGTTTTATGAAGCACCACCTGCAATGTTAAGATTTTTTGACCCTTATGTAGGATCTGGAATGGGTACAATGGATATGATGGATAGTTTTGGTTGGTCTGGTTATTCACCAGCTGGGGTAGATTTCATGTTAATGCCTATTAATTATGATTTACAAGTAATTCAACAAATTGAATTCAATGATCAAATTAGAAGAGCTAATTATTCATTTGAAATGCATAACAACCATTTAAGAATATTTCCTATACCTGAGCATAATCACCCAACATCAATGTGGTTTGAATATATCTTAAATTCAGAACGTTCAAGTGCATCATTTGTTGTGGGAGGTAGTAGTACAATAACAAATATTTACGATGTACCTTATACTAATCCTAATTATGATGATATTAATTCAATAGGTAGAAGTTGGATATTTGAGTATGCTTTAGCATTATGTAAAGAAATGTTAGGGTATGTAAGAGGTAAATATCAAGTTGTTCCTATACCAGGGGACAATGTTACTTTGAATGCAAATGATTTGATAACAGCTGCAACAAGTGAAAAAGAAAAATTAATTGATAGATTAAGAGCTTATTTAGGTGAAACATCAAGAGAAAAACTATTAGAAAGAAGAGCTGTAGAAGGCGATTATTTAGAAAAAGAATTAGGTAAAGTACCTTTTCCAATTTATATAGGATAATATGGCATTATTTGGAGGAGCAAGAGATATAAGCCTATTTAGACACTTAAATAGGGAGTTAATGGCTGATGTTATTACTCAACAGTGTTCATTTTATAAATTTAAATTAGAAGAAACTAAAGTGAATTTATATGGTGAAGCAGCTGAGGAAAAATATTACATGGGTCCTGTTTTGCTTAATTGTCTAATTGAAAGATCAAATGAAGAATTTCCTGAAACTGACCTAGGTACTGACTTTACTTGGGGTGCTACTTTTAAATTTTTAAGAGATGATTTATTAGGAAAAATGGAAGAATTTAATTTAGATTTTGATCCAACAAATTATCAGTATGGGGCAGATTTAGTTCCTCAAGTTGGGGATATTATCTTATACCAAGAAGGATATTATGAGGTAGATAACGTAAATGCTAATCAATACTTTTTAGGTAAAAATCCTGATTATCCAAATGCACCACAATTACAAAATCCAGGATTAGAAAATTTTGGGGCATCAATATCAGTAATAGTAGAAACACATTATGTACCAGCAGATAAAGTAGGAATAACACAAGAAAGATTATATACTGGAAATAATTCAAACCCATCATTAAATGGCTAATAGAGGAATAATACCAACACCAAAAACTCAAAGAGAAATTTTAAATTCTCAAATTGAACCTTATAGTCCTCCAGAGGGCTCACCTGGTTTTGCTGAGATTGGTAATCCTAATGATGCCGATACACCAAATAGAGGTAATCAAATATCATTTAGAGATGATACAACAAAACCTTTTACATTAGGGATTAAAGATATTGATGAAGCTATAATGTACTATATGGAAGAAGTAATTCAACCTACAGTAATTCAAAATGGGGCAGTTCAACAAGTACCATTTATATATGGTTCACCTGAAAGGTGGAAGCAAGTACAAAAAGATGGATATTATAGAGATAAAAAAGGTAAAATAATGTTACCCTTAATTACTTTTAAACGTAATAATATTGAAAAAGTAAGAACAGTAGCAAATAAATTAGATGCTAATAATCCCCATAATGTAAGTATTTTTCAAAAACAATATAGTACTTCAAATGCATATGATAATTTTGCTATTTTAAATAACCAAAGACCAATAAAAACAAATTATGCCGTTGTTGTTCCTGATTATGTTAATATGACTTATGATTTTATCATAGCTACTTATTATATAGAGCAATTAAATAAAATTATTGAAGCTATAAATTATGCTTCTGATTCATATTGGGGTAATCCTGAAAGATTTCAATTTAGAGCTAGAATAGATAATTATGCTACACCAGTTCAAGTTGAACAAAAAGGAGAAAGATCTGTCCAAGCAACATTTTCTTTAAAATTGTATGGTTATCTTGTTCCTGATACAATACAAAAACAAATAAGTAAAATTAATAAAAAATTTAACACCCCAGTACAATTAGTATTTACTAATGAAACAGTATCAGGTATAGAACAAATACAACAAAATAATAGGGTCAACCCAAATCCACGTTTGGGCATTCAAACAGACAATTCACTTTCGAAGTTTGAAGATCAATAGTAATATTGTGGTAATTCATAATATTTATAAATAAAATTAAATGGGTATAATATTAAGACAGAATAAAGGCTCAGAATTAACGTTCGCAGAAGTAGATGGAAATTTTCAATCCCTCTACTATTCTAGTTCTTTATCTGGAAATATTCTTTCATTTTTCTTTCCAAGTAGTAGTGTTACCCATAGTGTAGATATAGGAGGTGCCCAAGCTGGTGTTAACCAAATTATAGCAGGATCTAATGTTACAATTTCTCCTGCAGATGGAAAAGGTGTAGTAACAATAAATTCTTCAGGTGGTGGTGGTGGAGGATCAGGTATATTTGTTCAAACCGGTTCATTTTATGCTACTACAAATGATTTACAAATAACAGGTTCACTTGGTATTAACGGAGATATTTCTTTACCAGATAATACTTTTATAAGATTAGGTGATAAAGCTGGTGGAGGTGGTGGTGATTTAAAAATTTATCATGATAGTAGTAATAGTTACATAGAGGATCAAGGGCAAGGATTTTTATTTTTAAGAGCAGCAAATTCACTTGTATTAGAAGATAATCTTGGTGGTAATTATTTTAGGGGAACTAAAGGAGGGGTAGCAGCAGATTCACTTTCTGGTGTAGTTCAATTATATTTTAGTGGTTCTGAAAAATTTAGAACTACGGGTTCAGGTGTTTTTGTTACAGGTAATGTAAGTGCTAGTGGAAATTTATTCGCTACGGTAACAGATAATACAGATACTAATTTTAAAACAGTAATGTATGACTCTACTACAGGTCAATTCTTTAGTACAGGATCATACGGGAGTAGTACAACTTATGATTATTTAGCAGTTGGAACTATTCCTAGTGGTGTAGTAAATTCTCCACCTATGGGCACAGGATATAGCTCAGCTTTAGGTGTAGCAACTACAGGTGGATCTGGAACAGGTATGACAGTTGACACAGTAGTGTCAGGAGGAGGAGTTCAAACAGTTACAATAAATAACCCAGGTACTGGATATTTAGTAGGTGATAACGATATAGTAATAAGTGGTGGTGATAGTGGTGCTATAATAACTTTAAGTGGGGCTACTGGTGAAACAAATCCTAGTCTAAGACTTACTGATAGTGCTTTCGTTTTTGACGATGTAAAACTAACTGGAGGTACAAATGTTACTATAACAAGAACAAGTGATACTGGTATAACATTCGATGTTGCAGCAGCATCTACAGATGGAATATTTAATGTAGTAACAGGTACTATTTTTGGTACTACTTCTTCGCTACAAGTAACAGGAAGTACAATACAACAATCACCATTTACAACAACCGGAGCTAATATAACGGCTTCAAATGCAGGAACAGGTGGTGGTGTAGATAAATATGCTATGACTATAAGTGAGTCAATGTGGCATTACACAGATAATGTAGGAGTTCCAACATCAAAAGCATGGAAAACAGATTTAGATGGTTCATATTTTAATAATTTTGACCATAATACAGATACAGCCGAAATAGTAAGATTTATGGCTGGGCTATTAAGTGCATCTGCACCAGATGCGGCACCAAACACACGTACTTACGCAAGTTTAGGCGTAGCTACATCGAACACTGATACTGGTACAGCACCTAGCGGACGTGTACCTCAATCGAGTACTAACGACGTAATTAATTATTTAAATTCAAAAGGATTTGCAACTCCTGGTGCAACTATATTTAGTGGTATTAGCCCAATTTATAATAATACGTCTTTTAAAAAAGAATATTCATCAGTAGCAGGAGGTTCAACAATTGTTTCTTCATCTGCTGATACTCAATTATTTGGTTTAGGAAATATAGGACAAGCATTTAATGTATCAGGATCAGATCAATATATATTTTATGATAACTCAGCAAAAAGTCCAGTTACAGCAATATCAACTTCAATTCACCTTTTATCAAAAACAGGACCGGGAACAGCAAATGGTTTAACTATTGGGAATATTGAAACAGGTAATGCTTTAATTCCAGATGCTTATCAAGATGGTAAATTTGCAGGTGTTTTTGATCAATTATTATATAATGGTGGTGTTGGTTTAAGTAATGTAACATCATCAGGCTATTATTATTTCTCATCCTCGGTTGCAGTACAATCAGGTTCATCTGATTATTCAGATTTCTTTGCCCAAAATGAGGAAATATTTTATGCACCAACAACTGCAATTAATAGTGGTATATCTACAAATACACCTACTATAGGATACTTCGGTAGCCAATCATTAACAGTTACTTCAAGATCACTTTCAGGTGCTAATTATTTATTAACAGCTACTTGGGAATCATCAGCATCTATTACAAATGCATTTAATCCCATGTTTGCATCCAGTACTACATTTGCAAGAATATTTGAATCTAATGGAATATTAGTAATTAATAATGGAACAGGTGGTGTAGATTTAGGAAGTACAAATGGTGGTTCAGTTCAAACATCTAATTTCATATATGATTCAACAGGAGTAGATGCTAGAACAATTGGAATTGTTCCAACTGAAAATGATATTGTTAAATTAGCAGGTGATTTAGTAGTAAATGCTGGTACTACAGGTACAACTAATATAGGACAAGCTACAATTACTCCTACAACATTTACAACAGAAGATAGATGTAGGAGAAGAAACGGTGTTGATATAAATACTAATACAAACACATATGAATTTTTTAAACCAGGAACATTTGGAGCTTTAACAGCTTCGGGTTCAATGGCTTACTATGGTAGAGCTCAAGGGTATGATGGAAGTGCATTAGTTGGAACAACAACATGGACTGAAAATTTCTCGGGTGAAGATAATAGAATAAAAATTAATAATAATTTACTTGTAGGAACATATGCAGGTGGTGATAAATTCACAACATCAACATATGATGAATATATTTTAGATCCTTTAGAATTACAAGTTAAACCAGGATATTTAGTTGAAGCTGGAGGTTCATATGGTTATTGGTCACCAGCAAATGCATCATCCGGGGATTATATTTATTATGCTAGAGCATTTCAAAGAAATTTAAATACTGGAGCTGGTAGTGTAACTATGAGTTTAGGTACTACTTTACAAGCTTGGAATTCAACATCAAACGGTGTGTCTGCAGCAATAATATTTAAAAGTTCAGGAACTGGAACTTATACCCCACCAAGATTTTTCGACCCTACGAATACAGTAGATAATGTTATTATTGCTAGTCAAGCAGCTGATGGGTTTATAAATCCATTCACATCAAATATTGCTCTGTATGGTAATGTTGGGGGTAGTATAAGTGGAAATAATTACAACATACCAATGAGAAATGGAGATGGTATGGTTTTAGATAGTTCGGATCAAGATTTTATAGTTATAATAAGATATAAAAATGATCCAACACCCATAACAAGTATAAATATAACAATTGCATAAAATAAAGGATGGCATTAGATAAAACTAAAAAATCAAATAGGTTACTTGCGAGTAGGAGGTATACGATGGAACAAAGTACGGATGCTCAAGAAGCATTCACAAGTGTACTTGACATCAATGCGTCTGAAGTCTACATTGACCAAGCAGCTATCCCAACTACTGGTTTACCATACTCCGGAAGTACTCAAAACGGAGAGTATGTACTATCTGGTAGTGCTGATTTATTAAGATATTACCATCAAGAACAATTAACACCTTCAAATGTTGTTAATGGTACAAAAACAGAAGTATTCTTTTTAATATCAGCATCAGGACATAACCCAGCAACTGCGGTTACACCTCAAATTATACAAGCAGGTCAACAAGGAAGTTTTATATCCCCAAAATATTCAGATCCTTCTTTATCAAATGCAGATACAGAAGACGCAACACCAGGTTATAATGTAACTATTAGAGTAAATGGTACTAAACAAAATGCAGCTAATTATCAATTTGATTATAAAACAGGTGTAATACAATTTAATGATGCAGGAGTATCTCCTACTACAGGTGATACAGTTGTATGTTCAGTTTATCAATATGTTGCTAGAACATTAAGTGATAGTGCTGGAGGTAGTGGACAAGGTTTCCCATTTTCAGGATCAGCTCAAATTACAGGATCAGTTGGTGGGGTTGCAGGAGGATTTGCAGTAACAGGTAGTAGTACTTTTGATATAAGTGGAACAACAGATGAATTTAAAATTGAATCAGCACCTATACAAGATTTTCCATTTTTATTAACTTATGCAACAGCATCTGGTAAGATAGGATATGTTGAAATATCAAGTGGTACTAGTGGTGCAGCAGGTTCTAATGGAACATCTGGTATATCAGGAACAAGTGGGTCAACGGGTTCATCAGGAACTGCAGGTTCAGCTGGGGCAATAGGAGCTTCAGGTTTAAGTGGTACAGCTGGTTCATCAGGATCAAGTGGTGCAGACGGAACAACAGGTTCAGGAGGTAATGCAGGTGAATCAGGTACAAATGGTTCAGCAGGTTCTTCAGGTGTAGATGGTGCTGCAGGTTTAAGTGGAACTTCGGGCTCAGCAGGCTCTTCAGGAGCAGATGGAACAACAGGTTCTTCAGGTTTAAGTGGTGAATCAGGCACAAACGGTTCATCAGGTTCTTCAGGTGTAGATGGCGTGGCAGGTTTAAGTGGAACTTCAGGTTCATCAGGATCTTCAGGTGCTGATGGTACTACAGGATCTTCGGGTGAAAGTAAAACTTCAGGATCAACAGGTTCAAGTGGTTTATCAGGTGGTAACGGTACAGTAGGATCTTCGGGATTAAGCGCAACTTCAGGTTCAACTGGGTCAAGTGGTGTAGCAGGAGCTTCAGGTTTAAGTAATACATCAGGTTCAGCAGGGTCAAGTGGTGCAGACGGTACTACAGGTTCATCAGGTGAAAGTAAAACTTCAGGATCAGCAGGTACTTCAGGATCTTCAGGAGCAAGTGCTACTTCAGGATCAGCAGGTTCTTCAGGTGTATCAGCAGTTTCAGGTTTAGCAGGAACATCGGGTTCATCTGGATCTTCAGGTGCAGATGGAACATCAGGATCAGCAGGTACTAGTGGATCCTCAGGAGGTACAGGAACAGTTGGTTCAAGTGGTCTTAGTGCAACTTCAGGTTCAACGGGGTCAAGTGGTGTAGCAGGAGCTTCAGGTTTAAGCAATACATCAGGTTCAGCAGGCTCTTCAGGAGCAGATGGAACAACAGGTTCATCAGGTGAAAGTAAAACTTCAGGATCAGCAGGTTCTTCAGGTGAAAGTGGTGCTGACGGAACAGTAGGTTCTTCAGGATTAAGCGGAACTTCAGGTTCAACTGGTTCTAGTGGAGTATCAGCAGTTTCAGGTTTAGCAGGAACTTCTGGTTCAGCAGGGTCAAGTGGTGCAGATGGTACTACAGGATCTTCAGGTGAAGCAGCAACTTCAGGATCTTCGGGTTCAGCAGGATCCTCAGGATCTTCTTCAACTTCAGGATCAGCAGGGTCTTCAGGAAATTCAAGTGCTTCAGGTTTAGCAGGAACATCAGGTTCATCAGGTTCTTCAGGTGCAGATGGAACAACAGGTTCAAGTGGTGAAAGCGCAACATCAGGTTCAACAGGATCTTCAGGTGAAAGTGGTGCTAATGGAACAGTTGGTTCAAGTGGTTTAAGTGCAACATCCGGATCTACAGGATCAAGTGGTGTAGCAGGAGCTTCAGGTTTAAGTGATACTTCAGGTTCAGCAGGCTCTTCAGGAGCAGATGGAACAACTGGTTCAAGTGGTGAAAGCTCAACATCCGGATCTACGGGTTCTTCAGGTGAAAGTGGTGCTAATGGAACAGTAGGTTCTTCAGGATTAAGTGCAACTTCAGGATCAACGGGCTCATCAGGAAATTCAGGTGCGTCAGGTTTAGCAGGAACTTCAGGCTCAGCAGGGTCTTCGGGTGCAGATGGTACAACAGGTTCAAGTGGTAATAGTGCAACATCAGGTTCAACAGGATCTTCAGGTGAAAGTGGAGGTTCGGGAACAGCAGGATCTTCAGGTTCTTCAGGATCAACAGGTTCAAGTGGTATTGATGGAGAATCAGGAGCAAGTGCTACATCAGGTTCATCAGGATCTTCAGGTTCTGTTGGTTCATCAGGTGACTCAGGTGGTAGTGGTACAGCAGGATCTTCAGGATCTTCTTCAACCTCGGGATCCCAAGGATCTTCAGGTGTATCCGCAGCTTCAGGTTTAAGTAATACATCAGGTTCATCTGGATCTTCAGGTGCAGATGGTACAAC
>Ga0209634_1000589_pt1 | contig 28308 bp, 29 predicted proteins | sample LinPmetageLP40_FD_184043 | JGI IMG/M metagenome (GOLD analysis project Ga0209634, IMG submission 184043) | Marine viral communities from the Pacific Ocean - LP-40 (SPAdes) (version 2) | ecosystem: Environmental > Aquatic > Marine > Oceanic | place: Pacific Ocean | collected 2010-08-26 | reverse complement strand
TGTTGGTGCGGTCGAGAAGACTCGAACTTCCACGGCCTTGCGGCCACAACGACCTCAACGTTGCGCGTCTACCAGTTCCGCCACGACCGCACACAGTCTGCATCGGAGGCCCATCACAAGGACGGCCCCCGCCGGTAGGAGCGCGCCACTAGCAGCGAGGCTGCGCTGCCGCAAGCACCTTTATCGCATGGTAGCGCCGGTTAGCGCGGAGCCCAGCCGATATCCGCGAACACCGCCGATTTCGGCACATCGGTGACCGCTTCGTTGATGGTCAGTTCCTCGCCCGGGGCCAGCGTCGATTGCGGCGGCTGGACGACCCAGCTGTACACCTGCCGTTCGCGCTGGTCGCGCAGTACGATCAGGATCGGAGGGATCGGGCGGGATTCGCGCGCGGTATTGGTGACGATGATGCGCGCGCCGAAGAATTCGGTCCCGTTGGGCAGCGTGCGGCGTTCCTGTTCCTCCACCGGGAAGGCAAGTTCCAGGTCGGGTTCGGCAACACCGAACAGCGGGCGCGAAACCGGTACCCATTCGGGCAGGCCGACGTAATTGACCGCGGCAATCGTGGCGAGCGCGATGGCGGCGAAGATCGCCGCTGCCCAGGTCCACAGCTTGGCGATGTTGCGCCGCGGGCGGAACGGGGGCGCGTGCTCGAACCGCGAGGGCCCTTCATCGATTTCGGCGGCAGGCGCGGGGGGCAGGTCATCCTGCACTTCGCCATAGGGCGGGGCGGTTTCGTCGAAATCGGGACCATCTGCCGGCACGGGCCGGTCCGGGGTTTCGGCAAAGGTGAACCCGGGTTTCGCTGCCGGATCCGGTTGTTCCTGCGTATCTGCCGCGCTCGCTGCGGGCGGGGGCGGGGGCGGAGCGGGTGCAGCCGCCGGTACCGGTCGCGAGACGGGCCCCATGTCGCCGGGCGTCAGCCGGTCCGCGTCGGGCCCGTCCTGGAACCAGCTGTGCTTGCATTTGGCGCAGCGGACGGTGCGTCCGTCGATCCCGATCGCACTGTCGGGCACGACATAGCGCGTGGAGCAAGCTGGGCAGGCGATAATCATGGTGACCCAAGGCTTAGGCCGGTGCGCGAATCCCGACAAGCGACTGTACTGTTCGCAAACCCCCATGGGCGCTTTTTTCCACATGCAAGCGCGGTTATAGGCTGTGCCCGACGATGATGGGCGCCTTTTTCTTCTCGATCGACCGGGCTGCGCGATGAGCGTGGCCGAGCAGGAGATCGTCAGCTTCGACAATGTCGGATTGCGCTACGGTACCGACCGCGAAATTCTGTCCAACGTGTCCTTCACGCTGTTTCCCGGGCGGTTCTATTTCCTCACCGGTGCAAGCGGTGCGGGCAAGACGTCCTTGCTGAGGCTGCTTTATCTTGCGCAGCGGCCTTCGCGCGGGGCGATCCGCATGTTCGGCACCGATGTGATCACCCTGCCCCGCGAACGGCTGCCCGCCTATCGCCGCCGCATGGGCGTGGTCTTTCAGGACTTCCGCCTGGTCGACCACCTTTCCGCCTTCGACAACGTTGCCTTGCCCTTGCGCGTTTCAGGCGTGCGCGAGGCCGATTTACAGGGCCCGGTGGCCGACATGCTCGAATGGGTCGGCCTGGCACATCGCGCCGATGCCCGCCCCGCAACCCTGTCGGGCGGGGAACAGCAGCGCGTGGCGATCGCGCGGGCGGTCATCGGCCGGCCCGACATGCTGGTGGCGGACGAGCCGACCGGCAACGTCGATCCCGAAATGGCGCTCAAGCTGATCCGCCTGTTCGAAGCGCTCAACCGCCTTGGAACCACGGTGGTGGTGGCAACGCATGACGTGCACTTGCTGAGCAAGGTGCCCGATTCGCTGATCATGCGTCTCGACAAGGGGGTGCTGTCGGACCCTACCGGCGCATTACGCTATCCCCCGCGCCGGATCGGGGCGGGGGAATGAAGAAGCCTCCCGTTCTTGCCGGTGCTGCCGAGCGCGGACTGTCACCTTTTCGCGGACGCCGCGCCGCGCATCTCTTGCCCCAGGCGCGGCTGGGTGGGCCGATGCCGTGGGTGATCGCCATCATGGTTGCCCTTACGGTGCTTGCCGCAGGTGGCGGACTTGCGCTCGCCAATCTCGCCGATCGGGCGCGCGGCGAACTGGCGGGCAGCGCAACCGTGCAGATCGTCGATCCCGACCCGCAATCGCGCTCGCAGCAAGCCGATGCAGCGGCCACCCTGCTGGTCCAGGACCCCGCGGTCGCCGGGCTGGCGATCGTCCCGCCCGAAAGCGTTGCGGATTTGCTCGAACCGTGGCTGGGCACTGACGATCCGGAACAGGCGGTGCCGCTGCCCGCGCTGATCGACCTGCGGCTGCGGGACGGCGCCGATGCCGCCACGCTGGACCGGCTGCGCAGCCTGCTGGCGGATGCGGCACCCGCTGCCCGGATCGATGCGCAGGCGCAGTGGCTGGCGCCGGTCCTCGATGCCCTGTCGGCGCTCGGCTGGATGGCGTTCGGACTGATCGGCCTCCTTGCCTTCACCAGCGCGGCGGCCGTGTGGCTGGCCGCGCGGAATGCACTGGGGGGCAATCGCGACACGATCGAGATCGTCCACCTGCTGGGCGGCAGCGACGCGCAGATCGCGCGGATATTCCAACGTTCGATCCTGGCCGATGCCGTGATCGGCGGCGCGCTGGGTCTGGTAATCGGGATGGCCGCCGTGTGGCTGATGGGGGCGCAGTTCGCCGCGCTCGATTCGGGCCTCGTATCCAGCGGGGGGCTACAGGGCAGCGATTGGCTGGTCTTGGCCCTTGTCCCCGTGGGGGCGGTTGCTCTAGCGGTGCTGACAGCCCGGTTTACCGTGCTCGCTTCGCTCAGGAAAATGCTGTGATCCTCCGCCTCTTCGCTGCAGCTGTGCTGGTCTATGCGTTCGGCTTCCTTGCCTTTGCCGTCTCGCTGCCCAAGCCGGTGAGTGGGCAGCGCACCGATGCCGTTATCGTGCTGACCGGCGGTCCGGGCCGCATCGCGCGCGGTCTGGAAGTGGTCGACGAGGGGCTGGCCGAGCAGATGTTCGTTTCCGGCGTCGATCCCGAAGTGACCCCGGCCGAGTTCGCCAGCGAATTCGACGTTCCGCGCCGGACAATGGAATGCTGCGTCAAGCTCGGCTATCTCGCCGTCGATACGCGCAGCAATGCGGGCGAGGCCGCACAGTGGCTCAAGGAACACGATTATACGAGCGTGCGCCTGGTAACCACCGACTGGCACATGGCGCGGGCCGCCTCCGAATTCGCCGGGACGCTGCCGCCGCAGATCGATGTGCTGAAGGACGCAGTGCCCTCGCATCCGAACCTGCCGACGCTGTTCCTCGAATACAACAAGCTGCTCGCCGCGGCGATTTCGCAAGGTCTGCCAGGCTGATCCGCCTATGCGATTGTTACGCAACCTTGCCTTCTACTTCGCTTTCTATCTGGGGAGCCTGCTGATTACCTCGGCATCGCTGGCGGTTCTGCCGTTCAGCGTGGAAGCGTTCCGCCGGCAGGTGCGCAACTGGTCACAGTGGCAACGCTGGTGCCTCACGCATCTGCTCGGCTGCGAGATCGTGCTCGAAGGCGCGCCGCTGGCCGAACCGGTGCTCTATGCGATGAAGCACGAAAGCTTTTTCGAGGCGATCGATACGCCCGCGCTGTTCGATTGCCCCAGCGTCTTCGCCAAGCAGGAATTGTTCAGCATCCCGTTGTGGGGGCGCGCGGCAGCGGCGTTCGGGCTGGTGCCGGTGGAACGCAATGCCGGGGCCCGCGCGCTGATGACCATGATCCGTTCGGCCAAGGCGCTCGCGGCGGATGGGCGCCCCCTGGTGATTTTCCCCGAAGGGACGCGGGTGCCGCATGGCGAAAAGCGTGAGCTGCAATCCGGCTTTGCCGGCCTGTACAAGATGCTCGGCCTGCCGGTGGTCCCGGTCGCGGTGGACAGCGGGCCGGTCTATCACCGGCTCTACAAGCGGCCCGGACGGATCACTTATCGCTTCGCCGAACCGATCCCGCCGGGCCTGCCCCGGGCCGAGGTGGAAACCAGGGTGCGCGAGGCGATCAACACGCTGAATCCCTGAGGACGCCACCCGGCGCAACGTTATCGATCTTGCGAAAAAGGCTATGCCGTGCAGCCGTTTATGACGGTATTGAGTGGTCTCTGTAACACTAAATTGCGCATACGCGTCTATCCGGCCTTATTGTAAACGGGTCGATAACCTTCTCCTGTCTATCGCGAGCGGATGGATTCGCCGTCCGTCCCCAATCCGAAACCGGAACAACTGCGCCTGGCTGCGCTCGGCGAGCTGGGCGTGCTCGACACCGAGGCCGAGCGCGAGTTCGACGCACTCGCGCGGGTTACGGCCTCAATCATGGGCGTACCCAATGCCGGGATCAGCCTGGTCGATGCCGATCGCCAGTGGTTCAAGGCCTCGCACGGGATCGAGGTCGGGGAAACGCCGCGCGATATCGCCTTTTGCGATCAGGTGGTGGCTCGCGGCGAGGCGCTGCTGATCGCGGATACGCTCGAGTCCGAAGAGTTCGCCGCCAACCCGCTGGTCACCGGACATCCCAGGCTCCGGTTCTACGCCGGCGCGCCGCTGATGCTCGACTCGGGCGAGTGTGTCGGCAGCCTGTGTGCGCTCGATACTGTGCCGCATCCCGATTTCCCCATCGAGAAACTCGACCGGTTGCGCGATCTCGCGACACTGGCATCCGAGTTGCTCGAGGCGAGGGGGCGCCGATTGCGCGGCGAGATCGCCGCCAAGATCGTTTCGGCCACGCCGCATGCGGTCATGGCCGCCAACCACCGCGCCGAGATCGTCTACTGGAATACTGCCGCCGAGAAGATGTTCGGACTGCCCGCGGCCAAGGCCATCGGGCGCAATGTCATGACCATCATCCCGAAGAAGTTTCACCATGGTCACCAGGAACGCTTCGAAGCAGCCGCAGAAGGGGGGCCGACGCGCCTGGTAGGGACATTCGTCGAACTCGAAGCGCGTCATGCCGACGGCACGGTTTTCCCGGTGGAACTGTCCTTGGCACCATGGGGCAGCCAGGACATGGGCGGGTTCGCCGCAGTCATTCGCGATACGACCGACCAGATGAAACTGCGCGCCGAACGCGACCGCAACAAGCAGTTCCTCGACGCGGTGGTGTCCAATCTGCCGTCGATGCTGTTCGTCAAGGACACCGACACGCGCCGCTACCTACTGGTCAATCGCAAGGCCGAAGAGGTCATTGGTCGTTCCGCCGAGTCGATGAAGGGAAAATCGGATGCGGAACTGTTCCCGGGAGCGGGCCAGACCTTCGAACACAATGATTTGAAAGTGATCACCCAAGGGGGAACGAGCCAGACCGAAGCCGAATTCGAACGCGATGATGCCACGCGCGTCCATATCAGGACGACGCGGGTGCTGATCGATGGTCCCGACCGGCCCAACCAGTATCTGCTGGGATTGTCCGAAGACATCACCAGCATGCGCAAGACCGAGGCCGCCCGCTGGCGGCTGGCCAATTACGATACGCTGACCGGCTTGCTGAACCGCGGCAGCATGCTCGCCCAGATCGAACGCCTGATCGAGGCGGAGCACCGCTTCGCCATTTTGAACATCGACCTCGACCGGTTCAAATCGGTGAACGACCAGTTCGGCCATGTGACCGGGGACGAAGTGCTCAAGGTGGTCGGCGCCCGCCTTGCCGACCTGTCCGACGAGAACACCCAGATCGCCCGCATTGGCGGCGACGAATTCGTCTGCCTGATGACTGGCGAGCGATTGCGGGAACGCGCGGCGCGGTGCGCGGAGATGATCATCGGCGGGCTCCGGCAACCGATCAAGACGCGGGGCATTACCGCGCACCTCGGGGCTTCGATCGGAGTGGTCCTCTATCCCGACGATGGCCGCTGCGTCGAATCGCTGCGGCAGAACTCCGACCTCGCCATGTACCGCGCCAAGAACGAGGCGAAGGGCGAACCGTGTTTCTTCGATGACGAGATGGATGCCGCGGAGCGCGATCGCCGCACGCTCGAGCGCGACCTGCGCACGGCGATCGAAGAAGGCCGGATCGACATCGCCTACCAGCCGATCGTCTGCGTTGCGACCGGCGAGATAACCAGCGTCGAGGCGCTCGCGCGGTGGAGCGAACCCGATCGCGGCGCGATCCCGCCCGACATTTTCATCGCACTTGCGGAGGACTGCGGGCTGATCGACGAACTGGGCGAACAGATCCTTCGCCGCGCCTGCATCGACGGTCTGGCCTGGCCGGAGAAGCTCAAGGTCGCGGTCAATCTCTCGCCGCGCCAGTTCTATTCGGGAATGCTGACCGATACCGTACTGCGCGTGGTCGAGGAAACAGGTTTCCCCGCCCACCGGCTACAGTTCGAGATTACCGAGAACCTCGTCATCCAGAACGCGGCGGAAGCGTTCTCGCAGCTGGAGGAGCTCAAGAGCCACGCGATCGGGATCTCGATCGACGACTTCGGCATCGGCTATTCCTCGCTGAGCTACTTCCAGTCGTTCAGCTTCAACAAGGTGAAGATCGACAAATCGTTCGTGTCCGAACTCGACCATTCCAAGGCCGCGAAGGCGATCGTCCAGGCGGTGGTCGGATTGGCCACGCAGCTCTCGATGTCCGTAGTGGCCGAAGGGGTCGAAACGCCGTTGCAGCGCCAGATGCTCGAAGATCTCGGCTGCAGCCATCTTCAGGGCTATCTTATCAGTCGCCCCGTCTCAGCCAGTGCGATCAGCGCCATGGTGATTTCCGAAGCAGCGCTGCTGCCGGCCTGATCTGGATCCAGCCGTCTGAGCTTCGGCGCCTAGTGGTCCTTGCGCCCGAAATCGGGGCGCGCATCATCCTGGCCTTCGTCGATGATCGACCGGCGGATGGTGCGGGTACGGTCGAACAGGTCGAACAGCGTATCCCCATCGCCGTTGCGAATTGCCCGCTGGAGCAGGCTGAGATCCTCGGTGAACCGTCCCAGCACCTCGAGCACGGCATCGCGGTTCGACAGGAAGACATCGCGCCACATCGTCGGATTGCTGGCCGCGATACGCGTGAAATCGCGAAACCCGCCCGCCGAATACTTGATCACTTCGCCGCGAGTGACCTCTTCCAGGTCGGATGCGGTCCCGACGATGGTATAGGCAATCAGATGCGGAATGTGGCTGGTCACCGCCAGCACCAGATCATGGTGCCGCGCATCCATGACCTCGACCGTGGCGCCGAGCCCGACCCAGAAATCCGCCAGCGCATCGACCGCGGTCTGCGGCGTATCCTCGGCCGGCGTCACGATGCACCAGCGCTGCCGGAACAGCGTGGCAAAGCCTGCATCCGGACCGCTGTTCTCGGTCCCGGCAACCGGATGTGCGGGAATGACGATGGCCTCGGGGAGGGCTGCGCCCAGCGCTTCGCACACGCTGCGTTTCGACGAGCCCACGTCGCTGACGATGGTGCCGGACGTGATATGCGCCGCAATCGCCTGCGCGGCGGCTGCCATCGCGCCCACCGGCACGCACAGGATGACGAGATCCGCATCGCGCACGGCGTCGGCCGGCGTTTCCCCGACCGTATCGACCAGGCCCCGCGCCGCCGCCTGCGCGCGGACGTCGCCATCGGCATCCCAGCCCGTGGTGGTCAGGTCGGGCAGGTTTTCGCGTACTGCGAGGCCGATCGACCCGCCGATCAGTCCCAGGCCGATGATCGCGACACGGCGGATGGTCATGCCGCGTTCCCGCAAAGGCGCTGCAACACGCCGGCGATATCGTCCATCTGGCTGGCTGTGCCGATGGTGATGCGCAGCGCCTGCGGCAGCCCCTGGCCCGGCAGATGACGCACTGCATAGCCCGCTTCGGCAATCGCGTGCAGCGCGGTTTCCGCTTGCAGCGCGCCTTCGAACAGGACCAGCACGAAATTCGCCTTGCTCGGGACCGCACGCAGCCCGTGATTGCCAAGTGCTTCGATCGCCTGTGTAAAGCGCTTGCGCTCTTCGCGGTTGGCCTCGCGCGAACGGGTAACGAATCCGTGGTCGCTTACCGCGGCGATCGCAGCGCGCTGTCCGCCTGCCGTGACATTGAAGGGGCCGCGGATGCGGTTGAGAACGTCGATCAGCTCGGGGGCGCCCGTCGCCCAGCCGATCCGCTCTCCTGCCAGGCCATAGATCTTGGAGAAGGTCCGCGTGACCAGCACGTTTGCGGCATTCGCAGCAAGCGCGAACCCGCCATCGGCCTCCTCGGGTTCGAGATATTCGGCATAGGCCTGATCGAGTACGAACAGGACGTCGGTGGGCAGGCCGGCGTGCAGGCGCCCGATTTCGCTACGCGGCAGGTACGTGCCCGTGGGATTGTTCGGATTGGCGAGGAAGACCACCCGCGTGCGATCGGTCACCGCAGCCAGCATCCCATCGACATCGGCGCCGAAATCGGCATCGCCGACTTCGACCGGTGTCGCACCGCAACGGCGTGCGGCAATATCGTAGACCGCGAAGCTGTAACGGCTGAACAGCACTTCGTCGCCCGGCCCGGCGAATCCCTGCGCGGCAAGGTTGAGCAATTCGTCCGATCCGGTGCCGCAGACGATCCGCGCCGGATCGATGCCGTGTTCGCGCCCCAGCGCCGCGCGCAATGCGCTGGCGTCCGGATCGGGATATTCTGCGGGGGCGTGATCGCGCGCCAGCGCCGCCAGCGCAGCGGCGCTGCAACCCAGCGGGTTTTCGTTGGCGGACAGCTTGGTCAGCCTGCGCCCGTCCGCGCCGGTGGACTTGCCCGGAACATAGGCGTGGATGCCCGCAATCCAGGGCTTCATCGCGGGTTTTCCCGCGCGTGTATCGTTCTCTGCCATAGCGGCTTTGTCGCATGGAAGAATATCGGCCCTTCGACAAGCGGCAGGCTTGTGGTTAGAGGCAGGCTTTGATTGTTTCCGTCCAAGGTCCGATTGTGTCCACCGCCTCGCAAACCCTTGTCCTGCCTCATGCCCTGCCGCTCGATGGCGGCGGCGAACTGGCGCGTGTCGAGATTGCCTACGAAACCTATGGCGCGCTCGATGCGGACCGATCGAACGCCATTCTGCTGTGTCACGCGCTGACAGGCGACCAGCATGTCGCCTCGCCGCATCCGGTGACCGGCAAACCCGGCTGGTGGCAGCGCATGGTGGGCCCGGGCAAGCCGATCGATACCGACCGCTTCCACGTCATCTGCGCCAATGTGATCGGCAGCTGCATGGGCTCGACCGGGCCGGCCAGCGGCGCGGGGGATGGCAACCCGCATGCGATGCGCTTCCCGGTCATCACGATCCGCGACATGGTGCGCGCGCATGTCGGCCTGCTCGACACACTGCGGATTGCGCGGCTGCATGCGGTGGTCGGCGGATCGATGGGCGGGATGCAGGCGCTGAGCCTGGCGGCGAACTGGCCCGAGCGCGCCGAGCGCGTGCTGGTGATTGCCTCGACCAGCCGCCATTCGGCACAGAACATCGGCTTTCATGAACTGGGGCGGCAGGCGATCATGGCCGATCCGCGCTGGCAGGGCGGCGATTACTATGGTGGAGAGGCGCCCGAAAACGGGCTCGCCGTCGCACGGATGGCGGCGCATATCACATACCTGTCGGAAGAAGCGCTGACCGCAAAGTTCGGGCGCAATCTGCAGGATCGCCCCGATGGGTCGAAAGGCGCCAAGACATTCGGGTTCGACGCCGATTTCCAGGTCGAAAGCTATTTGCGCTATCAGGGCAGCGGGTTCAGCCGCCGCTTCGATGCCAACAGCTACCTCTATATCACCCGCGCGATGGACTATTTCGATCTGGCAGAAGAACATGGCGGGCGGCTGGCAGATGCTTTCGCTGGCACCACGGCACGCTTCTGCCTTGTGAGCTTCGACAGCGACTGGCTCTATCCCACGGCCGAAAGCCGGCACGTGGTCCATGCGCTCAATGCGGCGGGTGCTGCGGTCAGTTTCGTCGAACTGTCGGCCCCGCATGGCCATGACAGCTTCCTCCTCGATGTCCCCGCGCTCGACCGGGTCGTGGAAGGTTTTCTCGGATGACCCTGCGCGCCGACCTCGCCGTGATCGCCGACCATGTCGCGCCTGGCAGCCGCGTGCTCGATATCGGCTGCGGTGACGGTGCGCTGATGCTGGCGCTGCGCGAAAAGCAGTGCGACGTCCGCGGGATCGAAATCGATGGCGCCAGTGTCGAGCGCTGCGTTGCACAGGGCCTGTCGGTCGTACAGGGCGACGCCGATCGCGACCTGCGCGACTATCCCGACAAGGGGTTCGATTACGCGGTACTCAGCCAGACGCTGCAGACCGCGGTGCGGCCCGACCGCATGCTCGACGAATTGCTGCGGGTGGGCACGCGGGCCTTCGTCAGCTTCCCGAATTTCGCGCACTGGCGCACGCGCGCCGCACTGATGTTCGGTGGGCGCATGCCGGTGACGCGCAGCATCCCGGTAAGCTGGTACGAAACGCAGAACATCCACCACGTTACCATCAGCGATTTCCGCGATCTGGCGCGGGAGAAGGCAGCGACGATCGAACGCGACTGGTATTTCGCCAGCCGTGGCCCGATCGGCCGGAGGGGCGCCAATGCGCGCGCCGAATTTGCCGTGTTCGAACTTTCACGCTGAGATTTGCGCGTGCTCGGACGCGCAGGCGGGGGATGACGGAGATTCGGCCGCGCATCCCCCCTGCACGTCGATCACCCGGCGCGGTGCAGGCCGCAGATCTTGTGTCCGTCGAGATCGCGGAAATAGCACAGGTGCATCGCCCCCATCGCGCTTTCGCGCAGGCCCGGCGGGTCTTCGATGCTGGTGCCGCCCGCGGCGATCGCGGCATCGTGCAGTTCCTTCACCTGTTCGGGCGAATCGCATTTGAAGCCGATGGTCATGCCATTGGCGCAGGTCGCGGGTTCGCCGTCGATCGGCTGCGACAGCGCCAGCACATTGCCGCCATGCATGAAGAAGACGCGCTTGATCCCGCTGTCGAGCGTGTTGTCCATCGCCCCTTCGACACCGATCACCTTGAGCACCTTTTCATAGAACGCCTTGGATTTCTCGATATCGTTGGTGCCGATCATGATGTGGTTAAACATCGCATCTCTCTCCTTTGAGTTTCGTTTCGCCACCTTAACCGTGCGCAGTGGCGAGACAAGCGACGATCGACATCCGGTGTAGCTTGCGGTTCATCCGTGCAGGTCTAGAAGCAGGACATGCCCATGCTTCTCGCACCGCTCGCCCTTTCCTTCATGCAGGTTGCCTCGGCCGCCCCGGCCGCTCCGTTGCCCGATCTGACGCTCGAACAGTCGGGCGCGCTGCGCTGTTCGGTCGCCTTCGGGCTGGTCCACAAGGCGCAGCGCGCGGGCGAGGACGGGGCAGCCGGCTATCCCGTGATGGCCGAGCGCGGACAGGAATTCTTCGTGCGCACGACTGCACGGCTGATGGACGAACTCGGCGCGGATCGCAGGACGATCATGGGGCTGGTGATGCGCGAACACACGGCGCTGGCCGAAACTCCCGAGCAATTGGACGAGGTCATGCCTGCCTGCCTGATGCTGCTCGACGCCGCGGGGCTCTGATCGCTTCGCCGGGCATTCCGGCGCAGCATTCGCCGCGGCCGGAATGCGCGCAATTTTCTGCGTAGAGTACCGCGGCCCAGTGGACGCATGCCCCGGGCTTGTGGCAAGGCAATCAATCCATGTGGCAGCTCTACCAATTCCCCCTGTGCCCATTCAGCCGCAAGCTGCGCCTGCTGATGGGCGAGAAGAACATTGCCTACGAACTGGTGCGCGAACACCCGTGGGAAGGGCGCGACGAATTCTGGCATCTGAACCCGGCCGGACGCACGCCGGTGCTGCACGATGCGGGCCGCGGCGTCAGCCTGTCGGACAGCCAGGCGATCTGCGAATTTCTCGAGGAAACGGTCGAGCGCAACCCGATGATCAACGGTTCCGCGCTGCAACGCGCCGAGATCCGCCGGCTCGTCGCGCTGTTCGACGAGAACCTCTATGCCGATGTTTCAGGGCCCTTGCTGCACGAACGGATGAAGAAGCGGCTCGTGTTGCGCCAGCCGCCCGATTCGCGCGTCCTGCGTGAAGCGATGAAGAACGCGCATGCACATCTCGACTATATCGACTGGCTGGTGGATACCCGCCAGTGGCTTGCCGGGCCGACGCTCGGCCTCGCCGATCTCGCCTGCGCAGCACAATTGTCGGTGGCGGATTACCTCGGCGGGATCGACTGGAAGGGCCACGAACAGACGCGGCACTGGTATTCGGTGATGAAGAGCCGCCCCAGCTTCCGGCCGCTGCTCAGCGAGAAGATGGAAGGGCTGCCGCCGCCCCCGCATTACGCGCTGGTCGACGCCTGACCGGCTATTTCTGGCACAGGGGGCAGAACCACGTGCTGCGCCCGCCCTGCACGATCCGCCGCACGGTCCCGCCGTCATCGCGGTGGCAGGCGTCGCCTTCGCGGCCATAGACATGGAAGCGGGTAGCGAAATAACCGAGATTACCGTCGGGCTGCGCAAAATCGCGCAGCGTCGAGCCGCCGTCTTCGATCGAGCGCGTGAGCACATCCTTGATTGCCGGGACAAGCCGCCTGAGCTGCGGCATGGTTACCTTGCCGCCGGCCTTGCGCGGGTGAATGCCCGCCTGCCACAGCGCTTCGCACACATAGATATTGCCCAGGCCCGCCACGATCCGCTGGTCGAGCAGCAGCAGCTTGATCGCCTGCTTGCGGCCGCGCGTCGCCTCGCGCAAATGCTCGGCGGTCAAATCGGCGCCCAGCGGTTCGGGGCCAAGCGCGGCAAAGGGCGGCCATAGATCGAGTTCGGGGGCGAGCAGCAGGTCGACCGAGCCGAAGCGGCGCGGATCGTTGAGCGCGAAGACATGGCCCTCGGTCTCCAGCACCAGATGATCGTGCTTGTCCGCTGCTTCGGGATCGATCCGCCAGCGCCCGCTCATTCCGAGATGGAACACCATCGCATGGTCACGGTCGGTATGGAGGATGCCGTATTTCGCGCGGCGCGACAGGCCCGAGACGGTCGCCCCGGTCAGCGCCTGCACCAGATCGGGCGGGAAGGGGCGCCGCATGTCGGGCCGGTTCACCCGCACGCTGGTGATCCGCTCGCCCTCGAGAAATCTGGCAAGCCCGCGGACGGTGGTTTCGACTTCGGGAAGCTCGGGCATCTGAAAATCTCGTCACCCCGGCGAAAGCTGGGGTTGTTGTCGGAGGGCGATCCCAGCTTTCGCTGGGATGACGGGCTAATTCAAGGCCTTTGCCGCGGCCGCAATTCCCCCTAAGGCCCCCGCATGAGCGAAACCGTTTCCTTCGGCTACGAAGATATCGATGCTGCGGAAAAGACCGGCCGCGTGGGCGAGGTTTTTTCCAATGTCGCCGCCAAATACGACGTGATGAACGACGCGATGAGCGTGGGCATGCACCGCTTGTGGAAGGACCGCTTCGTCAAATGCGTCAAACCGCAGGCGGGCGAAGCCATTCTCGACATGGCGGGCGGCACCGGCGACATCGCTTTCCGCATGGCCGGAAAGGGCGCGAGCATAACTGTCTCGGACATCAACCAGGACATGCTCGATGTCGGGATCGAGCGCGCGATGGAGCGCGGGATCGACGGGCTGGTATGGTCGCGCCAGAATGCCGAGGAACTGAGCTTTTCGAGCCGTATCTTCGATGCCTACACGATTGCGTTCGGGATCAGGAATGTCACGCATATCGACCGGGCGCTGAAGGAAGCGCATCGCGTGCTGAAATATGGCGGGCGCTTCTTCTGCCTCGAATTCAGCACTGTCGAATGGCCCGGTTTCAAGGAAGCCTACGACCTCTATTCGCACAAGCTGGTGCCGCAGATCGGCAAGGCGATTGCCAATGACGAGGACAGCTATCGCTATCTCGTCGAATCGATCCGCCGCTTCCCCGACATGCCCGGCTTCGAACGCATGATCCGCGAGGCGGGTTTCGAAAACACCCGCGTCGAACCGATTCTCGGGGGGCTCGTCGCGATCCATTCGGGATGGAAGGTCTAGGGGTGGCACGGCCCTCGACGCATATCTGGCGCCTGCTCAAATGGGGGCGCACGCTGGCGCGCCACGGAGCGCTGCGGGGGATCGAAAGCGATCCCAACACGCCCGCACCGATCAAGCGGCTGGCACGCATTGCGCGTTTCGGCACCCGGCAACCCGACACCCCCGACTACGCCGGAGCGTTCCGTGACATCGGCCCCGCCGCGATCAAGCTGGGCCAGACACTCGCCACCCGCCCCGATCTGGTCGGAGAAGAGGCAGCCCGCAATCTGCTCATGCTGCAGGACAACCTGCCGCCGGTGGATTTCGCCGAGATCCGGGCCAGCATCGAAGCCAGTTTCGAGCAACCGATCGAGGCGCTGTGGGCCGAATTCGACCCGGTGCCAATCGGCGCGGCGTCGATCGCGCAGGTCCACCGCGCGGTTACCACCGAAGGCCGGCAGGTCGCGGTCAAGGTGCTGCGTCCCGGCGTGCGCGAACAGTTCGCCCGCGACATCAGTACCTACGAGTGGGCAGCGGCGCATCTCGAGAGCTTCGGCGGCGAGGCCGCGCGGTTGCGGCCCCGTCTGATCATCGCCAATTTCAAGCGCTGGACCAATCGCGAGCTCGACTTGCGGCGCGAGGCGGCAAGCGCCTCCGAACTGGCCCAGCACATGGTCGGCACGGCTGGCTATGAAATCCCCGGGATCGACTGGGACCGGACCAACGGCCGCGTGATGACGGTCGACTGGATCGACGGAATCAAGATCAGCAACACCGAGGCGATCCGCGCAGCAGGGCACGACACGGCGGAACTGGCCAGCCGGCTGGTGCTCGCTTTCCTCAAGCAGGCGATCGCGGCGGGCTTTTTCCACGCCGACATGCACCAGGGCAACCTGTTCGTGAAAGCCGACGGCACGATCGCGGCGATCGACTTCGGCATCATGGGGCGGATCGATCGCCGCGCGCGTATGTGGCTGGCGGAAATCCTCTACGGGCTGACGACGGGCAATTACAAACGCGTCGCCGAAATCCATTTCGAAGCGCAATACGTGCCCAGCTATCACGATGTCGATGAGTTCGCGACAGCGCTGCGGGCAGTGGGCGAACCGATGCGTGGCAAACCGGTCAGCGAGCTGTCGGTCGGACAGATGCTCGATGGGCTGTTCGCGATTACCCGCGATTTCGACATGCAGACGCAGCCGCACCTGCTGCTGCTGCAGAAGACCATGGTGATGGTCGAAGGCATCGCCACGCAGCTCGATCCCGCGATCAACATGTGGGACGTCAGTGCGCCCTACGTGCGCAGCTGGATCCGTGATGAGCTCGGCCCCGAGGCCGCGCTCGCCGATCGCATCCGCGAAGACACCGGAACGCTGCTGCGGATTCCCGAACTTGTCCGCCGTATAGAGGAACGCTTTCCCCCCAAGGGCGGCGCCCCCGAAGCGCCGCCGCTGCCCAAGGTCGAATTGATGTGGGAAAGGCGCCGCCGCAAGGCGCGCGGTCGCGGAATGCTGGGCTATGCCTTCGCGGCAGTGGCAGGGGGGCTCGCCGCATGGGCAGCGACAATGCAGGGGTGGATCGGCTGACCGGCACCGGCGCGGGTGATGCGCCGCGCTGGGACCGTTTCGCTCGCTGGGGTCGCTGGCCGGCTCGGGCGCTCCTCGCTCTGGTCGCGGCACTGCTGCTGCTTGCTGCGCTGACGCCGCTCGACCGCGGACACACCGTACCGCCGGTGGCGCGCGATACGCATACCGCCCTCATCCAGCCCACGCGTGACGACGATCTGGCCTTCTATGATCGCGTGATCGAGCGGATCGCAGGCGGCGAATCCTATTACGACTTCATTGTCGAAGAGCAGCGCGCACGCGATTATCCGGTTCGCCCGGGGATTACTGTCCGTCTGCCAACACTTGCTTATCTCCATGCCATACTCGGCGAGTCGTGGATGGCCGCACTGGCGGCGGCCTTGCTTGCTGCCACTCTTGCTGCCTGGTGGCACCGCTTGGGGGATGAGCCGGGTGGTGAGCGTCACCGGCTCGTCGCCATCGCGCTGCTGGCGGCAAGCGCAACGCTCGGTCTCAACCGATGGTTTTTCGTCTTGCACGAATTATGGGCGGGGATGCTGATCGCGCTGGCGTTCGGCCTGCATCGGCCGGGCCGTTGGGGCTGGGCACTGGCGGTGACCGCGTTGGCGCTCGCCATTCGCGAACATGTCCTGCCCTTTGTGCTGCTGCTCGCAGCGATGGCGGCATGGCGGCGCGACTGGACGGAGGCAGCCGCCTGGGCCGGGCTCGTCCTCCTGTTTCTCGTGGGAATAGGCGCGCATCTGGCGCTGCTGTCGCCGCAGATACTGGCGAGCGATCCGCAAGGCCCGGGCTGGCTGGCCCTGCGCGGACTTGCTGGATGGCTCGGCAACGTAGTTCTGAGCTCGAACCTCCGGTTCCTACCGCATGGTATCGCCGGGCCGATCGTACTCCTGGCATTGCTGGGCTGGGCAGGGTGGAAATCCGCAGCAGGCACCACCGGCACCCTGCTTTATCTCGGGTACGGGATTGCTTTCATGCTCGCCGGACGCACCAACAATTTCTACTGGGGCGCGGTGGTCGCGCCAGCCATTTTTGTCGGTCTTGCCTTTCTTCCGATGGCAGGGGTGTCCCTGCTTCGAGCGGCGCGGGGGCGCTGATGAGACTTCCCGCGCACCCGCTCGCTGTGCTGTCCCGGAAGATGGCACTGTTGCTGGCTGTCATCACCCTGCTTGCTTGCGTGTGGAACGGGTTTGCGCTCGAGATGCGGGATGCGGCTCATACGGGCGACATCGCGGAGCGTCTCGAACGCGGCGAGCGTCTCGATATGGATCTCTACCGTGCAATCAACGGCCGGGTTGCCGCAGGCGAAAGCTATTACACCGCCGCGGCGACTGAGCACCGCGTTTTTGGCATGCCGACCGCACCATTCGTGACGATGCGCACGCCCGTCCTGGCATGGACCACCGCCCTGTGGGGCGCGGATGGCTGGCGGATCATCGCTGTCCTGTTATGGGCAGCCAATATCCTCGCCTGGTACGGTGCATTGCGTAGAAGCGGCCGTTCGACCGCATTGGCAGCAGCAGCTCTGGCTGCAGCGTTTGGCATGGTCGGCTTTATCCCCGACATTGCCTTCAGCCACGAACTGCTTGCCGGGATGATGCTGTCGCTCGCGCTTGCGCTGTCGGCGGGCCCCGGCTGGCTTGCAGGTTTGCTCATGGCTACCTGTGCGATCGCGCTGCGCGAACTCGCACTGCCGTTTCTGGGGGCTTGGGGTGTAGTTGCCTGCCTTGCGGGCGAGCGAGGCAAGGCGCTGGCAATTGCGGGTGCGCTGCTTGCTTTGCTGGTCGGCTTCACCGTGCACGCTGCGATGGTGGATGCGGTTCGCGCGCCGGGCGACCTCGTCTCGTCAGGATGGAGCGGCCTGTTGGGACCCGCGCTGCCGCTATACGGCATTCATGTGACCACCTTACTGCAGACATTGCCGAGCTGGCTTGCAGGGACGCTCGGAGTGCTTGCCTTGCTCGGCTGGCTCGGGGCGGGTGGCCGGCTGGGCATGTTCGCGGCGCTGTGGTTCGCAGGCTTCATCACTGCCGTAGCGCTGTTCGCGCGGCAGGAGAACTTCTACTGGATGGGGCTGTTCGTCCCTGCTTACGGCGTGGGTCTCGCGCTGGTTCCTCGCGCCCTGGCCGACCTTGCAGGCGCGGTTAGGCAGCCGCGGCTTGCCCGGAGCCCCACGCGCGTATCGCAATGATGATCACGATGCAGTGGAACCCTTCCACCGCCATCGGCACCATCCACCCTTCATAGGGCCCCTGCGCCACGACATTGATGAAGCGTCCGATGAAGGCGATGCCGAACAGGCCGAGCGCCGGCAGCAACACCTCGCCCCGCCGTTTCCATGCGCCCCACGCCAGCGACAGCGCGGTGACATAGAAGAAGGCGGTCATGTCGCCCCGCAATGTCGATTCGCCGTGGGTCGAGGCGATCGTCAGGCCGAAGTCGCTCGCCGCGCTGGCGGGATCGACGAGGAAGCTGGTACCCAGCACCAGGTCGAGTATCGCAAGGGCCAACAAAATCGCGCTCAGGATCACATGCATCGAAACCTCCCCGTTTCCTTTTCTTTCACCATACAAGGTTAGGGAGTATCGCGTAAAACGCCAGTGCTACACGCTGGCAATACCAAACGGGGGGCGCTAGCAAGCGCGGCGATGACACACTGGCTATGCATTTGCCGATCCGTACAGGCGCGTCCGGAGCCACCGCTGCAAAGTGCAGTCCCGGCGTGAGCGGCCCGAAGATCCTGCTCGTCATTGGCGGCGGCATAGCGGCCTATAAGTCGTGCGAACTCGTGCGCCTGATCCGCAAGGCCGGCGGCGAAGTGACCTGCGTGCTGACGAAGGGCGGCGAGCAATTCGTCACGCCCATGGCGCTTGCCGCGCTGAGCGAGAACAAGGTCTATACCTCGCTGTTCGATCTCAAGGACGAGGTCGAGATGGGGCATATCCAGCTGAGCCGCGAAGCCGACCTGGTGGTGGTGTGTCCGGCAACCGCCGACCTCTTGGCCAAGATGGCCGCCGGGATCGCCGACGACCTCGCCACCACGCTGATCCTGGCGACCGACAAGCCGGTGCTGACTGTGCCGGCCATGAACGTGCGCATGTGGGAGCATTCGGCGACCCAGCGCAACGCCGATTGGTTGCGCCAGGCGGGTGTCGCAGTGATGGACCCCGACGAGGGCGCGATGGCCTGCGGCGAATTCGGCGCCGGGCGGATGCCCGAACCGCCGTCTATCCTCGCGCGGATAGCGCAGGAGCTCGATCTCGACCTCGATTTGCCCGAACTCGGCGCTCCGGTGCCTGCGCAGCTTGCCGCGCCCGCGCAAAGCGTGCCGCTCGGCGAGACGCTCGAACCTTCGGAGCCTATGTTCGAGGATGTCGGGGAGGAAGAAGACGATACCCCCAGCGGCGGCGGGCTGGGCGGCTTGCTGTCGATGATCATTCCGCGGACGACGGAAACCCGCACCCACGAGGAAATCGAGGCCGAACTCGAAGAGCTGCCCGAAGCGGGCGATGAAGTCGGCTTCGAAGGCGCGGAACTACCCGAACCGTCCGAACCCGATCCCGCCGCAGGACCGATCCTGGCGACCAAAGGCAAGGCTTCGGCAGCCCCGCCGACCGATCCCGGGGCGTTGGCTTACGGCGACGATGGCCACGCGATGCCGCAGGCCATGGCCGACGCCTTCCAGACACAGGCCGCAGCCTTCGACGCTTCGCCGCTGGCGGGACAGGCGGCGTTCGATCCCGATCCCGAACACCGGCCGCTCTATGGCAAGCATGTGCTCATCACCGCGGGCCCGACGCGCGAACCGATCGATCCGGTGCGCTATATTGCCAACCGGTCAAGCGGGAAGCAGGGCTTTGCCATCGCCGCGATGGCCGCAGCGGCAGGGGCCCGCGTTACTTTGATCGCCGGACCTGTGCACCTGCCCACCCCGGTCGGGGTCGACCGTATCGACGTCGAGACCGCCGAAGACATGGCCGAGGAAGTGCGCCGCGCATTGCCGGTCGATATCGCCTTCATGGTCGCCGCGGTTGCGGACTGGAAGAGCCGGCATGTCGCGGGCGAGAAGATGAAGAAACGCGGCTCGGCGCCGCCCGCGCTGATCCTCGCGGAGAACCCCGATATTCTTGCCAGCACGGCGGCGGGTCGCAAGCGCCCGACATTGCTGATCGGCTTCGCCGCCGAAACCGAGAACGTGGTCGAAAACGCCAAGTCCAAGCGCAAGCGAAAAGGCGCCGACTGGATCGTGGCCAACAATGTCGCAGGCGATATCGGCGAAAGCGTGATGGGGGGCGACCTCAACCAGGTCCATATCGTCACCGCGCGCGGGGTCGAGAGCCTGCCCGAGATGGCCAAGGAAGACGTCGCGCGCGAACTGGTGCTGCGTGCCGCGGAAGCGCTGGTGCCGGGGGATGACGCCGATGACTGATCCGGTGGGCGTGCAGGTCAAGCGGCTGCCGCATGGCGGAGGACTGGCGCTACCCGTCTATGCCACCGATGGCGCGGCGGGGATGGACGTGCTTGCCGCCGAAGACCTGACGCTGGCCCCGGGACAGCGGCATGCTGTGGCTACCGGTCTCGCGGTCGCAATTCCGCAGGGTTTCGAAATCCAGGTCCGCCCGCGATCGGGGCTCGCGCTCAAGCACGGGATAACCGTGCCCAATACGCCGGGAACGATCGACAGCGATTACCGCGGCGAGATCAAGGTCATCATGATCAACCACGGGACGGAAGATTTCGCGATCGCCCGGGGTGACCGGATCGCACAGCTGGTGCTGGCCCCGGTCACGCAGGCCGCGTGGCACGAAGTGGGCGAACTCGATGCGACCGTTCGCGGTGAAGGCGGCTTCGGCTCGACAGGCGGCCACGCGAAACTGGGCTGAGCGCCGGTAGGAAAAAGGCGGCCCGCTCGCGGACCGCCCTTCGCTTGGCTGAATTTTCGCCCGCGTGGATCAGTCGATCTTGCGCACGGTGGTCTTTTCGGGCGCGATCGAGATACGCAGCGTTTCGCCCGAGTTGCCGGGGAAATCGGTAAACATCGCTTCGACGAGGTTGGGCACCAGATACTGCAGCCGGTTCGAGGTCGAAATCGCCTGCGCCTGGCCTTCGAACAAGCGTTCGCCCGTCGCGGCGCGGTCGATCTTCATGTCGATCTCGCTGGTGTAGACGGTGTAGCTGCGGACTTCCTGCCCGCCGAACCACGGGTCGTAATAGCCATAGCCCCAGCGGCTGCCGACATAGCGCGGGCGGTAATAGCCGGTCCGCGCACGGTAGCCGTACCACGGCGAATAGAACGGATCGCTGAAGCCGGTCGATCGCACGCGTTCACGGCCCTTGTCGACCTCGTAGTCGAAGCGGACGAGCAGCGAAGCGTCTTCGGGCGATGCCGCCTGGGCATAGCCGAGGCTCGACATCTGCGCTTCGACGAGATCGGCATATTGCGCGAACTCTAGCCCGCCGGCGAGCGCCGGATCATCGGCCACGACGAAATAGGTTTCCCCCTGCGGGGCGGGCAGCTGCGTCTGGAAACGCGATACATCTGCTTTGAACGGGGTGGCACAGGCTGCGAGGCCTGCAAGGATGACGGGAACGGAGGCGAGCTTGAGTTTGCGCCCCCAACCCTGTTTCAGGTTGGTCATGCTCAGTCCTTTGTACTGTTGGCGTTTCTTACACGGAAACGCGATCGTGCGCAGCCCACCGCTTGCCCGAGGCACACTGCCATTAGCTGTGCATGGCTATGGACGAATGGCGATTAACCCGGATTGAATGTCCGGATTCACATTTGATGCGATGGCCGCGCGCTTAACGCACCAGCCCCAGCGCCGAATATGTCGCGTCGAGCGTGGGGCGCGCCAGTTCGCGGGCTTGGCTGGCGCCGCGCGCCAGTATCGCATCGAGCGCCTCGCGGTCGTCGAGCAGCTCGTTGAACCGGGTGGAGATCGGTCGCAGCGTTTCGACCAGCAGTTCGCCCAGCGCGGGCTTGAACTTGCCGAAACCCTCGCCGCCGTATTCGCCCAGCACGGCCTCGACCGTGGTGTCGGCAACCGCAGCATAGATCGTGACGAGGTTCAGCGCTTCCGCTCGGCCGACCAGCCCGCCTGCCTCGCTCGGCAGCGGTTCGGGGTCGGTCTTGGCCTTTTTGACCTTCTTCATCACCGTATCGGCATCGTCGGCCAGTTCGATCCGGCTCATCTCGGACGGGTCGGACTTGCTCATCTTCTTGGACCCGTCGCGCAGGCTCATGATCCGGGCGGCCTGCGGCGGTGTGATCGCTTCCGGCAGGGTGAAGACCGGCGTATCCTCACCAGCGAAATCGTTGTTGAACTTCTGCGCGATGTCGCGTGCCAGTTCGAGATGCTGTTTCTGGTCTTCGCCGACGGGAACATGCGTTGTCTGGTAGAGCAGTACATCGGCGGCCTGCAGCACCGGATAGGCGAACAGCGCGACCGATTGGCCTTCGCGGTTCTTGCCCGCCTTGTCCTTCCACTGCGTCATGCGGTTGAGCCAGCCCATTCGTGCGGTTCCATTGAGCAGCCACTGCATTTCCGCATGCGCGGGGACCTGCGCCTGGTTGAACAGGATGCTCCGGTGCGGATCGATCCCGCAGGCGACCACGGCCGCGGCCATTTCCAGCGTGCCGCGGTGCAGTTCGGCCGGATCGTGCGGCATCGAAATGGCATGCAGGTCGGCGAGGAAGAACAGGCATTGCTCGCCGTCCTGCATATCGTCCTGCATGCGCACCCAGTTGCGGATCGCCCCGAGGTAATTGCCGAGGTGGAGATTGCCGGTGGGCTGGATGCCGGAAACTACCCGCATGTCAGGACGCATGAATTCTCTCAATCAGGTTCGGGCCGGCCAGGATCGGCCCGTCGGGTTCAGGTCTGGCGGCGCAGCAGCCGGGCGATCGTCGCCCGGTCGAGCACCCCGAGGAGGATCGCCGCGATGCCGTAGACCGCAGTGCCCGTCAATGTCACCGCGGCGATCCCGCCCGCACGCTGGAGTATCGTGCCGTCGAACCACGGGTCCAGCGGACCCATCAGCGCCCACAGCGCGAGCGCCATCGCCAGCGCGGCGATGAAGATTCGCACGATCCGCCCCGCGATCCGTGACGGCAGGCGGAAATACCCGCGCCTGATCAGGATCGCGTAAAGCAGCATGACATTGCACCACGCGCCGATCGACCCTGCCACGGCCAGCGCCAGCACGCCCAGGCGCGGGACCAACAGGATATTCAGCCCCACCGTGACCACCAGCGACGCCGCAGCGGTGAACACCGGGGTGCGCGTGTCTTTCCGGGCAAAGAAATTGGGCGTCAGCACCTTGATCAGCACATAGGCGGGCAGGCCGATCACCAGCCCGCTGACCACCGTGCCGGTAATCAGGGCATCTTCGACGCTGAACGCGCCGCCAGCGAAGAACACGCGGGTGAAGGCGCTGCCCGATACGAACAATGCCGCAGCCGCGGGCACGGTCAGCAGCATCGCCAGCTCGATCGCGTTCGATTGCAGCCGCTGCGCCTCGTCGTTCTCCTCGCGCGAGAGGTAGCGCGAAAGGGCGGGGAGGATGGCGGTGCCCAGCGCGATCCCGATGATCCCCAGCGGCAGCTGGTTCCAGCGGTCAGCCATTGCGAGATAGGTGTAGCTGCCGACCTCCAGCGTGGAGAGGAAGAACAGGTCGACGAAGCGGCTGATCTGGTAGATGCCCGCACCGAACACCGCAGGGACGATCAGCACGCCCAGTTCCTTTACCCCGGGCGAGACCCGCGGCAGCAGCAGGCGGATCCGAAAGCCCGCGCGGTGCATCCAGAACGCCAGCCACACCAGTTGCAGCAGGCCCGAGGCGCTGAGCGCGACCGATTGCCAGAACGCACTTTCGCGGCGCGCCATCACCCCTTCGCCCAGCGATGCGCCGTATAGCAGCGCTGCGATCAGGCAGAGGTTGAGCAGCACCGGTGCCGCCGCCGCGGCAGCGAAGCGCGACAGCGAGTTGAGCACGGCGGCGACCAGCGTCGCAAGGCTCATGAACAGGAGGTAGGGGAAGGTAATCCGTGCCATCATCACCGCGATCGGCAAGGCTTCGGGATCGCTTTCGAGGCCGTCGGGTGCGAAATAGGCGACCACCCACGGCATCGCCACCATCGCCAGCCCGCCAAATACGATCAGGATCGGCAGCAGCAGCGACAATACGCTTTCGGCGAAGCGCTGGGCCTCGCTCTGCCCTTCGACCATCCGCCGGTTGAAAAGCGGCACGAAGGCGCTGGCAAAGGCGCCTTCGGCGAACAGGCGGCGGAAGATGTTGGGCAGCATGAAGGCCAGCTGCCACGCGTCGCCCATCGGCGTTGCGCCGAGCACGCGCGCCACCAGGATGTCGCGCACGAAGCCGAAGACGCGGCTGACCGCGGTCAGCCCGCCGATGGTCCCGACGTTCTTGAGCAGGCTCACCTGTCAGAGCCTCCCGGGCGAATCAGCGGCTCAGGCTTCGCCGGCGGGCGGGGTTGCCCCGGCGCCCTGCTGCTGTTCCTGCGCGCGCGCGGCCAGCTGCTGCTGGTAGAGCGCGCCGAAATCCATCGGATCGAGCATCAGCGGCGGGAAGCCCGCATCGCGGCTGGCATCGGCAATGACGCGGCGCGCGAAGGGGAACAGGATACGCGGGGCTTCGGCGAACAGGAAAGCGTGCGCCTGCTCGTCGGGCAGATTGCGCATGCCCATCAGGCCGCAATAGTCCAGATCGATCAGATAGAGCGTGCCCTGGCTGGTCTTGGCGCTGCAGGTAACCTTCAGCGTCACTTCGTGAACGTCTTCGGCGATCTTGTCGGCGGCGATGTTGACCTGCACGTCGAGCTGCGGCTGCTCGTTCCACTGGTAGCATTGCGGCGCGCTGGGGTTCTCGACCGAAAGGTCCTTGATATATTGCGAGATCACGCCCGCGCTGGGCTGGTTGTCGGCCCCGTTGGCGCCCGCTGCGGGATTGTTCAGGTCGGTGAGAACGTCGCCTTCGTCGGCCATGTGCATTCGCTTTCCATTTATCCGATAATGCCGCCCGCGCGCGCCATTTCCGGGCGCAGCGGGCCTTCGGTGCGCGCGCCTAGCACTGTCGGACGAGTCTAGCAATCCGCGACCCGGCCCGGCGGTACGCGGCGCGGCGCCGGGGCCGTAGGACCATTGTCGGTTTGTATTTCCTTCCTATCTAGGGCAGGACAGATGTTGAACTGCCGGAGGCGCGTTGCCTTCGCGAATGAAGTTGGGAAGCAGGTTAATCACGTGATCACCGAGATCGTCATCCTCGCCATGATCGCCGCCTTTCTGGGGTTGCGGCTCTATTCGGTGCTCGGCCGTCGGTCGGAGCATGAAGAAGAGGTGGTGCCGCATCGGTTCGAGCGCGCGGATACGCCTGCGCAGGCCGAGAATGCACCGCGTCCCGCCCGCCAGCCGGTGGTGCTGCGCGGGGGCGACAATGCGGCTCCGGCCAGCGAGGCAGGCGTGCGCGCCATCGCCGCGGCCTCGCCGGGCTTCGACCTGCTGGGTTTCCTCGAAGGTGCCAAGGGCGCTTACGCGATGATTCTGGAGGCCTTCTGGAAAGGCGACAAGGATACGCTGCGCGAACTGACCGATGGCGACGTCTACGAAAGCTTTGCGCAGGCCATCGACGCGCGCGAAGAAGCGGGCGAAACGCTCGACAACCGGCTGATCAGGATCGAGGACGCGACCGTGCGTTCGGCCGATCTCGATGGCCGCATCGCCCGCATTGCCGTGCTCTTCGTGGCCGATATCGCCGCAGTGACCCGTAGCGCGGAAGGCAATGTCGTGGCCGGTTCGCTCGACGACGCGATCGAAAGCCGCGACGTCTGGACCTTCCGCCGCAATGTCGATGCCGCCGATCCCAACTGGGTTCTCGACGAAACCGACGAAGGCTGACGCGCCGCTCGATCCGGGGGGAGGGATGATGCGCTACCTGCTGGTAATCGCGGTCACGCTGGCGCTGGCTGCCTGCGTCCGCGTCGTGCCCGACATGCGCCCGCAAACCCCGGTCGCAATGCCGCCCGGCACCGTCTCCAGCGCCGCCTTCGCACCCGTTTCTCGCGGTGTTAAGGTAACCGAACTGGGCATCGGCGCCGATGATGCGGGCACCGCGCTCGTCTCGTTTCTCGAATCCTGTCCCGCCATCCTGCGCCGCGAGGACCAGAGCGGTCTGACCTTTGCCGACGACTGGCGCCCCGCCTGCGAGGCCGCCGCCACCTGGCCGGTCTCGGACGCGCGCCGGTTCTTCGCCAGCTATTTCGAAACCGCCCGCGTGGGCGATGGGGCAGCCTTCGCCACCGGCTATTACGAGCCCGAGATCCGCGGCAGCCGGACGCGCGCGCCGGGATATGACGTGCCCGTCTATGCCATGCCTCCCGAACTGGTGCGCGCATGGCCCGACGATATGCCTGCAAGCGAGCGGAGCGGGCGCCCGCCGCTGGGCCGGTATGACGCCAGCGGGCGCTTCGTCCAGTTCCACGATCGCACTGCGATCGAACTCGGCGCGCTCGAAGGGCGCGGGCTCGAGATCGCCTGGGCTGCCGATCCGGTCGAGCTGTTCTTCCTGCAGATCCAGGGTTCGGGTCTGCTGCGCCTGCCCGACGGCTCGCTGATGCGGATCGGCTATGCCGGGCAGAACGGCCGCGAATATGTCGGCATCGGCCGCGTGATGCGCGAACGCGGACTGATCGGCGAAGGCACCGATTACGCCACTTCGATGCAGGGCATCATGGCGTTCATCCGCGACAATCCCGCGCAGGGGCGCGATATCATGCGCCTCAACAAGAGCTGGATTTTCTTCCGCGAACTGAACAGTGACGGCCCGCTCGGGTCGCTGGGGGTGCCCGTCCGGCGCGAAGCATCGGTCGCGGTCGATCCCAATTTCGTCCCCTATGGCGCGCCGGTCTTTCTCGACATGGAACGCGACGAGGCCGACGGGCTCTGGATCGCGCAGGACACAGGCGGGGCGATCAAGGGCACCAATCGCTTCGACACCTTCTGGGGCAATGGCGGCGATGCCCGCGAAATCGCCGGCAGCATGAGCGCCAGCGGATCGGCTCTCGTCCTGCTGCCGGTGGGTACGCTCGACCGTCTCGAAACGCGGCGGTGAGCTCCCCGCGCGGACTGTCCGACGAAGAAGCCGCTGCGTGGGAAAAGCTCGCCGCGACAGTCGAACCCCTGCATCCGCTGCGCCCCGTCCAGCCGCAACCCGCGCATGAGGCCAAGGCGCCGGCCCCGCCGAAAAAGCAGGCGAAGAAACAGGTGTCCCGCGCACCGCCTCGGCCGACTCCCGTGCCCCCGCCGCGGAACATCGCAGCGCCCGATCGCGGGCTCGATTCGCATTGGGACCGGCGGCTCAAGGGCGGTCAGTTGCAGCCCGAAGTGACGATCGACCTGCACGGCCACACGCTCGACGGTGCCTATGACCGTTTGATGAGCGGCGTAGCGCAGGCCCGCGCCATCGGCGCGCGCAGCATATTGCTGGTGACCGGCAAGCCGCGCCCGGTGGCAGCGGCCGACCGCGGCACACAGCGCGGTGCCATTCGCGCCAAGGTGCTCGACTGGCTGGCCGCCTCGAGCCACCATCCGGCGATTGCCGCCGTCCGCCGCGCGCATCAGCGCCACGGCGGCGACGGCGCGCTCTACATCGTGCTCAAGCGCGAACGCTAGCGGTGGTCATCTTCGACTGCGACGGGGTTTTGGTAGACAGCGAAGTACTGCTGACCGACGTGCACGTGACCCAGTTGCGGAAGCTGGGGCTGGACATCTCGCATGCCGAACTGACCGACCGCTTTCTCGGGGTGACCGACCGCGCGATGCATGCCGCGCTCGAGGCAGACCTCGGCGCACCGTTTCCCGATGACTACGACCGCGAAGTCAAGGCCGAGCTTCGCAGGCGCAGCGCTCGCGAGTTGCGCGCAGTGCCCGGTGCTGCCGCGGCACTGCGGCGTGTGCACGGACCATGCTGTGTCGCATCGAGCAGTGCGCAGGCCGAGCTCGAGTTCAAGCTGGATGCCACCGGCCTCGCGCCATACTTTTCCGGCAATGTCTTCAGCGCAGATGTTGTCGCCGCGGGCAAGCCGGCGCCCGATATCTTCCTTTACGCCGCCCGCGCGATGCGCGTCGACCCGGCGGAATGTCTGGTGATCGAAGACAGCGTGAACGGGGTCAAGGCAGCCGTCGCCGCGGGCATGGACGTGATCGGCTTTATGGGCGCCAGCCATCTGACGCCCGCCTATGGCGATCGTTTGCTGGCCGCCGGTGCGCACGCGGCAGTCGGTGATTTCGGCAGTTTGACCCGGCTGGTGCCGGAACGATTCGTCCAGCTCGACTAGGCGCACCCGCGCTCCAAAACGCGAAATGCCAGGCGCCTCCTGTAAGACGCCCGGCATAAAGCGCGGGTCATTCGCGCCGATTCACATCGCGCCTAGTCCTGCTTGACGCTCTCGCGGTCCCAGAAGCGCAGCTTGCCGCAGGTTTCGATGAAGCTCGCCGCGGCGTCCTTGCCCGACGAGACATCGAAGAAGCCGTCGTCGCGGCGGCTCCACACGCCTGCATTTTCGAACAGCGGCTGGACCGCGGGGACATAGGCCACGAATTTGGCATGCGCGAAGGCGTCGTTGACGAAGTCGATGCTCGGCTTGTCCTCGGCGTAGCGCTTGCCGCTGTCCTCGCCCATCACCACCGCGACCGCGTCA
>Ga0209634_1000587_pt1 | contig 28348 bp, 29 predicted proteins | sample LinPmetageLP40_FD_184043 | JGI IMG/M metagenome (GOLD analysis project Ga0209634, IMG submission 184043) | Marine viral communities from the Pacific Ocean - LP-40 (SPAdes) (version 2) | ecosystem: Environmental > Aquatic > Marine > Oceanic | place: Pacific Ocean | collected 2010-08-26 | reverse complement strand
GTATATGCTCAGATCGTTGAGGACTTGCTTCAAGCGGAAGCCTTACTTAGTGATGGGTTTACCTTTGCGAGGGACGAGCGGACAAGACCAAATCGTGGGGCCGCTCAAGCACTTTTAGCCCGTGTGTACTTGTATACCGAAGATTGGCTAGCGGCTGAAACTTATGCCACCAAAGTAATTACTAACACCGTAGATTATTCATTAGAAACTGATTTAAATAATGTATTCCTGGCCAACAGCCGAGAAGCGATTTGGCAATTGCAATTAGTGACCCCACCACAGGTGACCACACCACAAGCAGCCTTATTTATTTTAACGGCAGCTCCATTGACTGTTGGGCGCACTGTAGCACTTCGGGATGATCTATACAATGCCTTTGAGCCTGGGGACAACAGAGAAACCAATTGGGTAGGTACAATTATAGATGGTTCTGGCACTTTTTATTATCCGTTCAAATATCAAAACCAGGTAACGCCATTGGCAGAATATCCAATGATTTTGCGTTTGGGGGAGCAGTATTTAATCCGGGCAGAGGCGCGGGCGCAACAGAATAATATCTTTGGGTCACAAGAGGATTTAAATGTCATCCGTATTCGGGCAGGGTTGAGCAATACGTCTGCCAATGACCGTACCACCTTGCTAGCTGCCATCGAAAAGGAACGAAAGGTAGAACTATTTACAGAATGGGGCCATCGTTGGCTGGACCTAAAACGGACGGGTCGGGCAGATGAGGTAGTCTCTTCAGTATCAGGAAAGGACTGGCAATCAACCGACCAGTTATTCCCAATCCCTGAAACGGAGATTAACAATAATCCAAATCTATTGCCACAGAACCCAGGGTATAACTAATAACGGCTGACGTGGGTACTTGATCCACCTCACATTCATTTAAAAGAAACTAAAATGTATAGAATAAAAACAACTGTGGTAGCAGTCATGCTCCTACTATGTATGAAAACGTATGGGCAAACCCTGAAAGTAGGAGACAAAGCACCCCCCATTACCGCATTTAAGTGGGTAAAGGGAATACCGGTAAGCGAGCCTCAAAAAGGAAAAGTATATGTGGTGGAATTTGGGGCTACCTGGTGTAAACCTTGTATCGCGGCCATCCCCCATTTAACTGCATTAGCAGACAAATATAAAGGAGAGGTGGAAGTAGTAAGCTTTTTTGTGATGGAGCTGAACAATGAACCGGAAGACACCAAGAACCCCATTTATGTACAACGTGTAGAACAATTCGTAGCCAGGCAGGGCAATAAAATGGGCTATACCGTGGCGGTGGACGATCCGCAAAAAACAATGGAACATACCTGGATAAAAGCTTCGGGGCTTACTGGCGTTCCTCAAACGTTTATCGTGGATAAAGAAGGGTTTATTGCCTGGATTGGGTTTAGTACTGAATTCAGCAAGGTGGAAGAAGTAGTTGCTTGGGTCAACTCAGATAAATATAAGCTGTCCAAAGCCACCACACAGAATGAAGCAGCCAATAAGCTTAAAGTCGTTTTCGATCCTGCCAGGCCTTTATTAATTGATGGGAATGGTGGAGAAGATAATGATTATCTATTTCGGTCTTTGATCAGCAAGTCAAAACACCGTTTCAGGGTATCACAACAGCCGCTGGTAAGTAGTAGGGGTTGGTTTCATGATAGTATCGGTTCATATTACCCCAAGCGAGGCCGGGTACAATGGGTAAATATGTCACTTTTTGATTTATACAATGCCGCTTATGGAGATACACTAGTTAATATGGTCTATTCTAGAGATCCCCGGATAGGATATATATATCCTGATACCATCCAAAACCCATATAACAAGAGGGCTTATGGAAAGTATTGGTATGACCCAATACCTGAAGTGGCTAAACCGGAACGGTTAGAACCCACCAGTTGGCGCAATCGTTGGTCATCTAAATCTTCCCTTGAAAACAAGTACGACTACAGTATTGAGGTCCCGGAAAAAAAAGCAACTGCTCAATTTGTCCAGGAGGTGATGCAGCGGGATTTGAAAAATTATTTTGGTTATGACGTAGCCGTAGAAACCCGTATGATGCCTTATTGGAAGCTAACAGCTTCTGCGAAAGCAAAAAGGCTGCTCAAGACAGCAACACCCGGCGAGAAATACAGAACGCTTTATACCGATAGTAATAATGGTTCGACTGTATTTAAAAATGCCGTTACCAGAGATCTTATTTGGATGTTAGGATCGAACTTCGGGTATCAATGGCAATCATATGACCAACTACCTTTAGAAGATCAGGCACCTTTTATAGACGAAACAGGGCTGGATATACAAATTGATTTTGTGATGTCCAAGGAAAACCAAACAGATTTTCAGGGCTTTAAACAGTATTTGGAATCTAAAGGATTAAAACTGGAAAAGTCAACTAAACCCATGAAAGTGGTGGTCATTCGTGACCCAGAGAATAAAAACAATTTATTGAAAACTAAAATGTTAAACAGATGAAAACCTATTATAAAATAGTTGTCTTGCTCTTGATAAGCAACCTCGTGCTCTCTTGTGAGGATGATAACAGATTTCCTAACTTGGCCACCTCGTTGAAAGTATTTCATGCTGCCGTTGATGCCCCGGCAGTCCATGTTGATTACTTCAATACGGATATTGCCTTTGCCACTAATCCAATCCTTGCCTTTGGTAGTAGTACCCGGTTAACGCTACCTCCTGAGGAGCAACGAGAAATCTTATTTATATCTGCGGAAGATACCTTATCACAGCTTCTTTCCACCACCGTGTCATTACCAAGAGGTGAAATAGGTACGCTGTTTCTGGCTGGGCAAGGGGAAAATATAGAGGGGTTATTCCTGGAAGATAATATTCCTGTACTTACCGATAGCCTGGTTGGAGTGCGGTTTATTAATCTATCCCCGGATAGTGGACCGATTTCCGTAAACCTTACGGGTGAAGCTGGTAATTTATCCAGTGGTCTCAATTTTAAGGACGCATCAGGGTATCAAGAACTAACTGCTACTAGTGACATAGCCTCCTATTCATTTGAGTTTAAAGACCTTGATGGTAACGTCATTGCAACATCGTCAGTAGCACTATTTCCATTTTTTCAACAGCCTTTGGTCAGAAGAAATCTGACGTTAGCCTTGATTGGGCTTGCCGATGATGGCAGTGGTGGTAGTTCACTTGCTATAAGCCGGATTAATAACTACTAATCAGTTATTAAAAATATAAGGGGAGGGGAGTAAATATAATTTGGTAAATTCTTTTTACCCACCGAAGTTCTGACAAAGGTGCAGGCGAAGGAGGGCTTCATACATGCCAGTCAACAGGCTATCCAAATTCTGTTTAGGTTAAGCTCCCTTCTTCTATTCCTTGGTTCTCTGCCTTTGTTGGTGTTCTTCACCAACAAACACACTTACTGATGATAACATCCACTTAGAGTCACTCACAGAAGAAGCTGAGTATCATACAAACACAAACTTACAAACCTTCATGATTTCCTTAAAACACCTGCTGCTTTTTGCAGTATTCAGCCACTGCTTTGCCCTATTCCTTGGTTCGTGTCCTCACGAATCCAACATCCGCCTTTGTTGGTGTTCTTCACCAACAAACAGATATAGACTTCAATAATAGAATGATGAGAATTAAACAAAAAAACTTACAACCCTGACTCCAACGAACACAAATGAAAAAGAAATTCAGTGTAAAGCTAACACCAAAGATACTCGGAATCATGATAGCAATCGTGTTAGCGTTAATGGCCATGACTATAGGCCTGGCAGTTTACTGCACCTTTTATTATTAAAGATATGCCAGCAAAACACATCGTCATTGTCAAGAATCAGCCCAATGGAGCAGCTAACATTATACAGAAGTATGAAGTCTTTGAAGTGAAAGATATTTATAGTAGTACTATCGAGCTGAGCGCTCTAGAAGACATAAGGAGGAAGATGTTATCCGAGCAGCATAGAGTAGAGAAATGGAGCAAAACCATTCTGACAGAAATGACGCAAGAATAATAATCAAAAAAATTAACCGAGATAAGAACAGAAAACCATCAACCAAAAACTATAAACCAAACAACACATAAAAAGGGAACGAGGACATTTTTAATAGGTTAAAAAGGACACCAAAAACTTCTTCATACGATTGATTTGGTTCTGCCTCTCACCTGCCGAAGCTTTAGCCAAGGCAGGCTCCTTTTTATTTTTAAACACGACACATAATGAAAAACTATAGTAAAATAACCCCTCTGGTATTCGGGATTATTATAGGAATCCTGATTTTGGTTATTCTAATAGCAGTGGTCTATGAATCTGGCAGCCACTTCATAAGAAACTAAACATCAAATACTATACACTAAACACCATCCCCCAAAAACTAAACACCATAACCTAACCGTGAAAACAAAATCTACTTATTTGAGTATCCTAAACACCATCAGAATAGGAATGCTTCCCATAGAGTACCTGGACTGTCATACCAATACCAGCTACAATCGACCAATAAAAAAAGAACTATCAATGTTTGTCAAAACTATGCTACGCTATGAGATTATTCCAGTATTCAAAGATCAGAAAAAGCTAATAATGGTAAGCAAAATTGAAAATTGCTATTACCATTCTTCCATAGATCTTTCATTGATTGACCAACCTAATCTGGCATCTCAATTCGCCAAAAAAGTAGCCCCTTGTATCATACGTCACTATGAGCAAAACCGAGAACTTCCTGAAAAACTGGTTTTTGCATTTGCTTGTATGATTCATTGTTATAAAAATCACTTCTACCATAGTACAACACCTATTAAAAGCACCTGCATTATTGGACTGATGTACAACCTATGGTCTGTTAAGCGCCAAAAAATTGATAGTTATCACACCCTGGTGTATACAATTTTAAGCTGTGAAAGCCACTGGAAAATAAATTTAAACGAGATTCCCGGACTTGCAGAGACCATCACTCAGCGCCTGATACGATTGGAAAAAGTGAGCTTTGAATTTAATATCAGCGATATAATTGGTCGCGTATATACCTGAAACTAAATGCCAAACCCCAATCACTATTGACTAATCATCAATAACCAAAACCCAAATACCACACACTATACACCATCCCTAAAAACCAAACACCAAACACCAAGCCCCCCCTTTGACCTACCTATTCGAACATTTCCACCAAGTCATTTACGTAGAGCTATTAGATAACAAAATAGATTCGAAACTGGGTAACCAGCCTTATCAGGACAACTCCCCTATTTTCAAGCACCTCCAAATAAGCAATTTGGATAATGTGAAAAGCAATAAACCATACTACCACGTTTATCATTCCAATCACATCTTTCTGTCTTCACAACCGACAATGTATGCGGCAGAAAAAATCACAGAGAACTTCAACAAAGAGAAATTCATGATCATTCGGTACTATAAGCATATGAGAGAAACTAGACATGAATGTATGTTAGTTTCCAATGCAGCTCAAGCAGACCACAGCAGTGATCAAGTCACTTTCTACCATTATGATAAAGATCTATTTCAAGAAACACGTAAAATTATTAAGAAGATAGATGAAGACCTATTCCAATTCGACACACGCGAACAAGCGATATTCTATGTCGAAAAGATTGCGATTGTCATTGCCAATTATACCTCCTCGATAAAGGAATATTTCTGTGTTAAAGACGACCTCTATCAATATAAATTCAATGATCTCAAAGGAGACCTGTTGAGACTCTGCTTTCGCTATCTCGAAGAAATACAGTCGCACATCGAGCGGACTTACACCATCTACAATGAACAAGCCAAGCCAATGGCAAAACGAACCCAAATGATGGCCATTCAGGGCTTTGCTCAAACAGATCAGGAGCTGAGCGAATTATTGAAGAGCAATAAGGTAAATGACAAATTACAGTACATTATTCTACACCCAATAAGGCAAATAAAGAATTCCAACAATCAAAGAGAAGTCTCACAGCAGCAGGTAAATTATCTGAAGTACTTCGGAAGAGAGCTTGAGAAGTTCTTAGGAAGCTTTGAAAAAGTTCAGGAGGATCAAATAATTCAGCAACTATATGTACTCAATTTCAACAACATAGCCCTTCTCTCCTATATCTGTGATAATTACCAAAGGCTCAAAGAGAAAATTGAAGATCACAGAAGCCTACTGGATTTTTTGTATAGTAGGCTCAATGAGCTCAGCCGCCTACCACAAAATACACATGTAGCTTATAATACAGACTTAATAAGCTTAAAAAATCAAGTTCAAACTTGGATAGAAGAAGAAATTGAATACTTGAAGCAGACCATTGAAAGCAAAGAAAAAGAACGGCTCAAACAAGGCAATGGCATAAAGCTCAAACTTAATTATTCAGTCGATGTGATCAGTGGTTTTTTTAGACTGCTACACGATACGGGTATATCAGATTCCGGAGCCAACAATACCGTGAAGTGGATCACGCAAAACATTTCCTCCAAAAATCAGCCCCACATCTCCCAGCAAAGCATCCAAAGAAAGTTCTTTGACAAACACACCAACAAAGAACCTTTAAAGGACATTGTCATCCATCTGCTGAACCACCTCAATCACAACAAAGATTAGATATATTTCGCTCTTCTCACCACCAAGCAAGTCATTCTGGAGGAATCCTTACCACTATCACAAACCACCCTGCAAGTTCATTCCGCAGGAATCCTTAGCATCATCACAAATGACATGCATTGCGGACAGCCTTGCAGAAGTATAGATTTTTTTGGTTACTTTTTTCATCAATGGAAAAAAGTGACAAAACATTATTCTTAGCGATACATCCTACTATAAACCAAATATCCCTATCCTTATAGAAACTACCTAACAACCCTCTCCCTCAACAACTCTCCTCTCCCACTTTCATCCAACAACTTATAGAGCTCTACCAAACAGTGGTAGTTAAACCCCTCCCTATTCAATAATTCAGGAACTGAATCTGAAGCAAGCAGTTCACCAAGATTAGAAAACCCATACTTCATCAGAAAGCTTCTGAGTTCATCAGAAATGACTAAATCTCGAATAGCATGATTAAGGACCTCTGGTGTCAATAGTGTGTGATTATGGATACACAATAAAGATAAAAATTCTTAATGAATGATGCTAATAAGCGGTAGCTAATTAGAGGTAACGTTTTAGCGGTTGCTAAGCGTGATTTGTACTATGTCAAAAGAAAATAACATCGACTTCGATATAGAACTAGACAAGTTGGCCAAGCGAATCAAAAGTTTAAGAATTGCCAAAGGATATACGAGTTATGAAGTATTTGCATTTGAGAACAGCATCAACCGAGTTCAATATGGGAGGTATGAAAAAGGAGGTGACCTCAGATATACTTCACTTTTGAAAGTCATAAAAGCACTTGACATGACCCCGTCCGAATTCTTCTCCAAAGGCTTCGATTAACTGTTCATTACTGGCACTATTGTGCTACCCGTTCGCATCACAATGAAATCAAAATGCATCTATAGTCATTAGTACCTATTTATTCTCACTTTAAAGAGCTAATAAAGAGCTTCTTAAGAAATCTCAATACAATTACATCTCACTTTTTTAACATTTTTATAATAAGTTAATCACCTGATTAACAGATGTTTAAATGTATAGATAACCACCCCAACCACTCACCCTACTACCTATTACTTTTTCTATTTATTTTTGAACTTTACATCACTAGAATTTTACACGCAATTTTTTAGTATGCCAGCGAATGTTGTCACTTCAGAAGACTTGTATTTCTTCAAAGAGGAAATGCTTCAAGAGATCAAAAGGCTTTTTGAAACTCATGGAATCCCTCAGCGCAAATGGCTCAGAAGTTCCGAAGTCCAGGAGCTCCTCAATATCAGTTCTGGCACCCTTCACAACTTCCGAACCAAAGGCATCCTCCCCTACTCCAAAGTTTCCGGAGTCATCTTCTACGAATACGAAGACATAATAGAAATGCTAAGAAAGAATAAGGTTTGAAAAAAGTTCACGATTACAATAAGGGACGAATTGTGTACCCTTTTGCGAATGAAAACTAAATCAGGTAAGTAGCCTTTACCACAATCCAAAGGACGCTAGATACCGTTAGGCTTGTTTCTATCCAAAAAGCCATTATTTGTAAAGGATCTTCTTTTCTGTGCTTTTTGCAATGAGCTAAAAACTTTTTCAATCCAATAGCTAGTAAGTTTCCTGAAGTATAGTTGAAATAAGATACCGTATGAATAATTAAACAGCACAACAGGTAAAAACTATATATAACCAAAATACTACCCACAACATAGGTAAAATAAGACCAATCAGAATCAAATGACTTTACATATTCCTTCATATACCAATCACAAAAAAGGTAATATCCAATACAGACAAATAGCTGAAGCTGTAAGAACCACGAAGTATACTTTTTCAACCCTACAAGCAAATCTCCCTTAATGCTTTCATATGCACTTTTTGATAAGAATCCTAGAATTGCAAATATGTAAATGAACGAAAGAACTAATCCGTGAATAGCGATAAGTGATCCTAGATACTTCTCGAGCATAATGAATATGAAAAAATTTATACAAGCATAAATGAAAAGTGCACCCCGCATCTTGAATTTCAACTTTTCAACATCACTTTTTTCGATAGATAGGATGAGCAACCATTCAATATTATCTACAAATCGAGTGAAAAAGTTCTCTTTTTCATAGACTCTGAATCCTTTCCTGATAGATCTAATAATTGAAAAAAAATACATGTTGATGCTAGTTTAATGATTGTTTGGAAATCTTTTGCCAAATAGACTAACCCAAACCTTCATAGCTTTTATCTTATCTTCTTCCGTAAGAGCATCAAAGCCCTTATTAATAAGTTCTTTCAAAGCACCATAGAAGTTTGATTGTTGCTGTTTGCTTAGTTTATCAAGAACATTGTCATATGGCTCTACAGGCATTTTACATTCCCAAGCAAATTGGAAATTGTCCTTCAGATATTCGAGTATTGCTGCTGCAGTATGGACGAAAGCCACATCGTCTCTTTTACTGGATTTATAAAACTGAATAACCCAAATCGTAAAAACCAGCCCGCTAGGCATTTTAATTCGTTTCTTGAACCTATATTCATCTGACCATGCTTTAAAATATCTTATCATTCTAATTATCTGAGGATTTTCATTAGTATTAGCTAATAACCAATCCTTGAAGACTTTTGAATCACATAATTCCCATTCACCCCCCTTAGAACCCAGATAATACTGTTGTTCATCTTCGGTATAATAGATTGGCATGTCTATATGAAAATCTCCTTGATAATTAAGCCTTACACACTTTGGCATTAGTGTGATACCAGCAGTCGTATGTCCTAACAAGGCACGCTTTATATGCTTTTGAATGGTTTCAAATGCCTTTGCAGGTTTCTCGAAAAAATAAATCCCTACATCAAAATCGCAAACATCCTTCCTAGTTCTAATCATTGTGCCACATGGGAACGAACCTTGAGTGGCAAATTTTGGAATGTAAAAACCCTTTTGAGATTCAAAGTACCTTTTGATTGCTTTTTGAATTGCCCTACGAGCTCGTTTAAGTTTTTGCAACTTTGATTTAGGTATATCCAGATTTCCATTCAGAATCAAAAACTCATCTTGGCAATTTGATGTTTCACTGATCACATGACCTCTTTTCTTAGTACTAAAGATTTTGAGCAAGCCACCTACAATACCTAGAGCAAATAAAAGTCTAATAAGCGCTACCATTACAAATTATATCTCTAGTGAATTATCAATAAAAATGACCATCTTTTCAAGTCTTTTATTCTTTACCAACCTCTCAACCTCTTCTCTAAAAGCTTCTACGAGATTCGCTCCAAGAACTTGTTTTTTGTGATCTGAAGACTCGTTCTTTGTCGATTCTATCTTATAATCAATATATGATTGCAACGACAGCAGTGTTCTAGGAAAATCAAAGTACGAAACCGAGCCAGCTTGCTTTTCTATTGTGAGCACATCGTGTGGCCTGCCAGATTTTCGCTTTAGCTTGATTTCCCTAAGCTTATAACCATCAGCTTCTATTTTAACTTTCATCCTTTCAATTTGCTGATCGGTAAGTTCTTCTAAGTCCTCTGGGATATAAATGTTGAAATTTAATTCATTGCCATTTTTAACAAGCAATTCATTAATCGCGGGTTCCAAAAAGTTGTTAACATACCCATGAGCCAAAGATATCGCTGGAGAAAATTCAAGAGATTCTATTTTTCTGATTTGCCATCGTATAAGACCTTCTTTTGCTAAAAGAAGAATTCCTATTATTGCCTCCCACTGAACATTGTTTGGATACTTAAGCCAAAGACCAAAAAGCAAAATGGTGATGACTGTAAAGATGTTGTTAAATATTCTTTTCATGTTAATCTAATTAGGGTGTATACCCCCTCCTTTCCAATCGCCAGTTACAAGCCATATCTCATAGAAAAATAGCCAGAGGGAAACCCAAGGGATGATATAGTCAACAATCAATTTTGTGGAATTAAACTCTTTAGCTTTGGGGAAAAACAAGCAAAGACTTCCATCCTTATAGAGGTGTTCTGCTTTTTTACCGTTTAGTTCTGTTTTTATTGAAGGGTCAAGAATGAATATTTTGACACTTTCCTTGAACTTATATTTGATTTCATAGGAATACCAGCAACTTCTGGGAGAGGGTTTGATTTGCCCTTTTGCTCTTAAGTAATTCTTACTTAAATAGAGATCACACTCAGGAATTTTCGCTTTCAATGCTGATCGTTGTATATGTATTGGAATGTCCTTAATCTCCATAGAATGTGTTCGGTTTTACAGGCAAACTTTTTTCAATTTTATGGCCAATCATTACGCCAGATGGAAGTATACCAAGCCCATTACCCCTTCTTTTATTGACCACATCAGCTTTAGCTTCCATAGCTTTGATATATGGATTCTCTCCAAACATTCCTTTCATTAACTCAGCTTCTTTCTCTATACCATGAGACTCCTTCAATTCCTGCCAATCTGAATAAAGCTGTTCAATAAAGGCAATAAAATGGCGGTACAATTCTGGTTTGTCATCCCAGACATCAGCGAGATTTTCGCTTGGGTTAACAGGATTAGGTAGTTTAAATGGCTTAATGATGTATAATGTTTGTATATGATTTCGAATCTTAGAAATTATTCCCTCGAAAGTCTCTGAGATTGAAGGTTGCCCATCATAGAACTGTGCCGCCAGTGTAGTAAGTATGATACTGGCTGGTGCATTTTCAGGATTTTCATTAAAATAAATGTTCCTATCCATCTTAATAAGTTGCACAGCCCTTTGAAGAGGCTTCTTTTTAGAATATTCTTCTATTTCAACTTTATTGGCTGAAAATGCCTTTTCAAGAAATGTCAGTTCAACCCGGTTAGCAATATCTATAAACCAAGATTGATATCCTTTCGGGCATGATCTAAGCCAAATTTTACTTTTTTGATCTGGTATATCAATCAATTTATCATCATACACTACTACCATGCATCCAGGGACGACATCAAGATGAAAATCTCCTTTGTAGTTTAATCTGACACAACGAGACTTGGATTCACTCATTTTCTGATAAGTCTCATTTTCATTAAGTCTACGAACTACTTCATTAAAAATAGCCTCAGGCTCGTAGTCAGAAGATAGTAACTTGATATGGATAATCACATCCAAATCAAACTCCGTTTTACCATATGGTTTTGTCGTTGTCCCTATGGATACTGATCCTTGGGGATAAATTTCAATCTCAACCTCTCCAAAAAAGCCAGGATCTTCACTGAGCCATTTGCTTATTCCCTCATAGGCGCTTTTCATTCTAGCCCATCTCGTTTGATCTAGCTCGGCAGCTTCTGCCATTTTTGCAAGAGTATCCTCCAATTGAGTGTATGCATCTGATGTTATTAACATAGTTCTATATTATTTAAAAGGTCCTCCACACACAGCACTCCAGTTTGGACCCCACTGAGTAGACACACATCTATCTAGACTTATTTTGAGTTTTTGACACTCTATCTTTACTTCATCTCGTGCGGATGATGGATCTTTCGTAGGATGATAAAGTGTTGTATTAGGACAGTAAATTATTCCATTCCTACATGCCCTAGATGTATCTGGGATTTCGTCTTTGTAACCAAGTTTGAACAAGGCCTCTTTGAGTTCTTTGTGCTTTGAAGGCACATCATAAATAATAATTGTTGACATAAGCTAAGATTTTGAATTGAACATATTTTTCTTCTATTTACCTACATAATGCCCAAAGTGTGACATAGCAGTTATGTCACACTTTATACATTTATAAATGTGTAGATGGATAAACTAAATGAGGTGACATTTAAAGACGTTAGTGATGAAGATCTATTTTTCTATATGGCATGTAGGGAGGAGGATTCCTCTACCGCTAATCTAGCGTTTAATGAGTTTTATACGCGTTATAAGAATTATACGTTTTCTGTGTGTAGAGACTTCTTTATAAGTAGAAATCGATTTGACGAAGAAGACTTAAAAAGTTTTTTTCATAATGTCTTTTTAAAGATTTACTATAAATCTGGGGAAATTTCGATTGATAGCTCAGTACCAATAGAAGAAAGAAAGTACGTTATTCTTAAAATAATTAGCAGGTATGTCAACTATGAAGGGCTTACTTATATGAAAAGTAGCAGAGATCCTTCATCCGAAATAAACTATACTGATGAGTTATTGAATGACATTCCAGAGGAAAGTTTGATAGAATATGAATCTATCGAGAAAAAAATGTTGAATAAAGCTTTGGACTCATTAGGTGACCGAAATAAATTTATTTTATTAGATTTTTATAGATATGAAACTGTAAATTCAGAAAAAGGTAGTTGGACACCATCTGATGCATTGGACGAGATGTGTGAATACTATAATACAACTAAACAAGCTCTAAGAAAAACCAAAGAACGAGCATTAAAGAAATTAAAAGATTATGTTGATCATACAGAAAAGCTGAAGATAGTTAAATAGATAAGGCATGGAAAAATTCAACAAAAGACTTACGAAATCTCTAGTGGAAACTGGTAATCTTATTCCATCTACTACTGAGGAAATAAAGATTTATCTTACAAGTAATAAACTTGAAGATGTACCTTCCACATTTGAGCTCAATATTAACTCAAAGTCTGAGAGGGCAGTTTATAAAAATAATAGTTATCTAGAGAGTTATTCAAGTACTGAGGAAAATCTAGCTCAGGCTGCCAGAGAAGGCAAGGAAATTCCAGACGAGATAAAAACAAAAATGGATAATGACCGAAAAAATTCTAATCCCGAAAAGTAGGAAAGAATTTATTGAAGAATTAGCAGAAAGTATTGCCGAAGATTATTGCCCTAGAAATGTAATACAACCAGAACTTATTGCTGAAGAAAACAATGTCTCATATTCTTATAATGATTACGGGGTGTGTTTTGATGGTATGTTAGAACATAGGTTCGGCAAATTCCATATCTATATCAGCCTAAACCAAAGGTTAGTTCATGAGACTTCCGCTCGTTCAAGATTTACATTTGCTCACGAACTTGGACACTATTTTATTGATGAGCATAGAATAAGTTTGAAAAAAGGAGAAACGCCCTCACACCCTAGTTATAATAATTTTCAGTCTAGAAATCCAATTGAATTAGAAGCAGACTTGTTTGCTGCGTGTATGTTAATGCCGAAATCGAGATTTGAAGAAATATCTTCCAACCAAGTCTTTAGTTTTAACCTTATAGATATGATAAGTAAAAAATTTAACACAAGCTTATCAGCCACTCTGATTAGATACGCTTCCATAGATATCAATCATCCAATCTGTATTGTATGTTCACAAAACGGTAGAGTCAAATGGCATAGAGCTAGCAAGGATTTTGGATTTAAATACTTAAAAGGATATGATGAAAAAGTATCTGCTTGGACTGTTGCTGGTGAGTTTTATACTAAAAAGATTAAAAGGGCTTCTGACAAAGAACAGGTTGAAGCAAAAGAGTGGTTCAAAATTGGTGATGATTACAATAGGACTCTGTATGAAAAGTGCATTTATGCAGATTATCAAAACTTAGTAATGAGTATATTATGGGAAGACTAGTTGTAACACCTGACAATTAATCAATTACTTTTACACCACTCCACATCCCTCCAGCCTGCTCATTCCGCTGCGCTACACTCACAAGCTTCCAGTACGCACAGCAAGAGTAGCCCGGTATTCCGCTTGTCCCAAAAAAGGGATCAACTCCATACCGTGCCACACTTGCTTTACCCCCGCAGGTAAAAACTTCCGAACCAAAGGCATTCTCCCCTACTCCAAAGTTTCTGGAGTAATCTTCTACGAATACGAAGACATCATAGAAATGCTAAGAAAGAATAAGGTGTGATTTACGATGTATTTTAAATTTCATTTTTTAATATGAATAACACAATAAAGACAAACAAACAGGTATATTTAATAAAACGAAAATTGACTTTATTCTTTTTATGATCACTGTAAAACCTATACTTCTATCATTCTTTCTTGTTGTCTCATTAATAGTTGATATACAGGCACAATCGAATGGTACAATTCTAGTGATCTCTAATACTGAAGCTACTGTACTAGTAGATGGTGAAGAAATAGGAAAACTCGAGCCAAATAAGCCCAAAAAGTTTGAAATTTCATTTGGACAACACTATCTACAGGTCATCTCACTCATTGACAAAAATGAAAAAAATGAAGTCCTCGAAATTGAATCTGGAAAGCAGAAAGTATTAAAATATGAATTTGGAAATACATCTACCATCTCCAATTCTAAAAACAGAATCTTAATCGCTGATTTGGATTTCAATATTCCCGGAATTGTAACAGCTTCCGCTCAAGAAGACTTTGAATACCCAACATATTTATATGCCTTTGAAAAAGGAGATGAGATTGTTCTGAATATTGATATGACCAATGCAAAAGGCACGAATGCGATAGAAATATTCACATTTCCTGATGGAAACGCTGTTTACTCCAATGACTCTTTCAGAGATCTAAGTGACGTTAAGGTCAAAGTAAAAGAGAGATCAATCTATGGATTCACGTTTGCTTCAAATCATGCTTTTGATAGAGATGCTAGATTCCTTATCGAGCGAATACCAGAATCAGAAAGATCAAAGGATTTTAATACAACAGTAAGTTGGCAAGAATCCTATAGAGTTGAAGTCATTCAAAAACCTCAGAAGTCTTACATAAATAGTGGCACCCACGCTACATTTCAGGGCGGTAAGTCAAGAATCGTAATCCCTCTTAATTTCCCTAAAAACACTGTTAAATGGTACTATGAATTCTCAGCATCAAGAGATGAAAGCCAAATTGAAAGTGTTTCAAGTGCTTTAAGTTTAGCCTCTGAACTTTCAGCATTAGTAGATCAAACAGGTCTTTTAGGATTTGGTATAGATCAATTAATTCAACCGCCAGGTTCTGACTATTGTGATGTCTATCTAATTGATCAGCAAAATTACAACTCATTTCTCAATAAGCAACCGCAGTTTCTTCAATACCCCGAAGGCACGAGAGAGAACCTTAAATCTGGAATCGTTGAGGTGGAATGTTGCTACGATCAACCGTTCTATCTTGGACTCAAAAACCCTGATAATCTACATGGCATTCATGTAGTAGTAGAGGTTGTCGCCATTGTAAAAGAAGAAGGTTGGGTTATGCATCATAAAGATTAAATAATTAAAAACTACTGTTGTCCGGTTAAAATAATTGACATTTAACTTTTATCAAAAAACATGTTTATAATGTCCATTACAGCAGCTTTTCATGTAATTATCCTCCTATTGTTTTGAAGTGCTTACTTTTTAGAAACCATCAGAAATCCTTCTTCATGTTAACTGAATATAGATTATTTTCTATAATCGAGTTTTATCGGACAACAGTAATTAAAAACCATTCTATGTTATACTAATAATACATTTTTAATGTATTCGAATAATGAGACATCAGAAGATTTACTTGGGTTTAAAGTACATACAGACTTATTGATAGATGTTAATAAAGATGATTCAGTTCTACCGATAACCAGACATTTTTTTGGAGATTGGGGTAGTGAGAGGTCAAGTATCCTTAGAATAATTCAAGAGGAATTTGAAGAGTCCAATGACTATGAGACGCTTTATAACAATACCTGCCAAATATGTGGTACTAAGTTAGCTTTAGGTAGCACCAGTTTTATTCAGAAGTACATCATATAGTGCGACTTGGAAAACCATATAATGGGAAAGATCGACTTGATAATATGATATGTGTTTGCCCCAATCATCATGTTCAGTTAGATTTAAAAGCTATTCGATTAGAACGCAATTCACTTAAATTGAAAAGGCATGAAATTTCAAACGAGTTTATAAATCACCACAATTCCCTATGCAAAATTCAAAATGGCACCTGACTCACTACGGAAAATAACTTAGAATATGATTTACGATCAGCAAGAAAAGCTCAAAGAACTGATAAGCTTTCTATCAACCCATACCATTGATAGAAGCATAAATCGTGCAGATAAGAAGGCTATAGAAGAAAATATTAAATGGAACGCTTCATTGTTCTTTGCAAAGGCTATACATCTGGCAAAGCCAAGTGAGCAGGAGCTTACGCTAGAACAGTTTAACAAGTTTAAAAAAGATTATGAAGATCAAAGTGGTAACCAAATAGACATCAATCCACTATTTGAGAAATATTGGTTGAGAAATGTCTTAGAGAAAATAAAAATAGCAGGAACTGTATCTTCAGCTTGTCACTCATTTGACAGAATATCTGACTTCAAGAATGAATTAAAATTTCTATTAGAAGAATTTGCAGAAGGTAAAGAAGGCAAAGAGATAATATCTAAAAAAGAATTTGATCAAATAAGAAGTCAGTATGAAAAACGAAACAATCTGCTTTTAGAGGAAAAGGGATTGTTCGAATCTAGATGGCTTTCTCTATCTGACAATCATGTAGAAATCTCCAATATCAACTTTTACTTCAAGCCTTACCTTGATCACTGGGAAGAATTCATATTTCTTAACGCCTATAAAGAGAAAATATCAAGTAATGATGATAAAGGACTTAAGATTGTTAAAAGTGATTTGATTCGGCTGCACAAAGCTTTCAAACAATTCTATACCCAAATACCTTCGATTGACAACCTGATTGATCAAAAGCTACTTAAACAAAAGGAAGACTTCTATTATTTAAACTTCTACCATGTTAAAATTAGTTACTGGTCAACATTAGATGATCAAATCACTGCTTTTTATTGGCAATTATTAGTTGAAGATGATAGCTTTTCTGACGATAAGGAAAGAGTAAAGAGGCTTCTTCAGCAAATACTCTATTGGGGTTGGCCTTCTGATTTTTTAGCCCACTCGACTGATGAATCACAAAAAAGGTTTCTAGATGCCGCTTGTAGTCTTGTAATTAATGAGACTGATCTGGATGGAATAGATTCAGAATTCAAAAAGGTTAGCATTGATGGGGACTTTAGCTCAAGTGAAGTTCAATCACTCTTCCATAGCCGTGATGAATACGGTGATTTTTCAATAAACAATACAGATCATTTTGAATTATTCGAATGTTTAGACCACTGGGAAGAAAGCGCTAATACTACCTATTTGCATGGACAAAGCTCTCGTAAGGAACTTACCTTTTTAATCAAAGCGATTATCGCACATGATTATGAATTGGAGAGAGAAGAGACTGAAGATCCGGATAATCCCAATATTTATCGTTATCGAAGAATTTTTGAACTTCTCGAGAAATCATTGACCAAGCCAACTCTGCTTTGGGAAATAAAGTGTTTTGTTATTATGTGTCGAAGGAAGTTTATACCCTATCTAATAAAAGACTTACAATACACATCCTTAGCTTTTCAATTCATTGATAGAATTGGCGAGTACCTATTGCACGAAGACAAAGAAACCGTCCATAAAGAGCTCTGGGCAAAGTCCATGGAATTGGTTCTTTTTTCAATTCGCTCAGTCACTGACAATGGTATTGCCTCTAACTTGATCTTTCAGATTTACAGACAACTTAATTTCAAAAAATATGATATTCCATATAACCGACAGAAGCATGTAGAAAAGTTAGGTCGAAAACAGAAAGAAGAAAAAGAAAAAGAAGTACTCTCTTTGATTGAAGATAGTTCCCTATACTCTCATAGAGTGCACGGTGGAAGCAATCAATTTCTGTTCCCAGAATTGTTTAATGAGCTGGTGCAACTTTTTATCAATTTACCATACAAACCACAATATTATAATGGAACTGTGAGTTTCCCTATGCTTCAGTGGGATGGAATGACCTGGCTGATGAAATGCTCTACTTATTGGAAATACAAAAGTCAGTTTGAAATCAAGCTTCCAGACACCAATACGCTCACTAACTCCTTTTTCAAGCTTTACATTGATCGCATAGAGGTTGCAGAAACAAAAAAATATAATGTCTTCGAGAAGAAAGAAGAAAAGGGACTACCCCGGTGGAGCGAGAAAATTGAAAGACTAGAATACATTGAATGGATTTATCCTATTTACTTCATTTATAAACAGCAAAAGCTGAATAGTTTTCTTGAACCTAGATTTTATTTTGACTCTACTTCGGAATTTTATCATAAAGAGAATCATTTCACTGCTGATAAATTAAGAACTCACATTGGGGTATTGCTTCAAGTCCTTCGTCAATTGGTGTTGCCAAGTATTCCTTACGGCTTTGAAAAAAATGAAATTCAGGAAATCAAATTAAGAGTAGAACAGCAGATTATAGATTACTTAAAAAGACATATCAAAGATGTACCTGAAGAAGGACGAGTTGATTTGTTTGATTACAATAAGGAATGGGGCTTTAATAATTCTGAAAAGGAAGCATTACTTCCGCAAGTAGCTAGGGCTTTAAATTGGTTTTCCAAGAAAGAACAAATTATTGAAGCCATCATAGAAACGCAGGATATTGTCAAAATATTAACAATTACCGAATGGGTAACTTCTGAAGGAGTAAAACAAAAACTCATAGAGAATATACAAAAATCAGATATTAAAGCCTTTTTAGAAGAGACTCGTTGGATTCCAGAGGTTCAACAGACCCTTCTCGAAATCAGTAAATACCCAGAATTGATTAATGAGATTAATCAGGTGGTTGAGTTTTGGGAAAAGAAGGTATCAAAAAAGAACAGGGAATATGAAGTTCAGCTTTATCAAACAAGGATGCTGTTAGCTTACTTTCAGAATGATGAACGGGAACTGAATGATATTAAAGAACCAGATTCACCAATTTATGCAGTTAGAGAACTATCTTATCGTGACCACAAGCAGTTTTACAGGGCACTAATCAGACTGGAAAAAGATCCAGAATCCTCATATGCCATATTCAAGCAATTGAGCACACAGCATCCTCAATTTAATGTTTTTGCTTTAAATCAGATGGCAGCTAAAATTAATATAGCTAAAGCCAACGATGATTTAAAAATCTACAGAGAAGCTCTGGAAGAGTGGAAAGTATATTCCTCCCAACAAAAAGAATTAGACGTAGAAACTTTAGGCTCGACATTCTTTACCAATAAATTATATATACTGCTAAAACTGGGCGAGTATGATGAATTAGATAGTGTTTTTTATGAATTGGAAATGCCCTATCAAATGCTACCGGATACCCTTGAAGTGAAAATTGAAAGTCTCATTGTAAGAAAAAAAATAGAAGAGGCTTCAATGATTCTGGAAAAAGCTGAAAATTATCATCAATTTTCAGGAGATGAAGGAATTGAGTTCATTACAGCACTTAAAGCTAAAGTTGGAGGTATTGACGATGTTCAATTACTCAATGCATACTACAAAAGAATTTTTACCAGTCCTCCCTCCAAGCTCATTGAAATATTTCCGGAATATGTAAATGGTAATAGGGCTATAGGAGCATTTCTGACTAAAGAAGTTGCGAGAGCTGGCAGTAAAATGCTCGACAAGATTGTTTCAATTTCTGATATAAAGAGTGAGGACAAGTACAACGATATTATTGAGCTAGGTTTGGATTCAAGAATAAATCCTTGGGGTTGGTATGTGGGAGCGCAATCTAGAGGAGCTTTTTCCGATCCTAAAAACAAGACTACAAAAAAGCAACCTGGAGAAAGGGATTTACCAATTCATGACACTAATAAAGAACTGTTTTGTGTCTGTGAAGCTTTTATCTATAGAACACCAGCTCCTGCAAAAAGTCATTTAAAAAAGATTTTTAATTATTACCACCAAAGAGAAAATCTCATTATTCTAGTTTATGATTTAGATTCAAAAAATAAGTCCAAAAAGAATTGGGGGAAATATATCAGCAGCATAATACCTACAACAGACTATCCAAATGGATATGAATATGTAGCTTGTGAGGACGTAACTTCAGAGTTCAATTATCAGAATTCGGCCATTAGAATTGCACGATCTATACATAATAATGATACTGTGATTCATCACGTTTTTGTTAATATAAATTACTTTGCAGCATAATATCTTGAAATCGGATATCTGCCAAACTTACGGCTATCCTCTATTGAAATAATTGACACCAGACTCCCCTCCCTCTAGCCTGTTCACTCCGCTGCGCTGCACTCACAAGCTTCTGGTACGCACAGCAAGAGTAGCCCGGTATTCCACTTCTCCCAAAAAAGGGATCAACTCCATACCGTGCCACACTTGCTTTCCCCCCGCAGGTAAAGCGGAGTTCGTCATCAGTTGCCCCGCATAGGTCACGCCAGGCTCTTAGCACCCCGACAAATCGGGAAGCTGCGAGCTTCTACAAAGTGGCTGCGCCACCTGTCATGCCCTATGCTTTGGCTGCCTTCCTCCTCACGGCAGTTCACTCTGTCCTCATAGCCGCCTTATTCCATTCCGTTCCTTCCGTCTCTACACTCCTTTCGGCAGCTACTCATCCAGCCACTGCCAGTGTTTGTGCTCGCCTGCGTTCTCACTTCGGGCTACGGGCTGTCATGATTTTTGCACCTCCCCATGGCACACATCCGCTAATGCCTGCACTTGTGCCAAGCAAACCCACAATGCGAAAAATCACGCCAGCCCTCGTGTAGTTATACTGTGGCTTATTATAGCGGAATGAATTTGTTTGATTTGCCACATTACTGCCCACATGGGTCGCAGCGCCCTAGCGGGCTATCTCTGCTTTCACCCTTGTTCGGCTCGCAGACGGCTCGCGATAAATGATCGGCTTAGCCGTTGTTTACCTGCTACCTACGCCTCATGAAATAAGCTTATTCGGTCGTTCGATTAAGGGGACGAATGACAAGTTGGATTTTCTAAAAGAACAAAGAATAAAAAATAAATCAAAGATAAGCGGTTCCCACATCCCTCCCCGCAAATAAAAAAGCAAGGCTATACAGAGCTCCGTTTAACTCCGGCCTTGCTTTTTTCCTGCACCGCTTTAAATACGGCTTTCTTTTTTTCTCTTTTTTCTTTTAAAATCAATTTTTATGAAAGCATTATTTAATCATCTCAACCCTTCAGTAATCAAAAGCATTATCCCTAAAATGAATGAGGAGGAACTTTTGGAATGCCTTTTATTTATTAGGAATCAGGCAAGAGATCTGCCCATTGGTTTAAAACGTGAAATGTATATAAACTTGTATCGTTGGATCAGTTCTAAATACCCTGATGTGATACAAAGAAATAAGCCCTCGTTATTCTGAGGGCTTAAAATTCATCTTTTGACAATATTCTTAAGATTGAGTTCGTCCTCATCTACTGTTGACTGGCTAACTGCCGTAAGCACACCTCCAGCAACAGCTACATAGGTAGCTCCCGAAATTACCGCAGCCGGTAAAGCTATAGGGGCTGCCAATACTGCCGCACTCGCTACTGCCAATGCCAGCCCTCGTGTTGTTATATTGTGGCCTATTATAGCGGAAAAGAATTGATTTGATTTGCCACACTACTACCTACGTAGTTCGCAGCGCCCTATCGGGCTACCTCTGCTTTCACCCTTGTTCAGCTCGCAGACGGCTCGCGATAAAAGATCGGCTTAGCCGTTGTTTACCTGCGATTTCTTAAACACCTCACATACCAGCCCAATTATTACTCCCGTAAATATTCTTAACCAATTTGCTAAACATGTAGAAAAGCAGTATTATTTCACATATGGAATCATGTGTAGGAAATGAAAGAAAACAGTCAATTTGTAAAAAGTATTATATCAAGCCAGTTATCCATTCTGTTTTACTGAATGGTCAGGTTAAAGATGGGTGTTGTGGCCCCTTATCTGATGAATATTACACATTTGGGTACAAAGTGAGAAACTCTAAAGAAGTTGAGTTAGACTATTTTAATGTTGGAAAAAGTTGTGCCCAGAGCTTCCTTGAAATTATTAGGCATTCTGGATTGCCAATTTTTAATCCATTGAGAGCAGCTCCCAGTATCCACGGCAAAGATGCTTCGGGAGTAAATAGATCAGATAGAGGAACAGCAGCACCTATAAATGTAGAATTAATTCAAGCAATAAATTTGTTATGCATAAGCTGGGGACTTATCCCAAAATCAACTATCGCAGATATCCTCGATTTTACAAGAAAAAGACCAAACATTCCGAATTTAATGGGTGTAGAAATTATGAATAAGATTATTTCGAAGGATAAACAGGAAAGAACTTTAAGAACGATGATTGATGAATTAAGAGTAAAAAACGATATAAGAGAATTTAGATTCGATCTCATAAATGAACATCTCAACTCTAAGAAATTGAAAAATTATTTTGGATAAAACTCAATCGAAATAAGCCTTTCCAAAACAAAAATAGGCCAGCAAGTTAGGCTGTCGCTTTCTCTTTTTTCTTCTTTCTTTCTTCTCTTTTGGATAAAAATAATTAATGACGAGTTTAAAGCACATTACCACTAACAAATTGAAATGAGCGAATCCTATAAATACCCTGAAACAACTGTCGGGGCAATCATTATAAATCCGAATCAGGAAATCCTTTTATGTAAGTCTAAAAAATGGAACAACCAATATGTAATTCCTGGTGGACATATCGAAAAAGGAGAACGGATGGAAGATGCTTTAAGAAGAGAAGTTAAAGAAGAAACAGGGTTGAATATCTACGATCTAGAGCTGATCAGTTTGCAAGAAAGTATTTCCAGTAATCATTTTCATACCGAACGACATTTCATTTTCCTCGATTATCTCTGCAAAACAAATTCTTTCGAGGTGATACTAAATGATGAAGCCGAAAACTATGTCTGGGTGCGGCCTGATGAAGTACTAAACTATGATCTTGGTGGGTATTTAAGAGAGTTTTTTACGGAATTCTTGAGTAAACATTCAAATTTTAAGAAGAGTGTTTTTTATCAATATATCAAAGAATAAAAAAGCAGAACCCTTCTGGATTCTGCCTTCAAAATTGAGACAACTCAACCTCAATTCACTCTTCGTGAAGCTTGATCAAGGTCATATTCATCCTCATCTACCGTTGACTGGCTAACTGCCGTAAGCACACCTCCAGCAACAGCTACATAAGTAGCTCCTGTGATTACCGTAGCAGGTAAAGCTATTGGAGCCGCCAATACTGCCGCACTCGCTGCTGCCAATGCCAGCCCAATATTCCGAAGTACCCTAAAGAACTTTGGAGTAGGCGCTTTTATCCGTTCGATCACGCCCAGATTATTTAAAGATTTTCTCATGATTCATTAAATGTTTGATTTTCGATTCGATTGACCCTTCTTTCTAAAAAGTCAATCCGTTGATGCAAGAGATCATTCATGCCCTTTGATTCGGTACGAATGATCTCTGTTGTATTCTTCACCTGGGTAAGGTCACTTTCTACTTTCTTAAAGTCGGAAACCAATTGCCGTAGAAAATAAGCTACTAATCCGACCATAACGGAAAGCACCCCACTCAATATGATTTCCAGTTTAACTGCCTCCATCGCTTCTGATTTTTAGAAATACATCCTCTCGTAAGTGTTTAGCACTAAAAACATGGTGATTCATATGATCACAAGCTAACCTGGAAAAGCTACCTCGTCCAGGCCCCGTAAGAAGACATACAGGAGCAATACACCCTTCCAGTTCCTTTAGTGCGTTATTGGCAGGGTGGAATAAAATACCATCCCGACCTGAAACATCTTTTACCAGAACATGTAAGCCATGTCTTTTTGTATACCGCTTGGCCAGCACATAATTTCCCTCGGGGATACAAGAGATATTCCGTTGGTTATCCCACCAAGGAAGTTCTATAGTATAGCAAATGATAGAATTGCCAAAAGTCAATCTACCATTTACTCCCTTTGGGAAATACTTGCGAGTTAACACTAGTTCCATAAATTATGGAGCTGGAACTTGATCAATCATGACCAATGTCAACGGATTATAGCCTCCACTTTTTAATGGATACATTTCACCATTAACTTCTTGCATGAACTCCAATCCTAAGACCATGAAGAGGTTTAGCGCACTGTCCGCAGGAACAGCATTGACTAAATCAACAGCATTCTCTAACTGATTGCCCAAGATAATGTCATTGGTCTTACTCACGCTCACCTCAAAAGTTTCGGCTGTGAAATCAATTTCCGCAGCTGCTGAGACAATTCTCACATGAGTCGCTCCCTGTGGACCAATGATCGTGTTACCAGGAACAAATGCTTCAATTTCAACACTCAATTCTCCTGCTACTCGATCAAGAGAAGTTTCGTATGGTGTAAAGAGTGTAGCTCCAAGTTTACCATTGATATTGAAATCAAATCCTTTGAGCAAACCCAAGTCACCTTCGGTAACTGTTCGCTTACCTCGATCATTGGTAGGATCTGACTGGATCACTTTGATCATCTCCTTGGTCAATCGACTGGTCACTTTCTTATCAGCGGCATTCTGGAGCAACAACCTGAACGCTGTTCTCAATACACGCCCAGCTCGTCCAGCCCTGCCAAACTCGCTGCCGTTTTCGCGAGTACGCTGAAAAGCAGGATCATTTTTGATCCGCTCTTTGTCAACACCACCCTTTTCTCTGGCTAGGTAGCCATCGGTGGTTTTGTAGAAGGATACATCTCCGATGGTACCTTCTAGTTTTACAATTCCTTTTTGTCTTGCCATTTATAAATTGTTTTAGTTTCAGGCAATATGAGGAGGTCGAAAAACCTCCTTTCCCACTTTGGAACAGTTTGGGAAGAATTGGAAAGAAGGTAGACTAAAGAAGCTGAATTGCTATTGTTATCCGGCATGGGAGAAGCATACCACAGCCCTACACCAAGCATAGATAATGCATCATTACATTATCATCAAAAGCATTCTACTACACAACTACAACGACTACTGCTACTACGTTTCAACTACACTTACTACTACATTTAATATATTGATATTCAATTATTTATATTAGGATGTAGTAGAGTAGTTAGTCATTTCTTACAATCTTAAAAGTGCAGCACCTAAAACACAAAAAACACTGATAACCAGCCTTTTAAGAACCAGAGCTGATTCTATAAGGGACAGTAGTGAAAACAAGAAATTGGTAGTAGAATATATGGCAAACAACTACTGATCTCCGTTTCTGAGATCATGTTGGTATTGCATATCTGAGCCAGTGAGGTGCTCAATGACAGGGTGAACATATCGTGGTTGCCCATGAATACGCTTAGACACTTTGTTGGTGAAGCCTAGTTTCTCCATGGCCATGTTCAGCTTTCTTATCGAAAGCTTCATATTGGAATAAGCGTTGAGTTTGGTGAGAATTTCAGAAGGCATTAAGAAAGTTGCCTGTGGGTTATCGGCAGTACAAGGTTCATACAACCGTATCAGCCAATCCTCTTCTGGAGAACTTTGACGAAATAAATTATTGACGACATTGAGTACACGCATTTCCTCTTGTTGGAACCAATAGGTAAACCCTTCATCAAGTAAATGCATGGCCTGGGACCACACCTTTACCATTTCAACTTGGTGTTCGAAATGAACCTTTTTCGCCTTGAACACAAGGTATCTCCTATTCTCTGTATCTGTCAGGAATTGCGTATTATTTACACTACCCATAAAACTGCAGACTCTTTCGCGCTTTCGGCTAAAGCGATGCCAGGTCTTTCGATTTGTAACAAAAGGAGCTGTGATAATTGCTTTCATGCTATTGAAGTCCTTGCCAAAGATGGTCTCCAACTGGTCATCAATATTTACAAACCACTTTTCAGCCAAATAATTGGCGGTGTTATTGTCCGTCAATGAAGGATTAATGTGAGAACAGACAAGGAAATCCTCCAGTCCCTTTGGGCATAGCCTATTAAGCCATGTGGTTTTTCCCAAACCCTGACCTCCAGCCAATATCAAACATAATTGATTAATCCCCTGCCCTGTCACAGTCGCTACACTCCCTACCAACCACTTTTGTAAATAAGGCTTCCAGAGTTCCTTCAGCTCAACATTCTCCACTGAGGCATCATCAATTTCAATACTATCAGCTAGTTTTTGAATGTGATCTATTCCATCGTGTTTTGGGAGGCTCTCAAAATAGGACTTTAGGGGATGATGATTTTTAACAAGATAGGAGTTCAGTATTTTGAGGAGTACCGCATCAGAGATCTTGAAACCATCGATCTGTAATTCTATCCAAATCGAGTTGATCCGCGCTTCATCCAGTACAAGAAACCTTTTCTTGTTTATAGGTCGATATTCTACCTCCAAGGTCAAATCGTTTCTTCGAAACTCATACTTTAGATCCAGGTAATCCTTCACCTCAAGAATCTGATGCTGCCGTTTTGAGCCATTGACATTCTTTTCGATTTCCTTATGCTCAAGCATATGCTGTTCTTTCTATGCCCAGCTCGCGAAGCTCGCTTTCCCATTTCCTTTGAGCCTTCTTACTCAAAATATGCCATAAGGCCTCACGTTCATGGGCTGGAAGTTCATTCACCAATTCCATAAGTGAATAAGACATTTGCACCTCTTCATTTTGATAATGCTTCAGTGCTTCACTAACGAGGTAGCGCTTTCCTTTATTCATCCAAACTGAAAAATCCATAATGCCATGAATAATACAAATCGCTTCAAAGCTATCCCTGGCATCAAGTAGCCTACGGTATTCTTTTGAGTTCTTTAGAGACATGTCGGTCACTAATTGATCATAGGCATCTAAGGTGTTTAATACCTCGTGTTGGTAATTGATTAAAGATTTGAGGATATTATTCTGCATATTCAGAAATCTGCTACTCACCTTACCCTGATCAGCCAGATACTGTAGATTTTCCTGTAGCTTCCTTACTGCTTTTTCAAAGCGTTCGTTTGCCTGGTCAAAGTCTTTCATTTCAAATCCAAATAAGGAGGATAACCCAGACATTCATAAATCTTGGCCACCTGCTTGGGAGTGTAAAGGATCCCTACTCTTTTGCCGATTTCATTTTGGTGCGGATTCAGCCACTTCTTCATGATCTTATTGCTGACATCATAGGCATTTGAGAGCTCCGATAAACTCATGGGTGTTGCTATTATATCGTCCATATTTCTAAGCGTTTTTGGTAAGATTAAGGAATGATTGAGATAGTCTCAACCACTTGATTTCATGTGATTGCATCTAGGCTAAAACCATCCTTAAATAGGTCAAAACTTAATAATTTGGTAATATGAGTGGTTCATTGAGTTAGAATTCTTTTATCCTCTGCCAAATCACTTCAAATACCTTCAAGCAATTCAAAAGCTCAAGCCTTCAGTATTCATTGAATACCAAATCATTTATTCGGTCGCAGGGCGGTCTCATGCATAATCTCAGTTTGACTTTTTACCCGACCCTCTTCAATCCAAGCCAGCAGTTCCGACTTTTTGAAGTAGACTTTCTTACCACGTTTATAAAATGGAATTTCATTCTTACTGGTCCGGCCATAAAGCGTGGCCACAGCATCGCCCAGATAGCGTGCCGCTTCCCGGACATTCAACAAACGGTCTTCTTCATCTTCCGACTCAGTAGCCTTGTGCTCTTTAACGATTACGAGCAAGCCTTCGATCCTGTCGAGACGCTCATACAATTCTTGAAAAGGGTTATCCATTGCAAACTTGTTTTAGATTCTGTTTGCAATATTTAGAAGTTGATTTTAATAGGTTCCCAGTTTGGGTAGGTTTGGGAATGAAATAGAAAAAGATGGTAAAAGATGGTGTGTTTAGTTATTCTGCTACAGGCCTAACTATCCATTTATAATGAAAAAAATTTGTCGCTATATCCATTATAGTGGAAAATATTTGTCAAACACATTGAAAAATTCCTTCTTAATAGAAAAAATTTGTCTACTCATAATGCTGTATAATAGAAAATATTTGCACAAATATTCTTTATAATGGAAAATATTTGTCATTTTGCGCTTAAATACGCTTTATAATGGAAAATATTTTACCAATTCACTTACAAGAAGTGATATATAGTTCTTCTGACTCAACTATTTCCAGGC
>Ga0209634_1000586_pt1 | contig 28366 bp, 32 predicted proteins | sample LinPmetageLP40_FD_184043 | JGI IMG/M metagenome (GOLD analysis project Ga0209634, IMG submission 184043) | Marine viral communities from the Pacific Ocean - LP-40 (SPAdes) (version 2) | ecosystem: Environmental > Aquatic > Marine > Oceanic | place: Pacific Ocean | collected 2010-08-26 | reverse complement strand
CAAATGTAAATTATGATGCTAGCTATCCTGGAGATCCAGATTATTTAAAAAATAAATTTGTTAGATTTAGTTATAGATATAAATTTGATGACGGGGAATATTCTCCATTTGCACCATTTACTCAAGCAGCTTTTATACCTGAGCAAGACGGTTATTTTTTAGGAGGAGATGAAGATGATACGTTTAGAAGTACTATTGTTAATTTTATGCAAAATAAAGTTAATAAAATTATTTTAAACATACCCCTACCTTCAACAAACATTGTTGACGATTTTAAAATACAAGAAATTGATATACTGTATAAAGAATCAGATGGATTAGCAGTAACTGTTTTAGATACAATATTAAAATCAGAATTGCCTTTAGCAGCAAATTTTTATAATTACGAATATCAATCAAGAAAACCATTTAAAACTCTTCCTGAATCTGCTTTAGTAAGAGTATATGACAAAGTTCCAGTTAAAGCTTTTTCTCAAGAAATATCTGGCAATAGAGTTATATATGGTAATTTTCAAGACAAGCATACACCTCCAAATCAATTAGATTATAATGTAGGTGCTTTTTCAAAAGAGTTTTTTAGCTTAGGTTCAATAAATCCAACAAATACAACAACAGAAACAACTAGCATTGTTGAATATCCAATGCATACTTTAAAACAAAACAGAAATTACCAAGTAGGTGTTGTATTGTCGGATAAATTTGGTAGATCTTCAACAGTTATATTATCTTCTGTTAATCAAGGGGATGTGTTAGGCATTGATGGATCTTTTGGGGGCGCAACTTATTTTCATCCTTATAAGTCTGCTTCAAATGTAAATTCAGAAACTGAAAAAATTAGTGTATGGCCGGGAGATGCTTTAAAAGTACAATTTAATAAAGCTATACCTGAAACTGTTAATTTAAATGATTTACCTGGTTATCCTGGGTTATATAACGGGAACACAGATCAAAATCCTGCTACTGATGGTACTGGAGGATACAATCCTTTAGGTTGGTATTCTTATAAGATTGTAGTTAAACAATTTGAACAAGAATATTATAATGTATATTTGCCCGGTATTTTGAATGGTTATCCCGGAGGCACTATTCCCTCTGGCGATGTTGCTGGGTCAACAAGTTTTATTACATTAATAAATGATAATATAAATAAAGTTCCTAGAGACTTGTCTGAAGTAGGACCAGAACAAAAACAATATAGAAGTTCAGTTCAGCTTTATGGACGAGTTACTCCCGATGCTGATGCCGCAATTCCTACTTTTAATAAACAATTTTATCCTGGAATTAAATCAAATACTGTTAACACTATTGCAGAACAAGATTTTGTTTTAGGAACTACTGCTGATTATACCGACATTTATCAAACAAAATCAAATCCTTACTTAGGTAGAGTAACTCAAACCCCTGGAAACGCAATAGGATCTTTACCTTCGGGGTCATCATACACCTTTTTTTTAGGAGTTTATGAAACAGATCCAGTAGAGTCAAGAATAAATATATTTTGGGAAACTTCTACAACTGGATTAATATCAGATTTAAATTTAGCTATAAATTTAGGAACAAATCAAATAAGTGGGCTTTATGAATTTTCTTATGTAGGCAAAGAAAGTGATACGATTGGAACTTATGTAACAAATCCTTTTGGATTAGAAATTATTGGTACGCTTTTAAATCCCCCTGTTGTAACCTCAGGAGCTCAAGAGCTTTTTTTATCAAGTGTTATTACCAGAGGAGGTACTACAATTACAAATAAATTTACTTTAGAATATATTCCAAAAGATTCAATATTAACAGGCCCTTTTCCAGATTCAACTTTAACAGGAACTTCTTTAGCTTATGATTCTTACGCTTTAAAGACAGCAGATTATTTTTATTATGGTCCTAGAGACCAAGTTGATGCTGGACAAATGGAATATTTATTTAATTTTAATACTCCTAATTATCCTAACGCAAACTCAATTAATACTCAAGGCTCTTTAACAAACGTTGCTCCTATTATAACAAATTGTGCGCCGTTAGTTTTAACAGAAGCGGCGCCTGGTGCTGTTGTAAAAACAATAGCTGGTAATAACGGTATGCCTGCAGGGGCTACTAATTATACAGCAAATTTAAAATGGGAAATTGTAGCAGGTTCAAGTCCTAATTTTGAAATTGGAGAAACATCTGGTATAATAACGGTAAATACAGAAACTTCTGGTGTTTTTGATTTATCTGTTAGACTTACTGATGCTTATGGCTTAACAGCAATTTGCGACTTAGCCCCTATATTTGGTGAAAAACCAGTTAATTGCGGCTTTGGACAAGGTAGTCGTAGCAATGGTAGTGGTGTAGACAGCACAGGATCATTAAATCTTTATTGGACTAGTGATGCAACAAATTCTGTTACTAGTACTCCTTTATCTTTCAATACAGCTCCTGGGGCATTATCGGGTCTTGCATTATCATCAACATTACCAGGTGCTTCAAATAGCTACCAAGAGCGAAAAGAATTACAAAATGCTCAATTACCCGGATATACAAGTAATCCAGGAATATTTAGTAATACAGCTTATAATACATTGGGCAATAGCTTATGTTCTGTTAAAGATCAAGCTAATGGAGGCATTACAAGCGGTACTGGATTTATAAGAATTGAAATTGAATTAAGACAAGCTGGTCTTCTTACAGACAGTTCTCAGTCTACTTTTTTTAGTTATCCTATAGAATTACAATACAGAAATAGAACGGGTGCCGGTTATCCTAACAATTGGGTTACTGCAACAGATATTGAGGGTAATACTTGTACTTTTGGCGGAACAGCTAGAAATTCTTTTAGTGATTATAGCAATAGCGCGCCTACTGGTAATGCTCAAGGTGCCGGTTTTATAAGAGATCAATCAAAGGCTGAAGAATTTACTTCTAGTTATATAAATACGTCAGGCAATCCAACTGCAACTTCTGCGGAAGTTTTACAAGGGCTTGTAAGAATGCCATCAGAACAAAATGGTAATAGTTTAACTACTAAAGCTATTAAAAACTTTGCAATAGGAGAAAGCCAATCATATGGAGTTGGATATGATAAATTTGGAGACTATAGGCTAATAGCAAGATATCCATATGGTGCAGTGTCCCCAAATGATTATACAGATTATATAATTTTAGGTAATAATCAATGGCCTGCAACTAAATGGTCTAGTGGCGCATCGGGCGGGGCCGGTGGCGCGCAAGGTATTGTTAGTGCTAAAATAGATTGGGGAGACTTTTATTATCCAGCAAACTATGTTGGTTCTAATCAAGAAATACCCAGCGCTTATCAATATTGGGTTACAAATATAGGCTACGGTAATGCTTCTGGAGCTCTTTCAGTGCAGCCATTTAACACTAAAGTTTATGCAAGAGAATGGGATATGAAGTATGTTAGTCAATTTTATACTGACCCAGCTTTGCAAACTAAGTGGAACGATAACAACGGTATTACTACAAATAATCCTTGGTATGGATATAGACCTGTTTCTTCCCCTACAATAAATGCAGATCAAGGAACACAAAATGCTGCAACAGCAGTAACTGGTACTGCACAAAACACTGATAATATATATAGACAATGGGCCGCTCAGTTTGATTCTACTGGTAAAAAACGATTAGGTTCTGCAACCACAATAGCTGCAACAGTCTAAAGTAATTTAAAATAAAAATAAGTAATAATAACAATGTATGGCTGCAATAATAGAAGTAAAATACTTTAACAGCTTTGTTCTTCGAAAAACAGTAGATGCTAGTAATAATCCTGTTTGGAATGGATCTAATGGTGATAATACTATGCCTGTAGCCGCTACAAACAGTGGTGCTGTTGTTAATGCAAATGGATTATATCCTAAAAATTGGTATATAGAAGAAGCTAGAATTAGAGGAGGTTATAATAATACGGATGTAGGCTATGGGGCTAGGGCGTATTTAGTTGAAGAAGAACCTAATGCTTCTGTAAGAATTAATGCAATGATATATTCAGGCATATTTAATTCTACTACGGGTATAAACAATACCAATGTATTTTCAGTTGGCGATGATATAACTAAAGCTTTAGATCCATCTAACGGTTCTATTCAAAAATTATATGCTCAAGACACTAATTTAATAGTATTTCAAGAAAACAAAGTAAGTAGATCATTAATAGATAAAGATGCAATATTTTCAGCAGAAGGCGGCGCTATAACTACATCTGGTAAAATAGTAATTGGACAAAACCAGGGTTATGTAGGCAACTTTGGTATTAGTAGAAATCCAGAAAGCTTTGCTGTTTATGGTAGAAGAATATATTTTACAGATAAAGATAGAAATGCTGTGTTAAGGTTATCTCAAGACGGACTAACAGAAATATCTAATTACGGCATGATTGATTTTTTTAGAGATGAATTTGGGGTTTTAGATAGCTCATCTTTTGGCATTGGAAAAGCATATGGCGCTTTTGATATATACACAAAACAATATGTAGTTTCCTTACAACAAAATGAATCTAACCCTGCTGCAACATTTAAAACATTATCATTTGATGAAGCTGTAAAAGGTTGGACAAGTTTTTATAGTTATAAACCATACTTTAGCACTAGTCTTAAAAACTTTTATTATACATTTAATTCAGGTAAAATGTATATACATAATTCTTCAATAGTGCCTAGAGCACAGTTTTATGGCGTAAACTATAAAGCAAGTATTAAATTTATATTTAATCCTAATGTTTCTTTGCAAAAAAACTTTCAAACTATTAATTACGAAGGAGATAACGGATGGCAAGTAGACAGTATTGTTTCTGATTTAACTGGAGCCGGTGGACCTAATTTAGCAAATACAGTAGTAGATTTTAATACGCTATATACACAAGACGGCGGAAATGCTACAACTACAAATCCTGTATTAGCAAACACTCCTGCAATATGGAGTTATAATGAAGGATCTTATGATAATTATGGAAATCAATATCCAACTAATTTAATTCCACCCATAAACAACGCAGGGTTTGCTCGTATGGAAAACAAATACAAGGCAGTTATTCCAAACAATAGTACTGTAGCACCAGGTGAAATTATTTTTGGCAACAGTATGACTGGGATAAAAGGTTATTTTGCTACAGTAACTATGTCTACAGATAATGTTACTAATATAGGAGGCATGAAAGAATTATTTGCTGTATCTTCGGAGTACGTACAATCAAGTTATTAAATTATATGAAATTAAAAAATATAAATAATAAAATTGAAATATCTAATAAATTAAATTTTAGAAAAAATTTAATGGCATTGGAATCTAAAATGTTAAAAAAAGAGGAATGCTTGACTGGAGAAAGTTTTGATAAATACAATCCAATAAAAAGTACTTTTGTTGGGGGCTGCTATATAAGAGAAATATTTATGCCTGCTAATCAAATAATAACAACTAAAATACATAAAAAAGATCATCCTTTTTTTGTATTAAGCGGAAAAATTAAAATTATTTCTGAAGCTGGTAAGCAAGAAATAACAGGGCCTTACCATGGAATAACTAAAGCAGGTACTAAAAGATTAATAAATGTAATTGAAGATTGCATTTTTATAACAGTGCATGCAACAAATAAGCTAACTGTAGAAGATGTTACTAAAGAAGTTATAGCAGATGATTTTAATGACCCTTTAGTTTTTTTAAAATAAAATATAAATAAACAAAAAATGCTTTTAATTCAAGAAATTTTTACTCAAATGCAAATTGAACCGATTGTTCAACAAGCCACCTTTGGGGTTGCTGCAATAGTTGGTACCATAGGGGCTGTAGGCACCGTAGGTGCAGCAGCAATTGGAGCTAATTCACAAAAAAACGCAGCCAATACAGCTAACGCTAATGCAGCTAGGCTAGCAGGGGATATTAAAGATTTAGAAGAACAAAGAGAAAAACAAAACCCTATTATTAATCCCTACGCAGGGGCAGAAGATTTATCTTCTATGGTGCAAGATTTATCTAGTTTTTTAAATAATCCTTATGATGATTTAGGAGTAGCAACAAAAGCTGCTGAAATACAAATAGAACAAACAGATATTGCATTAGCTAATACATTAGATGCATTACAAGCAAGTGGAGCAAGTGCAGGTGGCGCAACAGCTTTGGCTCAAGCGGCAGCGGCTAGTAAAAAAAGTGTTGCTGCAAGTATTGAAGCACAAGAGGCACAGAATGAAAAGCTTAAAGCTCAAGGAGAATCACAACTTAATCAACAAAAAATGGCGGAAGCTCAAAGAGTACAAAGTGCTTTATTTGGTGAAGCAACTAGACAGCAGCAGATTGAGTCTCAAGGAGAATTGTTTATGTACAAAGAAAAAGACAATAGATTTTTAGAACAACTTGATAGAAAACAAGCACAAATGACGGGTCAGGAGCAAACAGCCGCTCAAAGGAGTGCTGATGCTGCAAACATAATGGGCGCTGGTATTAGTGCTGGCGGATCAATTATAGGATCAACGGTTAGTGGTATAGCAAGTAATATGGTTAGTGATTCTTCTCAAGCAAGTCTGTCTAATCCTTTTTCAGGATCTTACAAAAGCTATAAAAACGAAGGTGGTACAATGAGTAGAAAACAATTTAAAAAATTTTAAATATAAATAATGGCAAGTACTTATAGAAGTCCTGAAACGGTAGTAATATCAGAAGCTGCAGCTACAGTAAATACAATAAACAGTCTTGCGGATACTTTTGTAAAAACAAGTGGTAGAATAAAAGCAATAAAAGATGAAAAAGTAAAAAAATCTTTAGAAGCAAACGCTAGATTAGTAAAAGATATTACAATTGATCCAACGGCATTTTATAAAGCTTTAGGAGACAAAAATGCCGATAGAGCTTACTTTGATCAATTAAATAATTTAATGGATCAAAATGCTAAATTGCAACTTGACATTGAAGGCGGGATGTATTCTCAATCAGATTATAGAGATTTAATGGCAAAAAAAAATAGTACTATATCTGAGCTTTCTCAAATGGTTGGAGTAGCAAGTTCAGAAAAAACCGCTAATGCAGCATGGATAGAAAATTATGGAAAGTTAGTAGATAATGCTACTAACGAAGGAGGTATTTCTTTAGTAGGTAGTGAAGATTATATAGCAGCTAGAAATATATTTGCAGGATTAAAAAAACCAGGTGGACCTAAGGGTAAAGTTAAAAGAGTTTTTAAAAACAATATTTTATTTTACGAAATAAGTGGAGAGGGTTTAGATAAGCCATATGAAACACCTGCTACTGGGTTTTTATCAAATGAATTATATAGAGTTCCAAACTTAACTAAAGAATGGAAAAATATTTTAGAACAATCGGGTTTAACAAAAGGAGGCGCTCCAACAGAATATTTTAAAAGTCTTTCTGAAAAAGATTATAATGCAAAAATTGCACAATTAATAAGTACAAAAGTTAAAGGTTTTGTAAAAGATAGAAGAACAATGAATAGCGCGTTTGTTGAAATACTTGGAGGGGAAGCTGCTTTTGAACAATATGATGGTTCAGAAGAAGGAACTGAAGGAAGACTTCCGGGTAGTCAAGTAAGTAATGCAGATACAACAAAATTTACAGAATATCTTACAAGTTGGGCGGCAAATAATACTCCACAATATACTAAACCAAAACCCCCAACGATAAGTGCAGCAGATAAAAAATTAGCTCGAGATAGAATTAAATATAAAACAGATTCTAATATTTGGAAAGAAACATTTGAAGAAAAGAAAAGTTTATTTGGTTTTGGAAAAAATCCAAAAGGTGGAGCTTATACTGGGTCTATTGATATGTTTAAAGACACACAAGAAAAAGATGAAGATGGTAATTTAGTAAATGTTTTAGAGCCTAATTTTATAAAAGCTTTAAGTGAAATTGGACCTGGTTATCGAGTTGTAAGTACTACCGGTGGTTCTGGCGGTACAGAAGTTACAGTATCACGTACTAATAATAAAGGAGGTACTGTTACTTTTGTTGAGGGCTCAACAGCACAAAACTTTATTGATAAATTATATAATTATGAATTTGAGGGAGATGAAGGTTATGGCCCAGATCAAGCTAAAACTTTTGCAAATCAATTTATTAAAGATGGGGGTATAAAACCACAACTCCCAAATTAACAAAATTAATTAAATTTTAATTATGTATAAATACAAAAATTACGAATACACTTTAGAAGAAATCCAAGAAGCCGCAGATAAAAAAAATTTATCTGTAAAGGAATATATTAAAGAATATAATATAGATCCTCCTGCTACTGAAATTGAAACTGAAGTTACAGAAGAAGTAATTACTGACCCTACTAAAGAGGGAAAGAAAAAACCTACAACGGAAGAGGATGCGACTGTTGTGGAGGAAACTGTAGCACCCGAAAATACGGAGTTAGTATCGGAAAATGGTTCTTTGGAATCACAAGAAATAGATAATAGTCCTCAAGCTATATTTAAAAGAAGAAAACAGGCCGCTTTAGATCAAGCCAAGGTTTTAAAAAAACCTGTTGAACTAGAAGAAGTTGTAATTACATTTAATTCTTCAGAAAAAAACACTGAAGAGTTAATGGATAATTTAATGAAAATAGATGATAGAATAAAGCTTATAGCAGGAGACGATATGCAGATAGACGCTTTAGACTCCCCAAAAAGAATTAAAGAATATTCTGTACTTTCAACAAGAAGAAAACAAATAAATGATAATTTAAGAAATAAACTTAAAGACGAAGGAAGCGCAAAATCTTTATTACGCGCTCTTAAAAAAGGAGATAAAACTTTAGGTGAATATTTATTGTCAATGCCCTCTTTTGCTTATGAAATAGGCTCATTAGTAAGCGACCCAGTTAATAGAGCTTTAGGCTTGCCTGAAACAGATTTAACAAAATTTGAAGAATCTATAGGTACTAGATCTTTGTTAGATTCTTTAATAAAAGAACAAGAAAAGTTAAGTAAAATACAAGAAGAATATAAAGATTTAAATAAAATTAAAGGAGGCATTGGGGATAATTTTTCTAATGGAAATTGGGAAGATGGTTTTTATTTATTAGGAGAAACATTAGCTGAATCTGCCCCAGTTAGTTTGTCTTTAATGTTTGGTGGCGCTGCAGGTTTATCAAGAACGGCTTTAACTCTAGGCGGAGGAGTTCCTATGGCCGCTGGAGAAATGCGAACTCAACGTGAAGAATATCCTGAACAAGAAAAAGCAGAAATGCTTTTAAAGTCAACATTAATAGGCTTATCAGAAGGGTTTTTTGAAGGTATATTTGGTAGTGGAGCTATTGGTAAAACATACAAAAATATTATTGCTAAAGAAGGTGTTGAAAAAGGTACAGAAATTTTTAAAAAAGGTATTATTTCAATGTATGAAGGAGCCTTACAAAAATTTGGCGTACCTATAGCTGCCGTTTCCGGAGGGCTTGAAGAAGTTGGTACTCAAATAACTCAAAATTTAGTAAATGGCAAATCTTTTAACGAGGGTGTTACGGACGCATTTTTAGCTGGTGTTGGTGGGGGTGGATTATATGGAGCCCCTGTTAATTTAGCTAAAGGAGTAGAATTAGGCCGTAATTTAATACAAGAAATAAAAGTAAATGCTGAAATAAAACCAACCGAATACACAAATATTTCCTACGCGTTTGATCCTATAGAAAAAACTACTGAAACACAAATAAAATTATCACAATTAAAAAATTCTGATAAAGTTTTACAAAGAAGTGTAAACAATGAAATTAAAAAAGGTAATATTACGCAAGAGCAAGGAGATGCAATAGAAGTAAACTTTAGAAATACTCAAGGGGCTGTTAATCAATTAAAATCATTAAAGTTAAATGAGCAAGATCAGGCATCTACTGTTCAGTTAATTAAAGAAAAAACTCAATTAAAAAATGAGATTGAGCAAGTAGGAGAATCAAATTTAACTATTGAACAATCAGATAGAATAAAAGAAATTGATCAAAATTTAAAAAAAATAGGTTCTAAAGCTGTTACTCAACAGGTTGAAAAAATAAAAGAAGCGGCTAAAGATATTACAAATTTAGATGTTCAAGAATTTGCTACTACTACAGAAACAGAAGCTTTTTTAAATAAACAAGACCAAGATATTAAAGCGTCTTCTCAACAAGGATTTATAATTCAAAATAAAGATGGGAAGCAAACTATTGTTATAAATAGAGAAATCGCAGATAAAGAAATAGCAGTGGCTGCTCCCGCGCATGAATTTTTACATGCTATTTTATACAAAACCGTAAAAGATTCTCCGGCTACAGCTTTGCAATTAGGTAATTCTTTAATGCAATATATTACTAAGATTGATATAAATCAAGTTAAAAATAGTAATTTTGCGCAAAGACTTCAACAATATCAAGATCAACCTGTTGAGGTTCAAGCTGAAGAGGCTCTTACGTTATTTTCTGACGCTATTTTAACAGGTGATATAAAATTTAAAGAAAATATATTTACCAAACTTCGCGATGTAATTTCAAAAATATTACAAGTAGGTGGTGTTAAAGCTAGGTTTAATACTGGAAGAGATGTATATAATTTTATTAAAGATTATAATAAAAGCATACAAGAGGGCAAACTAACTAGTCAACAAATAAAAACAGCGGAAGAGGGTGTTAAATTAAATATTAAAGATACCGTAGTCAAAGAAACTGAAACAATAATTAAAGAATCAAGATCTGAAGATGCATCAAACAAAGTTCAAGAATTATATGAGCAAAAAGGTGTTGGAGGGTCATTAGAAATAATTGAGCAATTTAAATCTATAGTAAATAAAATAGTTGAAAAACGAAGGAATGCTCCTGGTTTTGATAAACAATTGCTTACAGATGAAATTGAAACTGGGGCTGGTGGTATATTAGATTTAATTCAAGCATATGACCCTGCCTCTAATGTTCCTTTAGCTGCATATATAAATAAATATCTTCCAGTAAGATCTATAACTGCATCACGTAGAATATTAGGTGAAGAATTTACAGATGATATTACAGAATCACCAAGCGTAGCCGCTGAGGCAGCACCAGAAGTTGAAGTTGAAGTTGTTGAAAAAGCGCCTGCTAAAAAATTAAAAGAAGTAAAAGAAACACTTAGTGAAGAAAATCAAAAAGAACTTAAAGACGTTGTTGCTAAATTAGAATTAACAGAAGATCAGCTTACTTTTAAAACATTACCTAATGCAGCCATAAAGATTTTTGCTAAGCAAATTGGTATACCTGCTAAAAAGTTTGATGGCAAAGCTAATTTTACAAGGAATGAACTTGATAAAGTAGTAAACTTTATTGAAGAAAATGTTAATACAATTAGACAAGCATTACCGGAAGCTGCGGTTGCAGAAGGATCCCCAGTAAGTGAAAATCTTATAGGAACCGCAACAGGGGTACCTAATAATCTTTTAAAAGATTCTAATTTATATACAAGACAAGATAGAGGAACTAGGTTATCTGGATTAATACCTTATACAAAAAATAAAGGCATAGATAATAGTTCTATACTTAAGGCTATTGGTAATGTTGATGGTAGACGAATGGCTAGCCCTAGAGATAAACAAGCTCAAACAGCTAAAGGATTAATAAGCATGTTCGCCAAGTTTGCTACTAATCAAGAAGTACGTAAGCAAAAAACTTTAACTCCTCAACAAAAATCTAATATTGAAGTTGGTAAAGGAAGTAGATTGTTGTTTAGTAAACCATTAAGCAAAGTTTTTGGATTATCTGCTAATGAAGCTTTTAGCTTTAGCAATATATCTGATATTAATTCTGGCAGAATAGAATTAAAAAACTTATCGTCATCTATGATTAAAGATATTGGCATTCAAGACTGGATAAATATTATAGACCCGGTTATTAGTAGACAATACAAAATTGGAGATAAACAATTATTAGATGACAATATTGGATTTAATGCACTTGAATTAACAGAAGAAGAATTTAATAAAAATAAAAATATATTACTAGAGCGTTCTGCTATTGACGGTAAAAAAAGATATAATCAATTTTTAACTCGCGGTAGAAAAGATTATTACGAAAATATACTAGCTAATGCTCTTAACAAAGATATAAAATGGATTCCTAGAAAAGGTATAGAAGTTGATGGAACCATATATAAAACTCCTATAGTTCCTAAACAAACCCCGGGGGGATTTACAGATAAAAATGCATGGGATTCTTCTTTACCCAAACGAATAAAATTTGCAGAAAATCAACAACAAGGATTTAAAAAAATAATACAAAAACTTACAAATACATATCAAAATTCTAATAAAAGCAAAAAAAATAAAGTAAGAGTTGGAATGGTGCTAAACACTTTTAATTCTAATATTAATGGTTTAATTAGAACAGCAGCTATTCCAGGGTTGGATTTTAGAGTAAAAGGATTAAATAAAGATTCTGATTATAGATATGAACACACTCAACCCGCTTCTGAAACGTTAAGACAATTAGCAAAAATAATTGTTGGTAATAAAAACGCTCAAACATTTGAAGAAATAATGGAAAACTTTAGGGTTGCTATTATTCCAAAAATATATGATGATGTTATAAATAAAGTAAGAGTTGATGGGGAATTATTAAGATCAACATCTCCTTTAGATGAAAATAAAAATTTACAAAAACCAATCGAATCTACTAAGCCTACTCGCTATGAAGCCGCCGCAAAAGCCATAGCAAACGCGGGCTTAGCTCCATTGATATTAACTGATGTTTTACCTACTACAAATAAAGATCAATTAAAATTAAAAGAATCTAAGGCTAAAGCTTCAATAAAAAATAACTTAGAACTACCTAAATCTCAACGCTTACCCAAAGACAGTACCAATGAACAAGTGCTGACTAAAATGCAAGAGCTTGATGATCAAGCTAATAAAGAAAGAATAAAATATAGTAAATCACAAAACTTAGACGAAACATTCAATAATATTATTGAAGCTAAAACTGGTATTGAAACATATAAAAGATTTTCTCCTGCTAAAGCAACTGTACGAGGTGCTAGCAAAGGTAAATTTAATTTTTTTATACCACCAAGTGCTGAAGATTTTGTAGGTTTATTATATAAAACTTTAGGTAAAGGTAAAGTTGGTGATAGTCAAATGCAATTTTATAAAGATAATTTATTAGATCCTTATGGTAGAGCAATGAATGATATTTCATCTGCTCGGGTTGCTATGTTTGAAGATTATAAAACACTTAAAGAAGATTTAAAAATTATTCCAAAAGATCTTAAGAAAAAAGGGTTTGATGAATATACAAGGGAGCAAGCCGTGCGAGCTTATATATGGGATCAACAAGGTAATAAAATTCCTGGGTTGTTTAAAACAGATCAACAAGGCTTAGTTGATTATGTAAATAATGATGCTGGGCTTAAAACATTTGCTGATCAATTAATAGCTATTCAAAAGGGAGATCAGTATTCTTCTCCTAATGAGGGGTGGCTGGCTGGCTCTATTACAACAGATCTTTTAGATAGTGTTAATTCTATTAAAAGAAAAAAGTATTTAGAACAGTGGCAAACTAATGTTGATGAAGTGTTTTCAGAAGTTAATATGAATAAGCTTGAAGCTGCATTTGGAAAACCTTATAGAGAAGCATTGACAAACATTCTTACAAGAATGAAAACAGGTAGAAACAAACCTTTTACAAGTGATTCTTTAGCGGGTAGATTTACAAATTGGTTAAACAATTCTGTAGGTGCTATTATGTTTTTTAATACTAGATCAGCTGCATTACAGCTTTTATCAAGTGTTAACTTTGTTAATTTTACAGATAATAATCCTTTAAAAGCCGGTGCTGCTTTTGCTAATCAGCCACAATATTGGAAAGACTTTAAATTTTTGTTTAATTCTGATTTCTTAAAAGAAAGAAGAGGAGGGCTAAGATTTAATGTAAGTGAATCTGAAATAGCTGATGCTGCTAAAAAAGGTGGAGCAAAAGGCGTGATAAGTAAAATACTTCAAGCTGGTTTTTTACCTACCCAAATGGCTGATAGCTTCGCAATTGCAACAGGAGGAGCTTCTTTTTATAGAAATAGAGTTAAAACATATATAAAGCAAGGATTAACAGAAGCTGAGGCGGCCGAAAAAGCCTTTCAAGATTTTAGAGAAACAGCAGAAGAATCTCAACAATCTTCAAGGCCTGATAGAATTAGTGCACAACAAGCGGGTCCATTAGGTCGTACTATACTGGCTTTTGCTAATACGCCTGCTCAGTATGCTAGATTAACTAAAAAAGCTGCTAGCGACATTATAAATGGCCGTGGAGACCTTAAAACAAATATAAGTAAGCTTGCTTATTATGGTTTTGTTCAAAACTTAGCGTTTAATTTTTTACAACAAGCAGTATTTGCATTAGCCTTTGGAGATGAAAGCGAAGAAGAAGAAAAGAAAAAGCAAGAAAAATATATAGGAGTAGCTAATGGAATGGCAGATGGTTTTTTAAGAGGTATTGGAATTTCTGGCGCTATAATATCTACATTAAAAAATGCTTTAATTAAAATTATAAAAGAATCTGAAAAAGCAAGACCTGATTATGCTGAAACCGCTATAATACAATTATTAGGTATATCTCCTCCTGTGCAGTCTAAAGCTCAAAAGTTAAGAAGCGCTTTAAAATCTTATGAGTGGAATAAAGATGAGATGAAAGAAAAGGGTTTTAGCTTAGATAACCCTGCATATTTAGCTGGTGCAAACGTTATATCCGCTTCAACAAATATTCCGCTTGATAGAGTTGTAAAAAAAGTAGATAACATTAGAAGCTCTACAAGAGAAGATATTACAACTTTAAATAGAATGATGTTATTAGCGGGTTGGTCTGATTGGCAATTAGATATACAAAAAGAAAAACCTAAAAAGAAAAAATCTAGTAGAAGAGGATCTAGTAGAGGAGTAAGTAGAGGTAAAAGTAGATCATCAAATAAAAGATAATATGGAATCACCGTTGTATGCAAAAATTAGTGGACCTTGCAAATCCGCAGCAAAAAGAAAATTTAAAGTTTGGCCAAGCGCATACGCTTCTGGTTGGGGTGTGCGATGCACTTCTGCTGGTGGACCAAGCAAAATGGGTAAATCAAAAAAGAAATAATTATGGCAAAGAAATTTAAAGTACACAAAATGTACAGTAAGACTGGCATAGTAAAAACTGCTAAAACTATAGCAGATCATAACAGACTTAAGAAATTAGGTTATAATCATACTCCTAAAAGAAGCTAATGCAAAGCAATTCTCCTTTCCTAAAACAAAAAGGTGGTGGTACCACTAAAGCTTGCTTGCCGCTTGCTAAAATTCGCAGTATGGATAAGTCTGAAAAAGACAAAGTTATACGTGCAAAAAGAAAAGCTGGTAAAGCCGGTAAATATAAAAGAGATTCTAAAACCAACGTTAAAGGTGCTAGCAAAAAAGGCGCTACACTGCGTGATTGGTTTGAAAAAGAAGATTGGAGACAAGTTGCTAATCCTAGTAAAAAATGTGGAGATAAATGAAATATTTTACAAACGAAGGTGATTTTAAAGGAAACATTGATAAAATGGATCCTAAGCTTTTAACTATGCTCGATGAGCTACGTGAAGAATATGGTCAAGCCATAGTGCTTACTTCGTCATATAGATCTCCAACTCATGCTGTAGAAATAGTAAAAAGTAAACCTGGCGAGCACACTTATGGCGCGGCCGTAGATATAAAATGTGTAGGTGGCGAAAATACTTTTAATTTAGTAAGTGCTGCAATTAAAGTTGGTTTTAGACGCATAGGCATATCGCGTAAAAGTAATTTTGTACACGTAGGAATTGGCTATCCTAATGCGCCTGAAACAACTATCTGGACATACTAGCCGTCACAGCTTAAACAATTTGGATCCATAGCTTTAGCTGCTATATCACCTCTTAATACTGATTCAGTTCTTGTATAATATAAAGTTTTAATACCACGCTTCCAAGCCTCCATATGAACCTGATTCATCCATTTAGGCGTTGCCTCAGATGGAAAAGCTAAGTTTAAACTGACAGACTGATCTATATAGTCTTGCCTTATACCTGCCTGTCTAACCAATTCTAATTGGTTTATTTCTTTAAACGTTTTGAATACGTTTTTGACTGACTCACCATCTTCTTCGGTAAGTCTTCCTGTGTGATCGTAATTCCATCCATCGAGTTGTTCAATGTCTTGAACGGATCCACCATCTTCCAAAATTTTGTCCCAAGTTTCTTTAGTATCGATTCCAATTTTTCTTAATACTTTTTTAAGTTCTTTGTTTTTTCTAATAAATGTACCCTTAGCGGATTGCTCTGTAAATACATTTGCGGCCCAAGGCTCAATGCCCGGTGATACATTACCAGCAAGCTTGCTGTTAGATACTGTAGGTGCTACGGCTCTTAAATGAGTGTTACGCATTCCAGTACCTACACACCATAAAGGTTCGCCATATACTTCAGCTAATGCTCTAGATGCTCGTTCGGTTTCAATTTTTATTTTTGAAAATATTTCTCTTGTTTTAAATTGAGCTAACATACTTTCGAATGCAATCCCATTTTTCTGCAACATAGTATGCCAACCTAAGACGCCAAGCCCTAAAGCTCTCCCTTTCTCCGCACTCCGTACAGAGTTCTCGAATCCCTTCATATTCTTTGCTTTTTGAATAAATTCTTCTAGCACACCGTCTAGAAACCAAGTAGCATCGTAAATTAAATTTGAATTTTTCCATTCCTCATATCTATCTAAATTAACCGAAGACAAACAACAAACAAAGCTATGAGATTCATCTGTGTGAAGAGTAATCTCTGAACATATGTTTGTCATGTGTACTTTTAAACTATTCTTTTTGTATGCAGCTGGATTATTTTTGTTCGTATTTCCTTTAAAAAGAATGTAAGGCTCTCCAGTTGCTTTGCGTTTTTGGAGTAGTTTAGACCATTTGTTTCGTGCTTCTTTATCACCGTTTTCAATTCTTCGCATAAACTTATCACCGACCACAGCACACTGGTGGAGATTGAGTGATTGTCTATTGACGTCTCCTTTAGGTTCTCTGATCTCCAGCCACTCGTTAAAGTCGGAATGTTCAATATTGATATTAACTGATGCAGCTCCTCGTCTGACAGATCCTTGATTAGTGGCAAGTATTGTTGAATCGTAAATCTTGCAAAACGGCACCACTCCATCACTTGTTCCATTACCTGTTATTTTAGCTCCGGCAGGACGTATCATATTAATTCCGATACCAACTCCCCCGCCGTGTTTAGCTAGTAACATCATCTCTAAATTTTTTTGGCCTATATCATTTACACTATCTGCTACGTCTATACCAAAGCAACTAATAGGCAAACCTCTATCTGTACCTGTATTAGATAGCACCGGTGAGGCTAAGTTAAGCCAACCTGCCCATATATACTCAAAAAACTTTTCAGCTAGTTCTGGCTTATATAAACGCTTTGCCACTGCATTAGCTACTCTCCAATATGCATCTTTAGGTGTTTCGCCTTGAAGCAAGTAACCTCCTGATATAGTTTTTTTATAAACGTCGGTTTCACCCCATGTAGGATAATCTTCACCTTTTATCCATTCACTATTCCACATCCAAATCTAATTTTTTATCTTCTGGTTTAGTAGTAACTTTATCTTTTAATATTTCTAGTGCTTGATCATAACTATCCATAAGCTTTACTACTTCTAAAGTCCCAATACTTAATTCTCTTAAGTGCGCAAGCTCATTTAAAGTTTGTTGCATAACACGTTTTAAAGCATCTATAGTGTTTTGCATTTCAATTAATTTACTTTCTTTCATTGTGTTGATTAAAAATTATATAAATATATTAAATACCCTAATGTTACATTTAAATTTACTACTACTAAATTCCATTGTTTTGCTACAAAAACTTGTGGCAAAGATAATATACCTCCCGCTACGTACGTAACAGCACCAATAGCTTCGGGCAATAAGTAAGGTGAAATCATTATAAATGCCGCACCCATATAGCCAAGCCTATTAGATAATCTTTCTACAGGCGTTAATTTTCGTTCTTTTACAAGATTTTTTAGCTTTACCATTTTATTTTTTATTTAAAGCTCGTTCACTATCAAATCCTCCGCTAGTAAGATAAGGATAAAAATGTTCTTTTTCCCAATGCATTCTATAATCATATCCGCCAGAAAATTCTGCGGTGCATTGACTACATTTTATTATATTTTTTTTTACCATATATCCTCGAAGTCTTCACCTTCATTCGCTTTAGAATAATCTGTAGGACGAACAGCAAAAAAATCAGTGTGGGTATGCCCACCTGTAAGATGGTAGAACCAATCAAGTTTACTTGCGGATTCTGAACTAAATTTAAAGTGTTCCCCACGGTTGATGTATCCAAGTTCTGTAAGTTTTTCATTAAGACGTTTTCTAATAAACTGTTTTAGATCAGAAGCTTTAATCCCTTCTATATCCCCAGCTTCAAACATTTTGTCAATATAGTTTTCTTCAGCTTGTAGCATTGATTCTGCTGCTTTAACAACATCATCTTCACAATCATTTAATAAATTAGAATCTTCTTCACACATATGTCTAAATAGCTTACAGCCCATTCTGCTATGTAAAGATTCATCCCTAACACTCCATTTCATTTGCTGACCTATTCCTTTGAGCAAATTACGTAATTGAAAGCTATAAAGCACAGCAAAAGCAGAATACAAACTAACTCCTTCTGCGAATGCACTAAATATTGCAAGGCTTGTTGCAATTCCAACGGGTTTATTTCCTTCATAACTAACTAAGTTATCAAACCTTTGCATTGTAGCTTCGTCTTGTAAAAAAGCATCAAAGTTTTCAAGGCCTAAGGTTTCATTTAAATAGCTGTACGCCACAGCATGGATTGTTTCCTGGCTCCCAAACATCATAGCCATTTGTTTTATCTCGTGTTTAGGAAACCAAGATACGACTTTCTGCGTCCAATAATCAGAGACTGCACATTCTGTTTGAGCAAACCCTAACAATATATTACCTACTAAACTTTTTTCTTTACTATCTAATTTTTCATTCCAATCTTTAACATCGCCTGACATAGGTATTTCAGTGTGTAACCAAAACGCCTGTGCTTGCTTAAGCCATCCTTCAGTATAGTATTCTGGATATTCAAACGGCTTATATGCAATTCTTTCATCAAATAATCCCATTAATTATTATTTATATATGGTTAAAGAAATATCTACTAAAGGCAAATATAGCACATGCTCATTAGATTCGTGATTTACGTAGGTTCTAATTCCTAACAAAACTCCTGGGTAAAAGCCTAAACTTAATTCCCACATTTTATCTTCCCTGCCCTCTGTATTGTTTGACATAATTTTTGCTTGATGTTAATTTTGATGATTTACTTTTTGCGTGTACTCCAGGCCTTCTAACCTTTTGTTTTTTATTATAATTTCCTATTAATAGTTTAGCCATAATATTTCATATTGTTTTCATTTTGTTTTTCTACAAGTTCTTTGTATAGTAATTTACCTCTTGTTTCTAAACTCCACTTAATAAATTTATCAACCTGGCGTTCGGCATATCTTGCTCGAGCTACTTTTTTTGCTTCTCGAGGATCAACTCTACTGTTCGGTCGCATTGAATTTGATTTTGAGGTTTATATATAGTGTAGTCAGGAAATTGTTCTGTAACCAATTTCTTAAACAGCTTCCATCTAATAGGAAAAGATTCATTAGCTCTACCTTTTGTTTCAATTATAAAATTATAACCAATAAAGTCTGGTGTATATTTAATAGGTAATATTCTTTTGCTACCTCTATTTATAAAATCACCTTTACCGTTAGCCTGCCTTTCATATACTTCGTTTTCAAGATGAAAACCATTTATTAAAACGAATGTTTCACCTTCGTACTTACATTTAATATTAGCTTTTTTTAAAGCCATATACATATAACGTTCCAGGCCCGATGCAAAATCGATACCGTCGCATGATACTTTTTTTGAAACAACTGGCCCACGTTTTCTGCTACGTTTTTTATAAGGTTTCTTCATTGTTAACTTCTATGTTTTTTAATAACGCTTCTTGATAATCTTCAGAGTATACTTCTTTAACTTTTTGAAGATATAGCACAGCATCCATAAGTTCTTCTTGCAAATGATTAAGCCAAGCAAACATTTCTGATGGATCTTTATCTAAAGTAACTCCATACTTTTTAAAACCTACATCAGAACGTGATACAAATTTATTTACAACACGTTCAACTACAGGATCTCTAAAATCTATTTGTTTTGTTTTCATATTATAGCTTCATAAATTTATGAGAACCGTTTTGTGTTTGATGTACATGAATTTCTCCGCTCTTAACAAAGGTACCATTAACCATATTACCTTTACGCTTTGATATTATATCATATGCCGAATCAATACAGTCTTCTATTTTTAAATCTTCAAGCTCTGCTAAATTAGTTAACACAACTACCATATCTCCAATAGCATCTTGTATTTCAGGTAAATCACGCTTTAATATAGCCTGAGCTAACTCACCTGCTTCTTCCATTAATTTAACATATTGTGTTTTAGAATCACCTTCATCATAAATACCTCTGTTTCTAGCCCATTCACGTATAAGCTCATATTTAGACAATATTTTAATATTCTTAGGTGTATGCTCAATGTCATCAAAAGCTTCGTAGAAGGCTTTATTATAGATATAGGAGCGTTTATCGTTGTACATAGACTTATGACAATTTGCTGTTATCCAGTGTATAGCCTCTAGGCTTAATTTAAATGTGCCAAGAGAAGTTTCCCATTCTAAATCTCTATTATCTAGCAATTCTTTAAACAAATGTATCTTAGATACGGGAAAAGTTGTTGTCTGTTCTGTTACATTTAATTTCATTTCATTAGATTTATGATTAGTTAAATTATTATATTTCTGTCTATCAACTTTATATCCATAAGACTTTTGAAGTTCTATCTCTAAATCAGATATATAATTAATATCTTCGCTAGAATCAAGAACTTCATATTCGTCTGGTTTATACCCTTGGGTAACCGTAACTCTTTTATTAAGATCACGTGTAACACCGATTTTTTTACCCGGTATATGATAAAGATAATAAATAGTTTTCATGTTTTAGTTTTATTCTTTAGCTTATTTATTATTTCTAAGCTTTTCTTGCTAAGCCACTCGGCTGGATAGTTGTCTTTTACAAACCAATATTTATGTTCCGACATTTAATTTTGCTTTTATAGGTGAGTTATATTTATAATCTTTTAATATTATATCTGAATGTACAGGTATATTAACAACATGAATATCAAGATCATGCTCATAACTTAATCCTTTATTTAATTCTACTGTAGGTAACTTTAAATCTCTTGCAGATAAATATTTTTTAGCAGCATCAATATGATTATTATATAAATGGCAATCACCTAAATAACAAATTAATTCGCCTGGCTTGTAGCCATTGCCTTTAGCAAGCATCTGCAATAACAAACCGTACATAGCTATATCATATGGCAATCCTAAAAACATATCAACAGATCTTTGATTCCAAGATAAGCTAAGCTTACCATCGTTTATATATACTTGAAAACCATAATGGCAAGGAGGCAAGACCATATCGTCCATATCAGCGGGATTCCAAAAGCTTGCCACAAGGCGCCTCGAGCTTGGGTTTTTTTTAATCTGGATGAGTAATCTTTTAAGCTGGTCAATACCATTAAAGTCCCGCAACTGTTTGCCATAAACAGGACCCAAAATACCATCTGTCCTACCAGACCTTTCATAATCATCGTTCCAATAGCTAACGCCATTGTCGAGCAAGTAACTAAGATCAGTGCGACCTTGTAATATCCATAATAATTCCGTAATTGCATGGTTAAAATATATTTTTTTGGCAGTTAATAATGGAAAACCTGTGGCCATATTATGGCGTAGTATTCTTCCGAAGACAGATCGTGTGCCAATTTGCGTTCTATCCTCTTTTTGTGTTCCTCCGTAGAGTACTCCTGATAGTAATCCTCTATATTCATCCTGTATGTTTATCATAATAGTATTTCATTGTTTTATAAAGTTCTTCGTGAATGTTATCACTTGTATATATAGTTGGACTTAAATTTATTTTTTTATAATTATGTTGAAAAGATACAGCTATTTTCCATTCTTCTGGAAAAAAACTTTTATCATTTGGTTTTGGCGCTATAATTATACCATTATCATTGCAATGTTTAAACCACTTTAATTGATCCTTACTTGGAATAAAGCCTGTGTTTAATCCTATATAGCTTTTTTTTCTTATAGGATATTTTACTGCCATGGCATTGGCTCGTTGCTCATATCAATTGGTTCGTGCGGTATAAAACAACCTGATTTTGGTTCCCATCTAAAATGAGCTTCAGCTCCATTCTCACCTAAGTTTTGAAACTTAACCTTAAGAACTTTGGCTTTAACAGTTTTATTTTCATAATCTCTGTGTACCAATATACCATGATAACTAGCATCATACCATTCACCTCCACCTTTAATGTTATACATTGTGGGCTCTTCCATTTTACCATCTTTGTCTTTATACATTTTAGTAGGGTGAGCTACTACAAATACAAGTACATCATATTTCTTAGCAAAAATTTCAATCTTGCTTAAATATTCCATAGTATATCTGTTAACATCCTCAAGATTAGAATCAACATCTCTAATTTTGTTAAATGGATCTATAACTAAACACTTAATACCTTTACGCTTTACAAGCTCTGCACCTTTTCTAAGTACAGAATCTAAAGTATAACGCTCCATATCTATAAAAAAGAAATTGTCATTGACGTGATCTGCTACAGCATTCCATTTATCAGTTCCAATGTCTGTTTTTCTAGGCATGTCTTGCCAAACTTTTCTCATTAACTTATGAGCGTGTAAATATGTAGGTGCGTTTTCTGGCGATGCAAAAGCAGTTTTCCAATCATAATTTTGATTGTACCCTACCACCATTTGATCCACGAAATCAGATTTACCAGAACTTGGAATACCAGTAACAGTAATAAACTGGCCAGTATAAGTGCTGAAAATAGAGTCGAAATTAGAAAGCCCCACCTGGTAACCCCTTTTGAAACCATTTTGTACAAAGTCTGTAATCTCCCCTTCAATGTCTCTGAATGTTGTAACGTTTTCCAGTGGTACTGCTTTCGCTTGTAATACAAGTCCGTGTAATTTTTCTTTTCCATATTTTAATAAATATTCATTTGCGTCTTTACAGTCTTGAAAATCTATCAAAAAACAAACCTCAGCACCTAGCCTTCTAACTAGCTCCTGTTGTAAAGCCTGACCTGGTTCGTCTTTATCTACCGCTAAAATTATTTTTTGTTTGTCATCAAAATAATCTATACAGTTATCTAAGTAATCTAAGTTGTTGCTATTTAACGTGGCACCGTTAGGAACAGATATGCTGTTATATATGCCAGCTTCATGGAAAGATAAAACATCCATCTCACCTTCCACAATAATACAAGTGTCATAGCCAACAATATTATTGATATTATAAAAAACTTTTTCGGCTCCTTTATATAGTTTAAAATTCTTTCTAGCATCTCTATATTTTATATTAATAAGTTGCCCTCCCATAAAATAATTAAACTTTATGGTGTTTTCTGCCTGCTGAGTTTGAGGCATCCATTCTTTACCCTCTGATATTTTAAGATCTTGGATTGACTTTTTAGATATGCCACGAGATTTAAACCAATCTTCTACTCTTGTATTTTCTACAGGAGTAATATTTACTTCTGTTGGCCGTATATATTCTTTTTCACTAGATCCTTTGCGTTCGTATGTGTGCAATTGAAATGTGCTATTACAGTTGTGACACGTACCTAAACCTCGTTCCCAATCATAAGAAGAACATTTGGTTTTTTGGTTTGATGGTTTTCTATCAATAGAACACAGGGGACAAATCCCCTGCGTCTTACCTTCTTCAAGACCGTACTGATTGAATTTATCAATCAAGTAACCGTTAATTTCTTGAGTGTTTATCTGCATTTACTTTTCTTTTAGTATTATATTATTATTACTATCGTAATGAATGTAAACCCATTTGTTATCTATAACATCATATAGCTTACTAGAAAGGTAAATCATCTGCTACTGCTTTTGCTGGTGGTGCTGGTTGAAATCCTCCAGGTTGAGCATTGTCTTTAGGAGCTGGCGCAACGTTATTCCCATTAGTCCACACTACATTAACATTACCTAGATATGTTTTAGGCGCCTTGCTATCTCTTTCGTCTTTAGATTGAGCTATTGTAATAGGTCCTTGATTTCCAAACTGATCTAGTTCGTCATTAATAGTTATACTAATGTTTGCATATTTACCTTTTTTACCAACGTAAATTGCGTCTTTTGGGATCTTTGTAAGATCGATACTTGCATTTAAAATTGTAGCCATTGTTATAAAGTTTGATTAATAAAAAATTGTTTTGGTTCAAAGCCTTCAGTCTTATAAAATAAATCATAAATTTCTGATGCTTCTTTTACTTTTTCTGCTCCTGTTTCATAAAATTTATCAGAGCAATCGTATAGTCCTATTTGGTGTGTCATCTTATCTATAACCATAAATATTAAATCATAACCAAATATTTTTTTATAAATGTAGGCTTGGCTATCGTAATTATATTTTTTAGCACTCCACCTAAATTTTTTTATGTCTGCTGTAGTCTTCAAATCAATAATTAAATTTTCATCATGATTTATTATATCAGCCTTTCCTTTCCACGGGTTATTCTCTAAGATTGTATACCCAGGTTCTTCGTATTGCATTGTACTACCTACTATTAAAGATTCACAAAACTTATTACTCATAAGCTTATCAGTCATTAAATTAATAGAATCTACCTCAGATTGCAGTAAACACATTTCACCACCTGATAATTCTTTATATACTTTAGTATTTCTATTTGATGCTTCAATTACTTTAAAGCTTCTAAGCTTTTCAGGTTCTAATATAGCAGTGTGAAAATAACCTCCTACTAAAAATGCAGGTATTTGTTTTTGAGGTTCACGCAAGGCTAAAGGATTTTCTAGCAAAGTAGATATATTACTGTTGCTTAAATACTGCTGGCCAAACTCACCATAGTAATGTTTATCTTCCCTTAGCTTATCTATAATTTCCTTGCTATTCATATTAAAGTGTTGTTAATTGCTTTTCAATATCTGGAGTTACTTTATATTTCTTTTTAATAGCATCCATAGTACCACCATTCTTTAAATACTTTTTAGCTTCAGGCAACCAATCAACTCCGTGAGTATTACTGGCGTCAGCATCGGCTGTATCATCTATTAAAAATAGATTTCCTAGTGCATACTTTTTGCCATAAGAACTTGCAGACCCAAATTTCTGTGGCATTTGCATACCTTTTTGGTTCATGTCAACGCCTACTATAGCAGTTGCATGCATAGCGTTTTCACCATCTGATATTGTGGCCGTTGTCTCAATGATTGGTAATTGTTCTGTGTGAATATATTTTTCTGATACTGTTACTGATACGCCTAGCTCTAATAGATAAGGCTTTGTAGCTTCCAGAATGTCTTCAGCAGAGCGAAAGTAATACTTGCCGAATGAATTAAACCTAGACTTCTTAGATTTAAATTTAGTTTGAATGGTTGCTAATTTGTCATTAATTGTTTTCATAATAAAAAATTAAATTGGTTATGTGTAATAATATAATCACACGTTTTGGTATAGATTTACTAGAGTTTACTCTCCTAACTTATAGATAATCAAGCACTTGCGAGCTATCTACGTTGTCGATTAATTTCTGTATTGCAGCTTTTTTTATTTCAGATATTCTTACATATGCACTAGGTCCTTCAATACCTACTATATCTGCTATGTCATTTGCTGGGTGCTTATCACAATCCAGGCCGTAAGATAGTCTTAAAACTTCATATTCTTTACCATTTAAATGTTTTTGTAACAAACCTTTTAAATAAATATTTAAAAATTGTAGGTTATAAGGCTCTGATCTATCTGGTATATCGTTTAAATAATTATCTCCGTCTTCATCCATCTGCTCATCAATGCTTAAAAATATGCTATTAAAAAATATTTCAACCATTTTTTTATTTGCAGGGTTATGTCTCATTTCATTTAACTTATGCTCTGGTATTCTAATATGACCTCTTGCTATATCAATTGATCTTCTTATTGCACCTTTAATTCTTTTTGAAAAGAAAGATTTTAATGTTTTCTCTTCGTCGGGTGATTCCTGTATTTTAGATTCTTCTAATTTATCTACTGCAGCTATCAAACCTTTACTACCTTCTTGAATTAAATCTGTTATATCTAATATACCCGAAGCTTGTTGCGATGTTGCAAACTTATGGGCCATATTTTCTACAAGTGGTAAGAACTTTATTATTAATTCATCTCTTGTGTAATCTAAGTAAGCTTTGTCTTCCGGCATTGAAGCCTTTAAATCATTCTTATATCTTACATAGTTCTTAACATTGTATTTTTTCATTCAACAAATCCTTTTCTATTTTTAACTCATTGCCAATAGTTCTGTATATTGTTCTGGAAGAACACTTTAATAGTTTAGATATTTTACTTATTGTTATTTTTTGATTCATTTCATTGATATGTATCATGCAATCATAAATATCATCTTCACTTAACATCTTACTTCTACCTATTAAACTACCTACTATCTTTAATTTTTCTATTGTTTCTAAGCCAGTACCATCTTTAAATATAACTTTTCTAAGCTTATTCTTAGGTGGTTCTTCTAAGTCAATTAATTTAATTTCATTAATCATACTAGTTAGAATTTTTGTAGGCATTGTGAATGTAATAAAATTATTTGGTACATGCGTTATAAATTCACACAAATTTATAAATTTATTTTCTTTAATATCTACATTCAAATACCATAATACCAATAGATGCCATTTTAAGGACTTGTATGTTGTTATTTTTGCTTTACTTCTAAACAATTCGTAACATTGATATGTGCCATGCTCATAGTACCAACCCCAATCATAAACCTGTGTAGGCTTATCATCTACTGGATAGCACCTGTAAACTATGCGCCTTTGATTTAAATAATCAAGTTTTCTATGTGACATTAGCCTCTTACTATTATATATTAATACCCTAGTGTCGCACTTACGTGCTTATGAGTTTTAATCGTTTACTATATTTTTTTATAAGCATTGCTTTTCTTTTTAAATCTTTAACAGGAATTTTATTTGTTCTGTTATAAGATAAAACATCTTCGATGATTTCCAATCTTAACATACTAATATTGTCCCACAAATAATCTTGATGCTTTCGCTTGCGACTGCAAATTAATGTTTTATTACCGATCTTGATCATCATAGCTTTTTATATTTTTGAAATACTCTATCTAATTTGTTTTTTATAATTGCAGCTTTTTCATAAAGCTCATTTTCTGTGTAGTTTTTAAGCAGTATAGTTAAGCGTTCTATTTCGCTAGCTAATAAACTTTTTTCACTTATATATTCAAATGATTCGTTTATAATATCTGAAGCATTAATGATGTTTTCTTCTTGCTGTACGGCTACATTGTCTTGTAGATATTCTAATAGTGCCGCAATAACATTGCTAGATATTTCCGTAATTAAGTCTTGTTTATCTTCTTCAGTCATCTGTTTCTATTAATTTATAAATATAATTGAGTACCTCTAGTTCTATTTTAGCTCCGCTAACAAGCCCGGTCATCTCGTCATAAGTTATATTGCCGCGAAATATTCCGCTTTTTAATTCTTTCTTAAGATCTTGCAATTCTATATACTGAATTTGAATCTTAGAATAAATCTTGTTGTTAGCACGTTCTTTAATGTTAATCATCTTCTTTAATATTTAATATATTATCAAGTTCACTGCGTACTTTATCTGTATACTTATAATCCATCAAATCTAATTGCTTTAATAACCTCTTGTTAAAATTATATAGGTCACGAGCTTGCAACAACTTTACTCGATACTTGTTTTTGTAATATACATCGGGCTCATATTCCTTTTGTTTAAATTTTTCCAGTGTATCAAACTTATGTTTGAGCTCCAAATATACGGAATATTGATTGTCTTTGTATACTTTATTCATACTTTGTATATTGTCAAATAGATTAAGGCCATAACAAACCGTGGCATGATCTCTATTTAATACGTCGCCGATATCAGTTAATGTCTTGCTTGTGTATTCACTACATAGCTTGTAATAAACCGCTCGGGCATATACTATCTCACGCTTTCTAGACTTAGTATCCATTGTTAAATTAAATCTAGTCTCTACTAATTTTTTAATCTGTTGTATTGTCATGGTCTTCTGGTTTAGGCATTGGCCCTCTCGGGTTTAAGGTTTGTTTCTTTTCGTGATGTCCTGTGACGGGATTTATTCCGTGGTTCCACCAATCATATTTCCATTGCTTTGGGTTCATAGCTTTACAAAGGTTA
>Ga0209634_1000583_pt1 | contig 28474 bp, 28 predicted proteins | sample LinPmetageLP40_FD_184043 | JGI IMG/M metagenome (GOLD analysis project Ga0209634, IMG submission 184043) | Marine viral communities from the Pacific Ocean - LP-40 (SPAdes) (version 2) | ecosystem: Environmental > Aquatic > Marine > Oceanic | place: Pacific Ocean | collected 2010-08-26 | reverse complement strand
ATGTCATAACCGTTTGGTATTTGACCTGTTTTGAATTCGAATAAACCATTAGCTCTGTCTGATATGATAACAACTTTACCGTCGTAAGCTGTTTCGTCAGCTCGAGCTTCAGCTAAGGTCATAGATTCAACAGGGTTAAACTTATCTACCTGTATGTTATTACCATTTCTGCTTTGCGTTACTTTACCTTTACCTAAAGCTAGGTCTTGTTTAGCTGCTAACTGTTTTTCTACTTTTAAGCTATTCATAGTTTTATCTCTTAATATTTAACATTTTAAAGCGCCTAACTAATTAAGCGCGCTAGTTTTTATTTAGTTAGGTTACAACCAAAATACCGTTAACAACTGCTACGTTCTTTGCTGTCTGAGTACCTTCGTCGTAAAGCCATATAGACTGATAAGCGAATGAAGAAGAGCCAGAAGTTTGCGTATTATTGCCGCCTGGTCTTATCTCTGTTTGTGTTATATTAAGCGCAGAAGTATTACCATTTCTAAAGCGTATTTCTTCCGCTTCATCACTTGACCTTATGTCGCCAGAAGAGTCAAATCTAACTTTATTACCGACATTAACGTCTACTTTTGAGGTTACATTACCATCCACTGATAGGTTTCCATTTGTGTCTAACTGAAACAATTCAGAATTGTTATACTTTAAACTAAGGTTTTCATTTTGACTTTCATCTCTAGCTATAATCCACCCATCAGTGTCGCTATCTGAATTTGTTGTTAACTGTACAATTGAGTCGCCATTATCACCAATCCCAATTTTTACAGCCTTGCCACCTTTTGACACGAGTAAAGTCTTGTTATCTTCTCCACCGATTGAAATAACGCTGCCTGCTATTGTATTAGCTAAATCATAAATACCTAAACCATTAGTAGAGCTTTGCGCAGAGTAACCCACATAAACATCATTTGTGTTTGCTGTACCTACAATCGAGCCTGGAGAATCGGCACCAGGAACACCTGTAAGTGTTGGCACTTCGTTCGCGTAAAAATCTAGAGTTATATCGTTACACTTATCGAGCACTACAGAGTTATTAGCTCTAGTTCTTAAATTGCCATCAAACTTATGGCCGCGTATTCCTGCTATGCCGTTATCACCGTCAATGTATATTGATGATAAACTGTAATCACCATCACCATTTTCATAATTATGGTGGTCTGCTGCGTTATAGTAACCACAACCCATACCATAAAAACCAGTTAGCCCGTTGTTTGTTGTAGTATCTCCGATTAGTGACACACTTGTAAAAATACAATCAATCGCTTTGTTGTAATCTGAATCAACATTTTCAAGGTCTTGTTGTGAATGAATAGTTAAGCTTGCGTTTTCCCAATACCCGAAAATATTACAACCATTAAGTCTACTTTGTTGGCTTCTTAAAATTAAACCACAATCATAATCAGCTCTATTATCTGTAGATTGTGTTGTTAACTCTCCGTTAGAGTTGTAAACGTCCATATCCTGAATTAACCCAACCCCTTCAAAAACTAAAGGCGTAAGATGCAAATATGATAACCCGTATGAAAATAACCCGTATTTATCAGCCCTATTTGTTGCATATGATTTTGTTGCTGAGCCTGTAAATATTAAATTTCCTCCGCTTATATCACCTTTTTTATTTGGTGAAAGGTTTAATTTATCATCTGTTGTTATAAAGGTTTGTATTGTGTGCGCCCCAATACCGCCAACATTTACACCGCTAGGCAAGTCAATACTACCGTTACATGCGTAAAGACTATCAATAAGACCTTTCTTAATAGTTGTTAACTCAAAAAACCTGATTAATGAGCCCAAGTTGTCGGCGTTTATATCTTTTGGAATAGCACCGACTTGTGACGGAGTGAAATTTACTTTAAGCCTTAGCTCTAAACTTAAACTAGGTATAGCTATACTTTGCACGATGTCATAACCGTTAGGAGTTTGACCTGTTTTGAACTCGAATAAACCATTAGTTCTGTCTGATATAATAACTACTTTACCAGCGTAAGCAGTTTCGTCAGCTTGAGCTTCAGCTAAGGTCATAGACTCAACAGGGTTAAACTTATCTACCAGTATGTTATTACCGTTGCGATTTTGTGTTACTTTACCTTTGCCTAAAGCTAAGTCTTGTTTAGCTGCTAGCTGCTTATATACTTTTAAACTACCGTTACTCATTATTTATCTCCTAACATGCGAACGCGGTCTGAGCCTTGTAATATAGCTGTATAACCGTATTGTTTTAATACTGCATCTAATGCTTTACTGTCTAAAGTAAGTGCTTCAGTTTCAGCGATTTCTTTTGCTTGTTGTAATGTTAATATTCTATGCATAGGTATCTTAGTACTATTACCTGTACCTTTTAGCTTACCACCTGAATACACGTTAACTTTAGGTGTACCTACATCAACTTCTTTAGCACGGTTACGAGCAGCTTCTTGTTGCACTTCCAGTATTTGTTTACTTAGGTTCGCATCATCAAACACCTCTTCTTGTAGCATTTTAAAGTTTTTAGCATCTAATGGTTTTTCAAGTAACTTAGATGTAGCACGAACTAAAGCTAATTGTCTGTTCGCATCACCTGGCGCTTTACTCTTAATAAAGTTGAACACACCTGAAGCTACTTCAAATTTAGCTCTTACAACTGGGTCAGCAGTTAAGTAAGACTGAAACTTAGGTATTGTAACTTGTCCTGCTGTTTGAGCTAACCATACATCATTTTTAAACGTCTCACCTAACTCCATAATAGCTTTCTTAGTAGCTCGAGCATTAGGTGAAGTAAAATTAATCTTTTTAAGTTCATCAGCTAATAGAGGGAAATGTATAGCTTTTGCACCCTTATCAATACCTGCTGTAAAACGTTGAGCTAAAGAATCAACTACTGCGCCTTCGTACATCTTGCGGCCTTCAATAGGTAGCTTAGTCATTATCTCTTCAAAAGACCCGTCAATTGATGTAATGTACTTACCTAAAGCTTTAATAACAGTTTCAGGTTGTACAGAACGCATAACACCGTCTTTAGTAAATATAGAGCGATACATAGCAGTTTTCTCAATCTGCTTCATCTTGGTATAATCAATACGAGCCTCAGACCAATCTTTCAACCACTTATCAGGTTGCTCTAATACACTAGGCGCACCTTCTTCAATAGCTTTATCTATATTATTAACAACGCTGCGTAGTGTAGCTTTATCGTCAGCTTTAACAATACGATTGTTATATAAGAAGTCGTTAGTCATTTGACGCAGTTCAATTAAGTCACCAAAGTTACGGCTCTCAGACAAAGTATTTACACGACGCATTTGCAATAAGAACTTCTCTTTAGTTGCAGGGTCTGTAATCTTTTTCTCTAGCTGCTCCATTACAGGTTTAATCGCAAGCTCTTCAAAATCCCAATCGAAATTTAAACCTTTAGGCGATTGAGTAGCTTTTGCTTTAACAGACGCATATCTGTCTTTAACATCTCCAGTATAATTTTGAAGGTCGACAGCTAACATACGTGGCACTTGTTCATCAGTAAGTTGAGCAGTTTGCATTAACACATCTTCAGCACGAGCTTGAACAATATTAGCAGTTGCTGAGCTAGCTCTAGGATGAGATGTACCAGCTGCTCTAACTAAGTCTTGCATACCTGGTTCTGTAAGAGCTACGGCTTTTATACCTTTCTCATACTTGTTACCTTCCAATGTAGCATGCTTTTCAAGTTGTTGAACAATGCCTGTTATCTGGTCATCACTTAAGAATGTCGTATCTTTAAGTGATTGATAAGCTGCTTTTGCTTCACCACCCATGACTGCTTCTTTAGCTTTAACAATAGCATTCCAGCTTGTACCAACACCTTTAATAAGCGGATAACCTAAAGCTTCACCAATTGCTGCAGCTTCAAAAGCATTAAAAGCTCTATAAGCCATTGCTTCAGACTCAAAGTCTTCTTGTAACTTAGTTGCTTGAATCATGTAGTCTAATTGGTTACCACTTATAGCTCCAAGCCAGCCTCCAGTTAAAGCACCTACAACACCACCTATCGCACTAAATAATGGTACACTAAGAAGTTCTTCAGGTAATGCTGCTTGAGGTCCAGCTTGACCTAAAGCAAGAGCAATAGATGCACCTACAGAAGCTCCACGCTTACCGCCAAGAATTGCACCGCCAACACCACCTGCAAGCTCACCTGAGATTTTCTTAAAGTCTTCCCAGAATCCTGGAGTTACTTCAACAATACCGTCAGGCGTTTGAGCATACCAGCCTTCACTACCTACACCATCAGACTGCCACATTAAATCCAAGTTGTAATCTTCTTTAGCTAAAGTAATAATGCGATTGCGACTAGCTTCACGAGCTTGGTCATAACGTTGTTGAGAATCTTTATTACCAAAGAACGCAGGTATAGTTGTGATTGTATCAGACACCATTGTTGGGTGTAATACTTTCATTGAGCTAACTAACTCTTCAGCTGTCATTTGCTCAGTGTTATCAACCATTGTTCTAAACTTTTCTTGCTTGGGTGTAGCATACCCACCTGATACCCACTCACCACGAGCAGTATACTGTGGTTGAGAACGAGGCGCAGGTTCAGACGTAACTGTGTCTGCTGTAGGTTCCATACCTTGCATTTTAGCTTTAATATCTTCCATTGACATACCAGCGGCAGTTGCCTGATTAATAATCTCAACTCGCTTAGACACTTCTTCAAGGTCTTCAGCATCGTAACCATAATCAGTAGTAAGTCTAGCGTTTACTTGCTCTTCAGTCATACCTGATTTATAAGCTTGATATGCCACAAACGCGCCAGCCGCAGGTGTAGAGTACAGCTTGAAATCTGCTTTAGACTTACCTTGACCAGGTTTAATAACAGCGTAAGTAACATCACTAGTTGTCTTAAGTTCAAAGGTTCCGCCTGATTGCTTAGCTACTTTCTTGGCAGTGTTAACAACTTGTGTCTCATACCATTTTTGTACGCCTGGAGCACGAGATAAGTCTTCAACTTTACCGCTAATAGGTATAGCTAATTGAGCACGACCTTCGTCAACCGCATCAGACAATTCACGTTCAATACCTTTACGCAACCAAGTCTTTTCATACGGTGATGTAGGCACGCCTGATTCAAGTGTAGCCTCAAGAAATTCTTGTAAAGTACCTGCGTCTTCCATGGCTTCTTCAGGTATTCCAAGATTCCTAGCTTGATTCATTATAGTGTCTGTTTCTATCCACTCTTTATCTAAGTCATCATTTAACTGTTTTAATTTTCCTAAGTTTACACTAGAGTCTAAATAGCCTTCTTGGCGACCTTCTTGATGTAAGTCAGATTGTATTTCTGCAACTACTCGAGTTTCGGTGCCGTCCATAGTCTCATCGTATACGCGAGTATGCATCAAGTAGTTTTCTTCTTCAGGGAAATGGCTTGATGTATAACGTGAGTCTGCAGCAACTTCATCTCTACGACGAAACTTAAGTACTTTCTCACGGTAAGTAGGATTGTCTGTACCACCAGCTAGGTTTATACTCTGATAGTTAGGTTCGTCCATCTTAACAGAGTAAAAGTTATCTTGGCGTTTACCTTCAGCTTCAACTAAAGTTTGCTTTGTGACTTTACCGGTTTTAGGTAAATCCATATCTGCATACTTAAGTTCTTCAGCCTTTACACCTTTCTTTAAAAGCATAGGTGCAACAGACTCAGCTTTCATATTGAAGCTTTCAGGTAATTCTTTAGTTACCTGTTTTAATACTGAACCAATAGACATTTGTTAACCCTCGTTAGTATTCTGTGGTAATTTAAGCGATTGGCTCATTGGTGCTTGAGATTGTCCACCGCCTTGAGCCATCTGAGAGGCTTGCTCAGCTGCAGCAGGGTCACCACCAAGTTGTTGCGCAGTTTGTTCAAGTATAGTAGCCATCTGAGGACTATATTTAGTTCCCATGGTTTTCATAGCTAAAGAAGCAGTTTTAAAGAATCCTGCTGGATTAACTTGCGCTAACATTGTACCGATTTGGCCTGACATAACAGACTCAAGCATTAGTTGTCCTTTCTCATCTTCATCATTATAGCTAGAAGATTCAATTTTAACATCAAACTCACTAAATTCAAAATCTGTACCTTCTTCAGATACAGGAGCAAGTAATATATTACCTTCTTCATCTTCCATTATATCACCACTAGCTGGGTCAATAACTTCCATTAAGATAGGTTGGTATATAGGTTGCCCTTGTTGGTCAAATTGACCTGAAAACATTTCCATTGGTTTATTAAGCTCAACCCAACGAATACCTGTCATTTCATCAGTAATACGCAGAAACTGTGTAGCTCTGTAGTATTGCTTAGCTAAGTTAGCCACGTCCATAGCAAGAGACTGATAGAAAGATTCAATTCTTGCAGTGACGTAACGTAATGACATAATAGTAGCGCTCTGCTGTAGTTTAACTTTACGACCTGAATCACTTGCATATGCCATTCCTAGGAAGCTATCATTGATACCTAATACACGTTGTATTCGGTCAAGAGCTTTATCAATTAAGGTATACTGGTCAAGTACTTCTTTTGACATTTGGTCTACACGTATACCTGCTAGATTATTTACAGGTATAACGCCGTTAACTCTATTAATAAGCGACTTAAAGTTTTCAATGTTGTCTACAGAGCCATCCTCAACAAACACTTTAGTAGTGTTAGCCATAAGCTGTATTTGAACTAACGCTTGGTTAATAGCTTTTTGAGATTCTATTACTTCACGGAAAATACCATAGTACTCAACTTTATTTGAGCTATGTAATTTTTGCACACGATAAGGCCACTTAGTTTCTTTATAAGTAATTTCAATCTTCTCTAAAAGAATAGTGTCATGCCAATACATAGACCAACGACGACCGTCTTCATCGACCATTACAGTATGTACGACCAGAAAATTATCGTGAACTCTATAATAGCCAGCAAAACCAAGACCGGAGTAGTTAACACCGTAATTGCCATAATTTGAAGAATTACTAGTATTACTAAACTTATACTCAAAATCAGCTTCATCGGCATTCGTGAAGTTTTGATACGCTGCAAGATTTTTAAGTGAATCGTTACCGAATGTATTTTTGATATCATCCTCAGACATCCACTTAAAACGGTGCAAGTACTTAGCGTCAGAGTAGTTGTCTAGTTCACTCATAGGGTCAGGAACTAGTTCATAATCTGGCACATGATGAGTTTCTACTTCATTTATCGGTCTACCGAACTGGTCACGCTTGCCTGTATCTTTAACTTCAGTATACGCACAAAGTATGCCTGAAACTAAGCCACCTAACTTAATCTGGTCGCCTTCAATATCAAAGCGATTTTGTTCAAGTATATAGTTAATAGTGTCGTTTAATACAGTAGCTGTAGTAACGTCACGAGGATTACGTGGACGTACAACAACTGTATTAACAACAGTACTATAATAACCTACTAGCATACGAGCAAACATTTTAATAACGTTAAAAGTCTCTTTAGGTTGACCACGATTTTCAAGTATAGCTAATTGTTCATTAGTATACTGACGATTGTGATACAAGTCCCAGACTTCACTAGCTTCTTTACGAGACGCGTTAAACGCCTCATAACCAATCTTGAAAGTATCTCTACAGTCTTTTACTGTTGCCTTCATAGTCCCGCCCCTTTCATTGCAGCGTCAAAATCAAAGTCTACAGTCTTATTTACGTCAGGTACAGTAGCTTCTGCATCTTTCTGAACTTTACGTACTTTAAGACCTTGACCTTTAGCTACGTCTTTTAAACGTAAACTAGGATTGTCCATACGGTCTTCGATAGCTGCAATTGCATCATCAATTTGTTCAATAGATTGACCAGTATAATAATGAGCTATATCAGGGTCATTTAAGTCTCTGATAGCTTCTAGATTATTTTTAATTGTACCCATTTGCACTTGTAACTGCTGCATCACAGGTTGGAACTTCTGACCTAAAGTACCAGCTGCTTTATTGAATGCTGCAATTTCAGGCTTAGTTAAAGAAGCACCGTATAAAGCATTACGAAATACGTTACGGAATGTCTCGTATGACGCAGTAGCTTTCTTGCCACCTACTTCATCGAATATATACTTCTTAAAGCTATTCAAAGTACTATCGAGTAAACCTGTTTCATCAGGAGTTAACTCGGTACCAGCAGTTCCACCTAAAGCTGTAAGATTACGTAAACTACGAACAGTGCGCTTATCTTCAGTTGACAGTTTAAAATTACGTAAGTCTTCTAACGGACTTATGTAATCACGGTAAACTTTTGCACGCTCAGTACCACTCATTTCACTTGGTTTAGACTCAAGCCAGTTCATCTCGTCTAATCCTACACGCAATTCCTTAACATCTGTTACTTCTTTTTGAGTTGATGTCTTAGCTAAGTTGCGATATGCTGAAGTAGCTTCTTCACGAGTTGAACCTTCGTTATTATCCAAGTAGTCTTGTACAAAACGTTCTTCGTTAGTAACACCTGAACCTTGACGACGAGCGTTATAATATTGGTCAAGAGCTTCAAGATTGCTAATAGGTTTACCAGCGTCTTTAGCATCTTGCATAATTTTTTCAACCTGACGTTCTTCTGTTGAGCTAAGCATCTTCTGGTCACCAGCATCAATCTTCTGAAGCAATTCATAGGCTTCAGCAACAGTACTTGCTCGGCCTTCATCAATAAGAGACTGTACAACGCGTTCTTGCATTGTCACTTTAGCTTTAGATTGACCACCACGCATCATTTGACTAATACGTGCTTTACGTTCCATGGTAGCTAATTGCTTGTCGTCTAAGTAGTTATTATAACCAGTAGCAACGTACATAGTCTCTCTTGGTAACAAACGCTGTTCACCTGTTGTACTTGTCATAACTAGTAAATCACTAGCTAGGTCAGAGTCACCGTAAACATCATCTGGAGTATAACCAGCTTGCTTAAGTAATTTATCATTAGCATCAGATTTAACTAAGTTATCATAACGCGATACATTACTATACAGACTCATACCAACAGGATTTTTCTTAGCATCGCTTAGCAACACATTAAGATGTCTAGCACTGCCATCAGAATTAAATCTATCAAGTGCAGACATTGTAGTTGAAGTCAATGCTTGTTGATTAATTTTACGTGTTTGAGCTTCCAACTGTTGCAATTGCAAATCGTCTGTACGTTGACGCCCTGGAGCACCTTGTTGAAACTCTTGCAATTGTTGTTGAGACAACTGTTGTTTATTTTTAGCTTCAGCTAATTGTGCGTCACGTAATTCTCTTGTCGACATATCCTTAGATACTTGACTAAGACCTTGTGTGACACCTGACCACATTTGAGCACTTGGCATTATGCTAACCTCGTTCCGACATTTGCTTGGTTTACAGGACTACCCGCAATTACTTGACTACCTGATGTAACTGGTTGTTTATTATAAGCATCAATAGCTCTACCAACAGCAGGTATTGCAGCTCCAATAGCTTGACCTGCAGCTTGTTGAGCATAACCAGCTTGTTGAGTTAATGTATTGGCATTATTTTGTAAAGCTGCACTATATGAACTACCAGGATTTTGACCTAAGCCAATCTGTAAGAATCGACTTTTATCTTCAGCTGCTTGACGAGGCGCATCTTTACGTATACTTGCACGTGTTTCAGCAGCATTAAGTTCAGCTTGTGATTCTAGACTTGCAGCAATACCTGAAGAAGGGTCAATACCACGTTGAGCTAAGTTTTCATCCATACGAGTTAACGCAGTCTGATACTGTGACTCAAAGGCTTCTAAGCCTGTTGCAGCATAATAGTCAGGCGACACATTTTCATAATAATTAGCTAAGTTATCTTGTAAAGGTCCATAGACTTCTTTCCAATCATCATACTTTTCTTGCTCAAAAGCAATAGACTCATCTGAAGCTTTATCTGCACGCTTACTAGCTTTGTCTGCACTATATGCGCTAATACCTGCACCTACGACAACTGCGCCTGCTACCCAACCGGACATAAGTCCTCCTTAGAGTATCTGTAATTTAATACTTCTCTATAATTCATAGTAATCTCTTCACCTGCTGGAATACGTCTAGTAGCTATTACCATATGTATACCATTAATAAATCTAAATGTTGTATTAGCAAATAGAGCGTGATTGCAATATCTACCTAATATAGTTCTATTAGTGTTAATAGTAGCAGGTCCAATAATTTGACCTTCTTCTATGTCTAAAGAAGACTTAATACATTTACCAGCTAAGTCGGAAGCAGAGACTTGTAAGTTCTCATATCCTTCTGGTAATTCTACTAAATCATCTTGTTCAGATAGCATCTGTATAACTGCTTCAGTGCTTTGGTTCTCAATAATGAAACGCTTAAAGTCTGTTACATTTACTTTATTTACAAACTCTTCATATGCTTCAAATGAAAGCACTGAAGTATACTCAAGGTTTTCTTTTACTTGATTAGGTACAATATTAACTGTTAACCATACTGTATCTTCATGTGCAAAGCCTGCTTGACGTTTACCAGCCATAGCTTCAATAACATTGTGACCAGTATAACGTTTAGTACCGCCATCAGCAGCTAATATAGTTATATCACCAGACAACATAACTTCTAAGTGGTCTCGCTTGTAAACTCTACCAGTTAAACAAACACCTTTCTTAATAGTTATTTGACGAGCATATAAATCGCCAATCTTATACTCAACTAATAAATAATCTTCTGCATCAAGCTGTGGAAAGTTAAATAACGCTTGTTGAAAAGCATCAAAGCGTTCTCTATTTTCTTTAACCGTTAACGCAGTTGACTTATTAAATATTGCAGGTAAATTAATCATACTGTGACCCAAGCCCCATCTTTACGAGCATACGTATTGCCATCAGATGGCGCATCTGCTATATAGCCAGCATTTTCTAAATTAGTTAATCTATTATTCTGTGTGTTATCAACTAATTTAATGTCTTCAATTTCAGTGTCTTGCTCGGTATTCTTAGCGTCAATAGCATTTATACGCTTTGTTAAATCTAATAAGGCTTCTTCACTTAGCTCACCAACTTGGTCAATAGTCTGCTGAAGAAGGTCGCGAGCATTATCTAATTCTTTTATGACATCTTCAGCAGACTTTAACAATTCATTTTGGCTAACATATGACTCTGTAGGTCCAGCACGATTACCTAGTACAATATCAAGTTGCTCTACCAAGCGTGATAAGAAGCGCTGTAACACTACAGGCTCTCCTACATTTGGCGGTACTGATACTAGTGATTGATTAGCCATTTTTTCTTGGACTCGCTACATATTCAATTTCGTGAACTGTTCCAGTACCTTCAATTTCAAACTGGATACTGTAACCACGTTGTAATTGTTGAGGTACTTGAAGTTGATGTGTCTCTTTACTTGTTAGGTTAAAATTAGCAACAACTTCATCGTTAATAATTATATCTATTATTATATCGCCTTCTGACCGTACGTACACCTTTTTGTAGGTTTTATTCTCAGAAAATGCACCTTCTACAAAGCGTGGTGACTTATATTTGAAAGTAGTATTGTTAGTATCTTTATATAAAGAAAACAATTCACCCTGAGTAAATCCATACAATACGCCTAATGCAACGCTAAAAGAATCAACACCTAAATTAAGATACTTAGGTATTGTTTGAAATCTATAGTCCCAAGCTAAGGTAGTACCATCTTCATTATGACAATAATAAATCTCATCATGTACAGCTGAACTAACAGGTTCTAATTTAGTTTCACCTAGGTATGTTTTAGTTAAGCTTACAACATTATTACCTGACGATGTACACAAACCATCTTCAGAAGCCCAGATAAGTGTACCTTCATATGCTTCATCTATTGACTCAAAAGATATGCAACCTTGGTCACCACGTAAAGACTGCTGAGCAAGTGACGTTGGACCTGTACCTGTAACAATGAATGTTTTAGTTCTAGTGAAAACTAAAATACCATTAGCAACTGGACCTAAGCCAGTTATATCAGCATCAAACTGTAGCTCATATTCTGGAGGCCAAGCATTTGGTTTACCTATAGGTGTAAAGCGTAAAGAAGAACCTATAGCTCCAAACAACATAGCATAAGACTCAGACAAGAATTGCAAACCTGCTGGTGCTTCACTATAGTTATCAGACTCTAATAATCTACCGTCTATGTCTAAATCACTTAAAGTGTCTACAAAGACAGTAGTAGTCAAAGGTACTTCAGCAACTAAAGTAAACTGTGTAAGATTGCCACCAACTCGATACAATCTCTTCGCTGTAACTTGAGGGTCTGTTGAATCTTCTAATAAACTTACTTCTATACTACCGCTATCTGTCTCTATTTCTTCAGATATAGGGCTAGGCGCAGACTCAGTACCGTCGTTAGCGTTATAGTAAGTGTACACGTATTGATATGTACCATTAAAAGGTGAAATTAAACTTTCATCTAGTTCTGCATTACCACTAATGTCATAAACAGAATCTGTATCTATGTTAGGTCCAATCGGTACTTGACTGAATACAAGTCTCCAAGCGCCTTCATACCAACGATACAACCTAGCTGAGTCTTCAAAAGTCTGAATCTTGCTAAATCTAATAGACCTATTAAGAGGGTCAGTTTCTGTTGTAATAGAGTTTCTACCAAATCTAGTAGTCTCGTTAAAAGGTACAACTTCACCGTTAGCTCTTGTAGCTTCAGTGGTACTTGCATAAACAGTAAATTTAAAAGGTGTAGAATACACACCACCATTAACATTAAACAATAAATAATCAAAATCAGATGCAGGTAAGTCACCAGAGTTTGTTTGATTTAATACTGTGATATCTTCAAGTGGTATAGCTTTATTAACTATAGTTGTAACAGGTGCATCAGTAGGTGCAGCAATACCTAAATTACTATAAGCACCATCTGAATACTTTTGAGGCGGGTTAATTCTATCTGTAAGATACATTACACGTTGAAACTCAAGGTAATCAGTTTTAGTAGCTGAGCTTAGCCATTCTGAACCTGCAACATAGTATACGTTATAAGGTTCTACAAATATGCCAGTTGCAACTTTATCTTTTACAGGTTTAAGGACGCCACTAGCATTATCTATGTTCTCATAGACAACACCTTGGTTCACATTAAGTAATTGAGGCTCTAATCGATTTGCTACGCCTCCATCAAATAACTGCAGCTTCATGCTGTCACCATATTAATACACATCCGAGCTACAACTTCTGCAGGTGTGTTACCTGAAGCGTCAGTTGTAAATACAGACAAGTACAAATCGCTAGGTCCGTCAGCTTGATAAGGGACATTATTAGGGTAAAAATTACTAGAGTTACCAGTATTAGTTGTTGCAAACTTAAAAGCTCGTCTGAACGCAAAACCAATAGGTCTATAGTAAATTGCAACAGTACTAGTAGCTTGTCCACCTGAATCTCTAGTAATCGCAGAATAAACACTGTCTACTACCCATTTACGGTCAGCTGGCACACTATAAAAACAATCAAGACTTATTTGAGCTTCTGGTGACGCTGAACGATAGTTAGTCGTACCTGCAACATTTTGAACTAATATTGTGCCTTGGAAAGCTGTTGCACCTAACCAATTAATATTATTAATACGAGTAAACAACTTAGTTAGTTGAACGGGTGTAGTACCTTGAAGCTGGATACTTTCCTTCAGAGTTTTAAAATCTACACCTAAGCCACTTATTTCTACGACTGACGTATCTGCAGCACTGTCACTAACTACTTGCAGTGTTTCGCCCGTATCTGCCGGATAATTAGGTAATGTACCTAGCATTGGAGATATGAGTGTCTCTGTATCATCAATAGTTAAATTTACTTCACCATACAAATTGGCTACATTACTGTTAGATATAGGAGCAGAAAATCCTCTGATATGATGTGTCATACTTCATCATCCTTACGTTTAGGTATTCGTGCAAGTTGAACTTTAATCTCATTTATATCCACTTGCATCTTTAGAATAGGGTCAAGATACTCTTTCAGAATTTCTCGAACGTGTTTGTCTGTAACAAGAGTACTTTCAACGCGAGCTAAACGCTGTGCAAATTCTCCATCTCGCTTGTTACATTCTTTAGCATGCTCTTCTTGACGTTTCTTATCCGCACGCATATTAAAACCTACGACAGATAGTAAAAAACCTAGTAGTGCAGTAGCCCAACCAGTCCAATTATCCATATCACACCTCTGCCCAAACAGAACCTGTATAAACTAAAGTTAAACCAGTGTTTGCAGGAATAGGATAGTCTGAACCACCTTTGAGCACTATACCTGCGTTACTTTGTATTGTAGTAAACGATGTAGTAGATACTATATGAAGCACCTGACCTTTAGTACCACCTGTTATAGAGCTAATAGTATGTACAGACCCTACAGAAAATAATAGAGTTTGACTAGCAGCGGCTATTACAGTAGAAGATGTGTCAGTAATAACATTGGATTTTGTAACAGGTACTAGTTGCTCATACTCTGTACCATTAAACTGATAAAAAGATAATAAGCCATTATCAACTAGTACAGCCTTAGGAAACTTAACACTATCTAATAGGTTAAGTTCACTAACGTCGTTTACAGGTCTAAAACCTCTAATCTTAGTTACGTTATATGGTGCACCTGCGCGTGTTTGTTGTACTACGCCTTCGCCGTACAGTAAGTCTTCTTCTGCAGCTAAAGCTTTTGTTATAGTTCTTGTTGAGGAAGCCATTAGAAATTCCTATATGTTGTTTGAAATTGTCCAGCACGAGTAAAGTCATGCGAACTGTCACGTTTAGCTGTTTCGACATGTCGTTCATAAACTATCATTTGAGCAGCGCCTTTTTGCTGATACGCTGTGTCTATGTCGTTCATAAACGCTTGACCACAAAGATAAAACTTAAGAGCTATATCGTAGTTATGAGTTATTGACAAGTCGCTAAATTCGTCAACTAAGTCAGTTGGATTGCGTAAATAATAGCAAGTAATAAACGAGCTTGACTCAATCATAGAGCTTACAAAACCGTAAGGCTCTTCAAAAGTATCAAGGACTTCAGCGTCTGTAATATCTACAACAGTACCAAATGGAGAGCTAATTGTATAGTCCGTCATATCTATAAGAATGCCGTAACCGCTGGTCGATGAACCGTCTGGGTCAAACACAGTTAATGCAGATAATACGCCAAAGTCAGGTGATAATTCAGTAGTTTGAGATATATCAGTTAACTCTGAAACAACACCAAAGTCATCTTCTAGAGTACCGTCTACAAACAGAGTTGCAACACCATATAGTTGTGTTTGCTCAAATGTGTCTGTAGGTACGGCTTCAAAAATATACTCTACTTCCTCTAGAGACTTATCAGGTATAGGGAATATTTTACCTTGAAGCATATTACGACGGTCGTAAACTATTGCTTGAGGTGTACCTTCGGATATTTCCCAATTAGAACCAGTTAACGGAAAACCGAAATCTACCTTAGCATTTGACATTGAAGCTTCGTCTAGTTCTCTGTGGGTAACTAATGGTATAGGTGAATTCTCGTACAAGACTCTTGTTAACATCCAACAATCGTCTGGTAGAGTGAAATAAGCTTGACCTAATAAAATAGGTACGTTTATACGCTCGTGAAGCATCTGTGTTTGCTGACAGAAGTCTATTTGAGCTTCGTTAAGTATAGCTATAAGAGTCTGGTCATCCCAGCGCTCTTTATTAGGGTCTGCCAATGTAAGTCTAGCATTTGACAGTATTCTTTCTACTCTAGTTGCCATTACCTGCTACCTTTAATTTGTTACAAGAAAGCAGACCTGACCCTAAGCTTAGGTCTGCTTTATTACTAGCTTAATTACTTATTAGGTAATCTTAGTTAGCTCACCATTGTTCTTACGGTATTCAATGTATGTTACAACTACTTGGAACGAACCTTGAGAATAAGCTCCGCCAGTAGAAACATAAACAGGAACACCTGTACCAGTGTCGGTAACATCAGTCAAAGAACCTGTTGGACCTAAGCTAGATGTATCACCTAAATCTAAGATTTCAGTACCACCTTCAGTAGTACCAACGGCAATTGCACCTGCATTTGAGGCTACTGTTGTAAAGACGTACGCATCAGTGATGTGTGAATCTTTAGGCAAGTAGCCAATTAGAAAGTTACCAGGTTGTACTGGTGGATTAGCCATAGCAGGAAATACATCCAAAACCATATGGTTAGTTACTTTCTTTTCATGAATCTCGTTAGTACGAGACATATCAATATAGGCCATGATTAGCTCCCTACCTGAACATCAACAGTAACAACACCGTAGTCAATATTTGACACTTTAGCTGCTTTGTATTTGTTAGTTTCGGCTTTAAGGTGTGTTTTACGTACCTCAGTCCAAACTTCTAATGCAGATTCTGACTTAATGCCAAAATCTTGCGACGGTTGCCATTTATAATCTGGCTGTTTACCCATGGCAATTTGAAGTGCACCAGTACCTAAGATAACACCACGTGAGTGTAAATTAGCAGATGAATAATCAAAACCTTCTTGACCAGTCCAAATAGCTGAAGTTGGGTCTGCACCATCGTACTGACGTAAGCCAGAAATTTCAACTTCAGAATCGTTAAGGGTCCAACCTGACTCAGTACCATCAGTAGCACCAAAGAATTGGTTAGCTTCAACGATAAGTAATGCACCCATTTGGCCGATTACACCGGTAAAGTTACGGTTTTGGTTACCACGGAAGTCACCAGAACGTACCAATGTTTGGTAGCCTGCAACATCTTTACGTAGTAAGTTAGCCATAGCTGAATCAATAACGAAAATCCATAGTGGACGTTCACCATTTGCACCAGTGGTTTTGAACGGGTCTAATGGACGACGAACGCCACCAGTCGTGTAACCATTTGAAGTTTTCAACGTGCGCTCAATATCAAGTAACTGATTAAAGTTAAAAGTTGAACCTAAATCGATAGTATGAGATGGAGCTTGCACACCGTCATCATTAGTGGTGATTAAGCCTTGCGCAGCATCAAATAATGCTTGGTCTTTCCAACGAATCCATAAATCACCTAGTTTATTACGTGAGTCTGAATGTTCGTTGATTTGCAAGTCGCCGATGTTAACACCGTCGAATTTATCACCATTGTCAACTACCAAACGGTAACGGTCAACAGTAATTTTGTCAGAGAATTTCTTCTTCTGCTCGCCTTTACCAAACGCTGTATCTTTACCTTTGATAGCTTTACCAGAGATATTACCATCAAAATCGAATACAACAGTGTGGCCTTCGGCCGAATTTTCATTGTTAGCTTGGAATACAATAGAGCTCTTAGATGAACCTGTGTAGGCCGCCCAAAAAGACTGAGAAGCCTTTTGGATTAGTCCTTCACGCATCCACTTACGACGCTCTAAATCCGAACCAACTTTAACAATACCAGTAGACATAATGTCATCCTTCATCTTTTTAAAGTTGTGGGCTAATGCCCGTTATAATAGAAGTTAGGTGATTCCAAGCCGGAGACCTTATAGGAAGTTTACTTTATACAGTGCAGTAACTGCAGAATGTACAAGTAAACTTCTTCATCTATATTAATTTTAACAAAAAGTAAACTAAAAGTACACTTTTATTTTTGTTAATTATTAGAATATTATAGCTGAGTAATGCTACCAGTCATTTTAAGTAAATAACCTTCTAACTCCCATAACTTATTCTCAGCATTTTGCATAGCCCGTTCTTTAGCGTACTTTTTACCTAATTCAAAATCAAAGTTATTAGGGTCAACACAAGCAGACTCACCATAAGCTATTTGAAAACCGTTAGGTAAGAAAGCCCAGCAACCTGTTACCGTAGTATCACCTACACGTTCAAACTTATACTGTACTGTATTTTTAAGTTTTTCAATGTGCTCATGAGATACTCTGTTAATACCATTAATAATATTACGGTCAGCAAAGACTTTTGCATTACAGTGATAAACATCTTTATCATTCAGAAATACTATGTAATCACCGACGTTGACAGGTTCGTAGTGCTTAAACGCTACACCTAGCATATTTTCAGCTTGTAACATAGACGTAGAATCATCAAGCGCAGTAATTCTATCTGCATCAGTTATTTTATGTGCGTTACGTATTGTAGGTTTACTAAAATATTTTTTAAACATTAGAATATTTCCTTAGAATAATCATTTGAGTTTTGTGCAGCTATTGCTTCAGGGGTTGGAGCTGTGCTACCACGTGAACCTGCGAAGTTTGGTGCTTCTTCTGGTTTTACACCAGGTGCAAGCTTTTTACCTTTACCTAAGTAAGTTTTAACTTCTTCTAGGTATTCATCGAATTGAATCTCACCAGATTCTAATTTGCGTGTTATACGAGGTGGGATGTCGTTTTCAATAACTTCATCTGTGATTTGCACATTTGGGTTATCTTTATTAAATTGCTCTAATTGAAGTCCACGGCGTTCTAATTCGGTCAATTGCGAAGCTTCTTGAGTGATAGCTGCACGTTTTTCTTTAAACTTAGTACGTTTGTCAGCTTCTAAATCACTAATCTCAGTACGCCAAGCATCTGGGTCTTGAGTTTTAAGTTCTTCTAAACGAGCTTGTTCTGAACTGCTTAAATTAGCTACTGCATCCTGTTCCCAAGACGTTGCTAACTTGTCATTTTCAGCTTCTAGCGTTTTAACTTTTTGTTGGCTCTTAGTAAAAGCACTTTGAGTATCGCGAAAACGTTTTACTTGCTTAGCTGCAAATAATACTGACTCATCCGCTTCAACGCCTTCAGCTAATACAAGATTACCTTTGTCGTCTACAGTTGAACTACTTACTACTTCATTTACCCGACTCTCAAAGGTCGGAGTACCATTTTCGTTACCTGACATGGTGAATTCCTCTAATTATGCAGTTACCATTAACTACTGTATCTATTATATGATAAATTTATTTACAAGTACACTTTTTTACGACATAATTTATATAAATTTAATAGGAACTGGCAAATAAAATGGCGATATTCCCTTTTAGCACGAAAACCAAGCGACCTGAAGATGAAGAGATGGTGCTTGAGATAAAAGAACATTGCGAACGTAAGAATCTAAACTTCTCTGGTTTAGTGGTTAACTTGTTACGTAAGTATAAACAAGAGCATATGGATAATCACAATGAACGATAGCCAAAAGTATAAAGTAATATCTTTACTGCAACAAAATGTAGAACCCAAAGATATAGCTGAAGAGCTAGATATTAGTTATGGTGCTATACTTAAGTTAAGAAGAGAGTTTAAAGAAGCTAAAACTAATAATACTATTGACCAACTTTTAGATGTAGACAAAGTTATACTGTCTGAGGTCGATGATAAGTTAGCTAGTTTAAGTGACCTGGGCGTTAACACTAAAAGCCTAACTAATGGAGTTGAAGGTCTTGAAACTCTCGGTGTCCAATTCCAGCAGACAGCAACACTCATTAATACTCAAGTTAAGTCTCTTATTATGAGTATTGACCACATGTCTGAACTTGAGATTGCTGCTGACATACTTTGCAAATTGCAAACAGCGTTTCTTAACAAGAATATGACGCAAGTTAATGTTCAGAACAACTTCGGTAGCGATGGCTCACCTAAATATACGCAGTTTTTAGGAGATAAGCCTAGTGATTAACTTACGAATAACAGAAGACCAGTTTAATGACCTATATCCTGACCTGGCAGGTTACTATGACTTCTTTAATAACCCTCCGCCAGCCGGCATATCATCCGAAGAATTTGAGCGTCGCTACCTCAGTAGTAAGTTGTGGCGACTGAACAATCTTTACCACGTCATAGACAAATACGGTAAGCCTGTAGTCTTCAGAATGAACTACGCACAGCACAAAGTATATGCTTCTACTCGTAATCACCCGCGCGTTATCATTCTAAAGTCCAGACAGCAGGGTATATCAACATTCTGGCTTGTTTGCTATTTCGACGACGGTATGTGGGCACCATTTATGAACATCGGACTCATGGCTCAAGGTACAGATGAAGCTTCTACGCTACTTGAACGTACAAAATTCCTATGGGACACAGTTGATGACGACGTCAAACGCTTTGCTGGCGTAACATTAGAGAAAGATAATACAAAAGAGTTCTCATTCTCTAACAACTCAACTATATTTATTCGGGTATCCTTCCGTTCAACGACACTCCAGCGACTTCACATCTCTGAGATGGGTAAAATAGCTAATATGTACCCCAAGCGAGCTAAAGAGGTCAAGACAGGGACACTACAAGCATTAGCTAAAGGTAACACAGGCGCGATTGAGTCCACTGCCGAAGGCAAAAATATGTTTAAGACTATGTGGGATGAGTCGGTCCTAGCTCTGAACTCAGGGCAAATGACACCCAAGGACTTCTACCCAATATTCCTATCCTGGCTCGATGACCCTGACTGTTTACTGGACGTTGAACAAGCTGTAGACGAGAGTGCACAAGAGTACTTCAGCGAACTCGAGGCCAAGACAGACAGAGTCCTCACTCAACAACAGAAAAACTTCTGGATAGCACAGCGCAGAGAGCTCGGCGGTGACATATTCCAAGAGTACCCTGGCACCCCAGAAGAGGCATTTACAGCGAGTCGCGACGGCACATTCTACGCACGCCAGTTTAACGAGGATGTTGTTCGCAAGGGCGGCATTGTCAAGGGTCTGCATGATGAAAACTTACCTGTTGATGTGTATGTCGACCTCGGCGTTGATGATTACTTTGTACTTGTGTTTGTACAGTGGTATCGAGGCAAATGGCGCATCATACATGAATACTGGAACAACGGGTATGCACTAGCACATTACATGGACTACATGAGAGATTCTCCATATGATATTCGTGCTGTGCGATTCCCCCATGATATTAAGGTTCGCGAACTCGGCATAGCTAAAGGTGGTGGGCGTGCGAAAAGCCGTTATGATGTTGCCTTGGAATATAAGAAGCAGAACGGGCTATCGTGGAGACTGGATGTTTTACCAAGGAGTAGTATAGAGAATGGAATTGAGGCAGTACGCAGAATAATACCTAATCTAATGATAGACTCATCATGTAGATATACTATAGACTGCTTGCTTAACTATAGTAAAGAGTGGGATGAGAAACTTCAGTGTTGGAAAACTACACCTGTGCATGATGAATATTCGCATGGTGCTGATGTTATACGTCAACTTGCTGGAAACACAATTGAATCTGCGGAACAGCATCAAAGTAAACTGGAAAACTTCTACCAAGGGCGTGGTAATGCGAATGCAGGGGGTTTTGCTTTGTAGTGACACTGCGGATGTACTTTATATAAATTTATTAAAATACCTTTACGGTACAAATTATTTAGCGGCCCGACCCAATAACAATCACAAGGCAATCGTCCCTAGGGCCCTAGACTTCTAGACTTTCAGACACCTACACTTCTATACTTTCAGACGTCCAGGTATCCACACTTCCAGACTTCTAGACCTTCAGATGCTTAGACACTTAGATGCATATAACTAAATGATATAAATCTATTCAAAAATAATCTAAATAATTTGTTTACTTTTAGTTAATAACCTGGTATTCGCACGTGCGCACATTAATAGATAGTCGACTATAACTAAGTGATATAAGCATGTTCCAAACCGTTATTTAACAAATTGAATAAACTACTGCATAATTAATTTCAAGAGTTGAGTGACACTATTTAGGAGAGTCTAATGTCAAAACTTTATTTCGCGTCTACTGCACCAACAAACGTGCAACAACGAGCCAAACTTGGTGGTGGTTTCTTTACTGTCGAAGAAGGTGTTAAGTCTGAACTGTTTTACCATGATAGTGAAGAACTAAGTAGCATTCAAGAACGTGCTGAAGAGTTACTTGGCGAACCTGCTGTAAAGATTGTGGTTGGTCACTATGAAAGTACTAATGGTGGTATGTGTTACTTTAGCCAAGACGAAAGAATCCTTTAATTAGAAGAGAACTAACATGAGTCATTCAATGATATCAAACAATGAGACTTTAAAGAGTCTAGACATAGTCGTTATAGTGTATGAGTGCGATGAAGTATTGTGTACAACGTATTTGTACGGTCAACCCACTGATGAAGAGATAGTTGAACACGTCGCTCGACTATCGTCATTATATCAATTTGACATCGTATCTATAGTTAAATAGTTGTGTACTTATAGTGTTATATACTTTATAATACTATGCGAACCTAACTAAGTGTGAAGATTTCACACAATAATATCGATGGAGATATACTATGACTGTTGTTAAGAAACAATTTGAAGAGTTGTACACCTTATTAGTTGATAATAAGAACAAGAAAGTAAGCACTGTGTTACCTCAACTAATTGAGTTGATGGCAAAGAAGAACAATGCGAGCGGTAAGGCTCAAACTTTCATTAAAGATGAAGACGGTAATGTCACTCATGTTTATTGTTACTATCACAAGAAGTGGGAAGACGTAACTGTCGCTGAGTATGGTAGTAAGAAAGGCACTGCCACAGGTCTGAATACGATGTGTAAAGAAGGTGTGTCTAACTGGACTAAACAACAGCGAGCCAAGAAACAGGCAGAAGCAGAGCTTATAACTAAAGTAGTTAACGGCGAGTTGTTACCTGAAGACTTGAAGTCAGTACAAGACCAACTTATTGAGGATTCTAAAATTATCGTACCAAGAGCAGATGGTCACGGCACTGACGAACTATAGTCTTATATTATTAGAGATTAGTGCACTATTTATACAAACTAAAGTAAATAGTGTGCTTTTCGCTACAAATAGTATATTATTATACTGTTTTAATGATTATATATATATTAATATATATTATATAAATATAGTTATACCGGGGTATAATCATTAAAACATTAAAATAATATACGACTATACACTAACAGTATGTCAAGCGATAGTAAAGCGATATTAAAATAATATACAACTATACACTAACAGTATGTCAAGCGATGGTCAAGCGATAGTAAAGCGATGGTCAAGCGATAGTAAAGCGATGGTCAAGCGATGGTCAAGCGATAGTAAAGTTAACCCCTCTATGTATACTTAACGCATTGCTCATCAACTTAACAGCATTGCCAAGCCAATTGTCAGTATCTCTAGTGTGACAGTGAGGAGTTATATTAATTGTCAAACAATACACAATCATTAAATCATTATAATTATATACGGAGTACGCCTATGGATCCATATCATTACTATTTGATAGTACCAGTATTAATACTAGTCGTTCAGTTAGTCTGTGTTGTCTTAATACATATATTCAAGCACAAGCTAAGTAGTCTATTCAATACAAACAAAAGCACGTTCAATATGCCCACTCGCAAAGAAGTGGAAGAGCAAGCTCTGAAGTCTGAAAGTACTCGTAAGGCTCAGAATCATTCAATACTAACTCAACAAGGTGACAACAATGAATATTAAAGAAATACTTAAGCAACATTCACTCTGGTTAAAAGATAACTCTCAAGGTAAGCGAGCTGACTTAAGCGGTGCTGTCTTACGCAGTGCTGTCTTACGCGGTGCTGACTTAAACGGTGCTGTCTTACGCAGTGCTGTCTTACGCGGTGCTGACTTACGCGGTGCTAACTTATGCGGTGCTGACTTAAGCAGTGCTAACTTATACAGTGCTAACTTATACGGTGCTGACTTATACTGTACTGACTTAAACGGTGCTAACTTACGCTGTGCTAACTTAGACAGTGCTAACTTAAACGGTGCTAACTTACGCTGTGCTAACTTAGACAGTGCTAACTTAAACAGTGCTAACTTAAACGGTACTAACTTACGCAGTGCTAACTTAAGCGGTGCTAACTTACGCAGTGCTAACTTACTCCGTGCTAACTTACTCCGTGCTGACTTATACAGTGCTAACTTATACTGTGCTGACTTATACTGTGCTGACTTAAACAGTGCTAACTTATACGGTGCTAACTTAAACGGTGCTAACTTAAACGGTGCTGACTTATACGGTGCTAACTTAAGCGGTGCTGACTTACGCCATGCGACTATAGCTAAAGACTTTATTAGTGATGGTGGATATCATCATGTAAGTAACGTAGGTTCAGAAAACGGTATACTTGAGCTATATAGTTGCGGTGATAAAGGTTGGTATATTAAACGTGAATGCTTCGAAGGTTCGCTAGACGAATTCATAGCTAAAGTAAAAGAGACACATGGTGACAACGAGCACGCCCAACAATACTTAGACTTAGTTGGTGTACTATGTAAGGGTAATAAATAATGAATATTAAAGAAATACTTAAGCAACATTCACTCTGGTTAGCAGATAACTCTCAAGGTAAGCGAGCTAACTTAAGCCGTGCTAACTTATACGGTGCTAACTTATACGGTGCTAACTTATACGGTGCTAACTTAAGCCGTGCTAACTTATACGGTGCTGACTTAAGCCGTGCTGACTTAAACGGTGCTGACTTAAGCAGTGCTGACTTAAGCAGTGCTGACTTAAGCAGTGCTGACTTAAGCAGTGCTAACTTATACGGTGCTAACTTAAGCGGTGCTGACTTACGCCGTGCTGACTTACGCCGTGCTGACTTACGCCATGCTGACTTACGCCGTGCTGTCTTACACCGTGCTAACTTATACTGTGCTGACTTATACGGTGCTGACTTACGCCATGCGACTATAGCTAAAGACTTTATTAGTGATGGTGGATATCATCATGTAAGTAACGTAGGTTCAGAAAACGGTATACTTGAGCTATATAGTTGCGGTGATAAAGGTTGGTATATTAAACGTGGATGCTTTAGTGGTTCGCTAGACGAATTCATAGCTAAAGTAAAAGAGACACATGGTGACAACGAGCACGCCCAACAATACTTAGACTTAGTTGGTGTACTATGTAAGTCTAAGTAATTGAAAAATAATTTAAATTAATTGTTTACAAGGTTCCAACATCTTGACATAATTAAATAGTTGAAACAAATCATTTAAACGCTCAAATTTAAGAGCATACAATCGGAGACCATTATAATGGCTACTATTAAAAAAGCATACTTAGCAATCGTAACAGTATTAACAACCGCAGTTGAAGCTGATGAAAACGCCACAATCGCATCTGTGTTAGATGAAGTAACAGCACTAGCTGCAGCTAAAACAGGTTCAGGCGGTGGTAAAGCTACAGCATTCCATCGTGATGAGAACGGTGAAGTTGTTGCCATTAAATGTTATTACCATAAGCTTTGGATGGACCCTCGCGTTGTTGAGTTCGGTAAGAAAGCTACCAGCCCAACAGGTATGAATAACATGTGTAAAGAAGGTGTGTCGAACTGGACTAAGCAGCAACGTGACGTTAAAACACAAGAAGCTGAATTACTTGGTCGTGTTACAAGCGGTGACTTAGCTGTTGAAGATATTCCAGCTGAGCAAGAGCGTATTGCTGAAGAAGCTAAGCTTGTTTCTCCTCGTGAAGATGGTTACGGTTTTGAAACTTTAGAAGAATGTTTAGAAGATAGTGCTGCACGTGATGCTGCTTAATCGATAAACTTATGAAATCGGGTGACTTATGTCGCCCAATTTTTTCTTCAAAGGTTAGAATATTATGACTGATAAAACCCAATCAATTGAGTTAGCCAGAAAGCTGATTACTACTACAAGTATGTCAATTGATATAATACTACAAGAAACTGGTATAAGTCATGCACAGTATCGCAAAGTGTACCCTGATACTAAAATCACTCCATCCTTAGCTTTAGACATTATAGATGCACGTGACATCGATGAATTTAATATTAAAGAAATAAAGCGAATATGGAGTTTGTCAGATTCACAGTTACACTATGCACTGTACAATCCAAATGCTATACAACCTCCTAAAGATGACTTTGAACTACCTCGTAATTGTGTAGAGAAAGCTTTAAGAGATTCAAATGGTGCTCGCTCGCAAACTGACATAGCTGAAGAGCATAATGTCTCGCAATCTTATGTCCATAAAATAGCTAAAGAACTGGATATACTACCTAAACGTAAAAAGCGTGTGGTATTGACAGCAGAGCAATGGCTTGATATAAAGAGTAAGCTATCAACTACAAATGCGACTGTTGAACAATTAGCTAAAGTATACGGTGTCTCACGTGATACTATATACAAAGGTTTAAGGAGTAGTACTCAATGAGTAATTCAATACAACCATATATAGATTTAGGTTGGCATACGGTACCTCTGAGCGGTAAGTTAGAAAGACAGGAAGATGGCAGCAAAACTATTCCAATGTTTGAATCGAACTGGCGTGAGCACTACCAGGTAAATAAGAATGAGAAAGACAGCTCTCTAGGTGGCACTATAACAGGTAAGGTATCTAATATTATAGCTATCGACTGTGACAATGAGGCTACATGGCAGTTATTCCGTTCACTTGATACTTACAACAAGTTTGTATTTATTAGTAAAGGTAAGGGTAAAGAAGCAGGTACACTGATATACAAGTATACTGAAGAATTACCGCAGAATTTTACTATTCATGAGGATGGCATAGACCTTGACTTTTATACTAATCATGGTTTTGTTTACTTGCCAACTAAAGCTAATAAGTCTAAGGTGCCGCTGAGTGGTAAAGAACTTCCTGAGATTCCTGACTTACCTGACACAGTTTTGGCACTGTTACTTAGGTTATATAAAAGCACGAAGCAGACAGTTATAGAGGATAGTAAAGATAATCAGAACTTATTTACTGCTAACTTTCTTGCACCTTTGATTGACCAGTTTGTAAGAACTCGTGGTGATTATATGCCAGGATTATTTCGCATAATTACACCTAAGCGATTTAGACAACAACCACAGTATGTTGAAAGCTCTCATCTGCATCCGAATAATGTACCTGATGGTGATGGGTCTACATATCTTAGTTCAGTGAGTGCTATCTTAGCTGCAGATGTTAGTGTGTCGCAGGAATTATATACTGAAGCAATGACGTACATCAATGATTTGTTTGATTCTCCGATGGACCAAACGCGTCTAGATGCAACTATCTTGAATCCAATGATAAATAAGAAGGCTACTGCAGACGGTAAAGTTATATGGCAATATAATGACAACTGGGAGCACTATCGTTCAATATTTACAACTAAAGACCAGAGCACTGTTGAGGTCGTGTATGATGATAGAGCTAAAGTTCATTATACTGTAGATAGTAGTAGAGGTTTATATTCTTCGTTTGCTCGTGACACTGATTTGTATAATCATTTGCAAGCAATAACAGCAACTCCTAAAACTAAGAAGGAACTAATTCATGGTGTCCCTTTGGTCCGTACAGTTACTCATCCTCATAAACCTTTTGGTTTTAATCCTGGTAATGATAGCACTAAAAGAGATTTTAACGTGTTCAAGGCGACGCCTGCTTTATCAATATTTTATAACCCTGAGGAATACGCTGAGAAGTATAAAGAACCTGAACTCACGCTCAAATTCTTCGAGTCTTTGGTTCCTGATGTACATATGCGTGGTTATCTTTTTAGTTTTCTTAGGACTAAGCTAACTACTTTTAAGTACTCACCAGTGGTGTTATACTTTCTTGGTGCTCCAGGTTCAGGTAAGGGTACATTTGTAAGAATTATTGAGGAGATATTCGGTCTGGTACCTGCTCCATCAGCGCAAGAGTTCTTAGATAAATTCAATGGCTGGATTGTAGGTGCGTACTTTACAGAGCTTGATGAGTATGGTGATTCGCTGTCTACATTACGTGAGAAAGAAGAAGCAATTGGTAAACTAAAAGCTTTAACAGGTAAGCGTAAGGTAGATGTACGTAAGATGCGTGAGAACTCACATGCGTATGAGCACAACGTTACATTTATTATGACAGCTAATAAAAACCCGTTGATGCTTGATGATAACGACCGACGTATAGCTTTGTTCAATACTCCTAATGTCCTAGCTGATTCAAATTGGATTGCAGATGTTGGTGGTATAGACTACGTATTTAATACAATAATTGACACAGTTAATGACTTCTGCTATTACTTAGCTACAGAGGTTAAACAGTTGTCTGCTGCTGAGTATATGAGACCACCTATGTTTGAAGGTAAGTTTGAGTTAATAGCTGATAACATGCCTGCTGCTGCACGTATAGCTTATTGCTTTAAACAGCGTCAGATAACTTACCTCACTGAACTGTGTTTAGATTACGGATGTGACGAGACAGCTAAAGCCATAGAGTCAGGTGAAGTGATGATGTCTGAATTGGAGGACTTATATCTTGAAATAACGCAAGACAAAGGTACAAGGCGAGCATTAATAAAATCTCTACGTGATAACGGTAATGTAAACTTAGTTCGTGGTGGTAGAGATGGTGCTGATTTTAAGATTAGTGGTTATCTTAAGAAAACAAAAGCTGAGGAGAATCCATTTGAAGACGAAAGTAAATCTGCTTAAAGGTAAGTTTGAATGTTGTGGTGTGTTATGTGATAAACGTAATGCACAGCTTCATATTGACCGCATGCAACGAGCTATAGACAAATGTAATGAGTATTTTAGTACTGCTGTCTATGTACCACCTAAACTTGAAAAACTAGCTAATGAACTTAAGGAATTAAGTAATGAC
>Ga0209634_1000582_pt1 | contig 28480 bp, 26 predicted proteins | sample LinPmetageLP40_FD_184043 | JGI IMG/M metagenome (GOLD analysis project Ga0209634, IMG submission 184043) | Marine viral communities from the Pacific Ocean - LP-40 (SPAdes) (version 2) | ecosystem: Environmental > Aquatic > Marine > Oceanic | place: Pacific Ocean | collected 2010-08-26 | reverse complement strand
ACAATGAAAAACACCCCTCTGTGTCTCCCCTCAAGGGGAGAATCGCAAGTATCCCCTTGAGGGGATTATAGGGGTGTTGTTCTCACAGAAACACATAATAGTACGTTTTTTACTCGGACGACAGTAAATTAAAACCAAGGATTTCTTTATTAACCGAGTCGTGCCACCACTATGTTTGCATAAGGCTTGGTAGTTGCAGTGACAATTACATCTAAAAGTAAGTGGTGGCACGACTAACATAGTCTTTGAAAAGTAAAAGCGATTTCCCTAGCTGGCGGGATGAATTCAGTTCAGCACGGTCGATCTTAACAATGATCAGATACTGGATCTGGTTTTGTTTGACCGCACTTCTAATAATATAAGCACTTACATTGTAGAAAATAATAGCTACCATGTGGCATGTACTTGGCTATAGGTGAACGTGACGGAAAAATTGTTGATGAAGTGAAATTCGTAATAACCGATTGATGACTACCTAACTCGTATATCTGCCAGTGCCTTGAGGAAAGAGGTTGTGATCTCCTCCTTTTTCACATGCTCATTGTTTTGCACTATCCATCTACCATCTATCATCGTTCCTTTGCAGTGAGTACTATCACTACTATAAATAATAGTAGGAAGGACATTGTCCAAAGTGGAAGCAGCAATCAGCGGAGAGTTCGCATCATAAACGACAGCATCTAACGGTTCGCCTACTTTAAAATAGCTTGATTCTTTGTTGCCCATAGCTGCTCTGCCTGAAATCAATGATTGTTTGATGGCATAGGACGCGCTATCCCCTTGGGTTTCACTGGTGAAAGTATTGCGATGATGTGTGGTAAGGCGCTGCCCATAATCCAACAATCGAAGCTCCTCCAGTGGGTTGAGACCAACATGACTGTCAGTGCCAATTGACCATTTTCCTCCCAAATCTTGAAATGCTTTTAGTGGAAAGATGCCATCTCCTAAGTTGCCCTCTGTAGTAGGACAGAGAACCACATGCGCACCACTTTTAGCGATGCCTCTGATCTCAGAACTATCTAAATGTGTTGCGTGAACCAAGTGATAGCTGTGGTTTACATTGGCATTGTCTAATAGCCATTGAACAGGTCTTTTCCCTAAATAATCGACCGCATCTTCGATCTCTTTGAGTTGCTCAGAAATATGAATATGAACTGGAAGGTCATGGGCTACACTTCCCAATGAACTTATAATATCCTGTGGTGCCACAGCACGAAGAGAATGAATCCCGAACCCATAACTGGCGTGACTATGAGGAGCAACAATCTTTTTTGTTGCTCCAAGAAGCTTGTGGTAGTCTTCTATTGTCGATGAAATAAACCTTCGTTGATGACTTTGTGGATCTATGCCAAACCCTCCTTTTTGATAGAACATAGGAACCAAAGTGATTTTGATCCCCGCAGTCTGTGCAGCGGACACCAGTCGCTCACCCATTTCTGCAAGATTGTCATAAGGTGTTCCATCTTTGTCGTGATGCAGATAGTGAAACTCTGCGACTTGTGTATAGCCATGTTTGACCATTTCAGCATACAGCATGGTAGCAATGGCTTCCAACTGATCAGTGCTGATGGTCAATGCGACTTTATACATCGCTTCTCTCCAGCTCCAGAAGTCATCTGCCACACTTCCTGTTTGATGTGTTTCGGCAATACCAGCCATGGCGTATTGAAACGCATGAGAATGCGCATTTTGAAAACCTGGCAGTGCATATCCATCTACCTGCTCATATCGAACATTGTCTTTTGGGTGATTTGAAATATAAGTGATCGATCCGTTGGCATCGGTGTTCACAAAGGCTGGGGAGAGCCATCTGTCGTTTTGTAAGAGTGCTTTGAAGCTGTAGTTCATAGATATTATTGTTATACACCTAGTGTTAGGTTAAGTATAGCCTAGCGGCCTCCAAGTTTGCTTCACCTAAAACAAAAATTTCTGTGACTTAACCATCACATTATACTTAACACTAGATTACTTGCTGATTCTTGATTTCAAATAAGTGTCAGGTGTCATTATAGCAATTTCACTATTTTTATAGTCTTTGATATTTCTCGTAACGATCACTCCAATATGACCATTTTTGATCGCAGCGTAATTTTGAAGTGCATCTTCAAAATCCTTAAAATTTGAATTCAGTGCATTCAATATTATTTCTTTATCCATCGCGAGTACTTCCAAGATGGATAAAAGCTGCTTTAAGTTATTGATGACTTTTGTGTGTGAGGCGATCTTCCTAAGAAGATAATAGGTGTTGCTTACAATGACAGGAGTGATATATCCTTCTATTGCTTTCATTTCACATAAAGATAAAATTTGTGAAGTATCTTCTGAAAATGGAACTCTATCAAAAAAGAAGTCCAAGACTACATCAGTATCAATCAGAATTTTATCCATCATTGGCTGTATTTATCAGCCAATATTTTTGACAGCTCTTTATTGTAGTCCAACTCCTCATGATTTTTGAATGAACCCCTTAAAGATTTTACAATCGGACTCATTTCGGTGGAGGAGTGTTTATCATCTTTAGTAATTGCTCTAAGATAATTTTCAATCATATCAGACAAACTTCTCCCTTGTCCCTTAGCATAGCGCTTGGCCTTTTCTATTACAATTTGCTCAATTGTCAAAGTGAGTTTTGTGTTCATATTTCAAATATACAAATTACACGTTTCTTTTTCTAGTGAATTACACGTGTATATCATGTTTACGCAAAGAATATTCAATGGTTATCCATCTCCTTAATAAGTCGTGACAGTGTTGGTTGCAATACACTCTGGACTTGATCTGCACGCTTGATATCAAATGTCATTTCAGTGTCATCCATGTATAGCACCTTATTCATCTCTAGTTGGAGCGCATGTTGATTTTCATTTGGTCTGCCAAATGCACGGGTGATCTGTCCACCTTTGAATGGGGTGTTGTGCTTTAATTCAAAAGAGCCGCTGGACAGACCTGCTAATGCCGATTGAATCAAGGTATCACTTGCCGATGTCTCATCGACACTTCCAAGGATCATATCTGGAAATTTTTCTTTGCGAATAGTTGGTACATACTGTCTGATAGAATGCGCATCCCATAAAAGTACTTGTCCAAACGCTGCTTTTAGTTCATCAAGCTGCTCTTGAATCTTCCTATAGTAAGGATCATAATATAGTGCTACTCTTCTATCTACTTCGGCTTGATCAGGCGTGTTTTGTCTATAAATATCATTGCCATGAAAATCTGTCGTGGTGCAGAGCCCAGTTATTATTCGTCCATCGTTGTATAACGGTGTGCTTTCGGGATTTCTGTTAAGATCAATCACCCAGCGACTGTACTTGGCTGTGATCATTGTGATTCCCATCTCCGAAGCAAAGCTGTAGAGTTGATCAACAAACCAATCGGTATCATCAGGAGCAGTCATCATCTCTGGGACATAGTCGGCTTTAAGTTCATCCGGGAAATCCGTCCCACAATGCGGGACACTTAATAAGATGGGGACTTTAGGAGTCGATGGTTGGATGATATGGTATGGTTTCATAAATCAGTGGTGAAACCACAAAAATACGTGGAAATGGCTTTTAAACAATTATTATGCTTCCAATAAAAGAAAGTGAAGGCGCTTGTCTTAGTTGCTTATCAATACAAATGATGCCCGATAGTAGAGCCAATATTTTTTGTTTTTTTGACTTATCAAATTGATTCGTAGCCTTTGCTCAGTATTTCTTTAATACGATTTGACTAAACTTATCGTCTGAGTTATATAGTTAGTTTACTTCATTTCACAAAATCACCCTTCACGTGATCAACAAACCCTTAGAGCATTGCAGAACAATCAATTAAAAAATATTTCCTAAATTCAATAAACTAAACTACTTAATCATGTTAAAGAAAATTTTAATTGGCGTAGGAGTAGCAGTGCTACTTTTTGTTATGTGGGCTGTTTATGGCTTGTTCATTGCCGCACCCGTCAGCCCTCTAGCGACCGCTTCATATAATGAAGGTGGATTGGAAATTAGTATTGCGTATAGTCAACCTTCAAAAAAAGGCAGACTTATCTTTGGAGCGGAAGAAGATGGAGCCCTTCAGCCTTATGGGACATACTGGAGATTGGGCGCTAACGCTGCTACAGAAATCACTTTTAACAAGGATGTCACATTCGGTGGTGAACCAGTAAAAGCAGGAACCTATAGCATGTATGCTGTTCCTGGAGCAAACGTGTTTAAAGTTGCCTTAAACAGTGCAACTGATATTTTCTTTGGTGTTGCTGAAGCAGATCATGAACTGGATGTTGTGACAGTTGATGCTCCGGTTCAAAAACCAGCTTCTGAAGTGGAGACATTCACCATTGGGTTTAGTACAACAGACTCAGGGGTAACTATCAACTTTAGTTGGGATCAAACTATGTTCACAGTTCCTGTAGCAATACAGTAACGAATGGCATTCTCTAAAAAGAAATGGGTATTTATACCCATTTCAATTTTGGTGTTTCTAGGGTTGGCATATTGGTCAATCGGTAAGATTCAATATCGATTGAATGTTCTTGACGTGGAAAACTATGAGCCTATTTCCACACTCAAAGTCCCTGAACACAGTCTTACCCGGGCCAAGTTTCCATTTATAGACGTGCACAATCATCAGTTTACCATGCCAGTGCAAAATCTAGATAAGCTAGTCAAGGAAATGGATGAATTGAATATGAAAGTTATGGTCAACCTGAGTGGCTTTCGAGGCAAGTATCTAGAGTGGTCTCTGGATAATGTCAATGAAAAATACGGTAATCGTTTTGCGCTTTTTTTGAATATCGATTTTGAAAAATTAGATGATGAAGGGTGGCCCAACGAGACCCTCACCTTGATGGATCAAGCAGTCAAAGGTGGTGTAAAAGGGCTGAAGGTTTATAAAAACCTTGGTCTGACTGAAACAGATAATGATGGCAATAGAATAGCTGTAGATGACCCTCGGCTTGACCCGATATGGGTAAAGTGTGGAGAATTGGGTATTCCTGTGCTCATTCACACTGGTGAACCTGCTGCATTTTGGAAACCCAAGGATAAATATAATGAGCGGTGGCTTGAGCTAAAGCAATACCCTAGTCGATACAAAGACCCTGAAAAAAATCCGTCCTTCGAAGAGGTGATGGCGGAGCAACATAACGTATTTCGAAAGCATCCAAAGACCAAATTCATCAATGCACACCTCGGCTGGTTTGGAAACGACCTCGCTCGACTTGGTGGACTCTTTGATGAAATGCCAAATGTCTATACAGAAATAGGTGCCGTGTTGGCCGAGCTTGGAAGACAGCCTGTGACAGCCAGAGCCTGGCTTATCAAATATCAAGACAAAGTACTAATGGGAAAGGACTCATACAATAAAGAGGAATACTACACATATTTTCGTGTGTTAGAAACCAATGATGAATATTTTGACTACTACAGAAAACGGCATGCGCATTGGAAAATGTATGGACTAAATCTACCAGATTCTGTCCTTCAAAAGATATATTATAAAAATGCTATTAAGGTTATTCCTGGAGTTGTTCTGACTTTATTTAAATTTGAGTAGCATTACCTTATTAATAGTTCCTTCCTCTGCCAGTGCTGTATGTAAGTGGTATGACCCACACTAGTGAGGAATCATCATTTTTCGTAATTTTTAGCAACTTTCGTACTCCTGCATAAACATTTACTGTGTCGTTGTGTTATAGGTTTTGAAATTATTCTATAACTGATAAACCAATGCATATTATGTTATCTCACTTAGTTTATATTAGCAAGCGTTTACCTAGCTGCACCGATGTAGAAATCGCCAAAATTCTTGCGTCATGCCAAGCCAATAATGGTAAAATTGATGTGACTGGTGTGCTGCTTTACTCTCCCAAGCAATTTGTGCAATACCTCGAAGGTGACTATGAAAAAATTAGAGACTTGTACGATAAAATCAAACTCGACAAGCGGCATGAGCGGGTGATGTTTATTTCTTGTACTCCAATTAAGGAGCGTCTGTTTCCCAGTTGGCAAATGGGAGGTAAAGAACTGGACTTTGATAGCATAGATTATAAAACGAATATTAGTGCAGAAGATAAGCAGGTCTTTAAGCAAATACTTACAGGCAAAGAGAGTACACGTGCCATGGGATCAATCCAACGCTTGTTTTTGTAGTCTTATTAATAACCACTAATCCTCGTTTTTAACATGGATTTGTGGAAGTTACAAATACGCAAGTTTGTTTTTTGCCTGGATGTGATGATCACGTTGCTATTTGGCCAATCAAAATCTGCTACTTCCAGCTAATCACCTTTCCGTTCTTTTCGCTATTCAGACCAGCAGGCAACGAGTTAGAGATTGACTCATGAAGTGCTTCTACAAGTTTGCGCTTCACAAAAGAACGTTTGACCACAAGGCTAACTTCTCGAATTGGTTTTGGGTCTGTGAATGGTCTCAATTTTTGCTTTCCCTTGGTATCAAAATCTAATGTCGCCAACTCCGGCAATAGGGTCATGCCTCCATGTTGATCCACTATTCTTTTCAAGGCTTCCAACGAACCACTTTCGTATTTGAATTTCTTATTCTTCTCCTGAAGAGGGTCAGGGTGGCAAATATTGAGTACTTGATTGCGGAAACAGTGTCCCTCATTGAGCAACCAAAGATCATTGTATCCGACATCGCCAATACTCAGTGCTTTTTTGTCGTATAGCGGATGTCTGTGCCCCACATACCCCATAAACTCTTCATAGAAAATAGGAATCTCTTTGAAGGCACTATCGCCAGTTGGCGTGACAATAATACCAACATCCAGAAGGTCATTGTTCATTTTTTGCAATACTTCTTCCGTTACCATTTCTTGAATGGTGAGTTGAACCTTCGGATATTTCGTGATGAAATCATTGATAAACAGGGGCAATAGATACGGAGACAACGTTGGAATCACTCCTATTGTCAATTCTCCTGTGACCTCATCTTTCTCTTCTTCTATAAGTTCGTAGATGCGTTTTGACTCATTGGCAATCACTCTGGCTTGCGCAATGATCCTCTCACCAATATCGGTAGGAACGACAGGGTGTTTTGATCGATCAAAAAGTATAACCCCTAGTTGATCTTCTAATTTTTGAATTTGCATACTCAATGTGGGCTGGGTCACAAAACATGCATCTGCTGCCTTGGCGAAATGGCGGAAGTTATCAACCGCTATGATGTAGTCAAGTTGTATCAATGTCATAGAGTAAATTTATAATTAATTTTAATACCATTTACTACAACAATAAGATTTGTGCACTTTCTTTCACTGCTAACGAAACGAAGCACTCTGTGGATCAGTTGTTCTGTTGATATTTAATCAGTTAAATCCGATAACTATCAACTGTGCAACTGTAAAACTGTTTCCTTTATTTAGATTGGTTATTAATCATTTTTAAGGGAATTTCGTTGTTAATCCATATAGTAAAAGACTGATGCCACAAAAGGAGACCGTAATAAAAAATGCAAAAGGGATTTTTGAAGACTTTCTCTTGAAAAATGGCAATCGAAAAACGTCCGAACGGTTTTATGTCATAGATGAACTATATGCACTTGACGAGCACATAGATGTCGATAATCTATACCTCATTATGAAAAACAAGGATTATTCGATCAGTCGTGCAACGATTTACAACACGCTGGATCTATTGGTAGAATGTGGGCTTGCAGTCAAGCATCAGTTTGGAGATAAGAGTGCACTCTATGAGCAAGCACTCACCTATAAACACCATGATCACTTAGTATGCAATCAATGTCACAAGATCAAAGAATTTTCTGACCCTAAGATTGATGAAATAAAAAAGACCATCGGTAATGCACTGGATCAAAAAGTGACCCATCACTCATTGGTTTTTTATGGAGATTGTACGATTGAGGGGTGTGAGAATAAACGCTAGATTGTGCCCACACTTAGTTGGTTAATATACTACTGACTCTCCGACTTTTTGATCATGTCTATTGTTTCGTTGACAAAATCAGTTTTACCTAATACATAAGATCCTCTATCATTTTTGAATTCTGAGGCCAATTTGAGTTTTATTGTCTCATACTGTTTGGCTCTCTGTGCATTGGCATTGAGATAGTCACGAAATCCGAGTTGATCCCACATGACATTTTCTTTGGGACACATGTGTATATGAAAAATTTGTTCTTTTTCACCTTCAAGATTATAGCCTTTTCCAAACGACATATAGGCATCTATGCCTTCGCGTTCAGGAACCATGAAGTACTCATAACCTAAGTTTTCAAAGGCTTTAATCAAAGTGTTTTCAAATAGTAATTCGTTAGAAACCTCTATAATAATATCGATATACGGCTTGGATTTTATACTGGGAATGGAAGAACTGCCAAAGTGTTCTATTCGTAGAACAATTTCTTTTCCTACACTAGAAAGAATTCGGTCTTCTTCATTTTTATAAAGTGTCTTCCATTCTGGATTGTGCTCGACTAATGAAATTGGAAATAGTGTATTCAGCTCATCTTTGGATAAGTCTTTCAAGCTTCGTTTCATTGTTTACGGAATTAAATTATTTAAAATTTGATCGTTTGCAATCTGTTAAGAAAGCGATCTAAAACCCCAACATTTTCACTGCAGTAATCGCAGCTTCATCTCCTTTGTTCCCATGTTTCCCACCCGCACGGTCGAGTGCCTGCTGCATGGTGTCCGTGGTTAATACCCCAAATATGACAGGCTTGTTGAATTTCAGATTGACATCTTTGATGCCTTGTGCTACTGCGTCACAGATAAAATCAAAGTGCCTGGTCTCTCCCTGAATCACACAGCCTAAACAAAGCACTGCATCGATCTCTTCTTCCTGCGCCAACCATTGCCCTCCCAGTATGAGTTCAAAGCTACCTGGCACAGACTTTCTAAAGATATGGTCTCTATTTACACCATTCTCGATCAGTGTCTGTACTGCGCCTGTGTAGAGCGCTTCCGTGACTGCATCATTCCATTCCGACACGACTATTCCAAACTTCTTTGCAGACATGTCGGTGATGTTGGTGCTACTGTGTTGACTGAGATTTTTAAGTGATGACGCCATATTTGATGTTGTTATTGCGGTTTTTTCAAGAGTCTCCGCGTTTATGATTGCACTTCCTCTTTGGCTATAAATCGAGATTAGTAAACAAGTTAATTAAGTATAATGGCTAATCAAATGTCCAATATACTAATCAACTCAATTAACTTACTCCACTTGGAATAAATAAAAACAAAAAAAGATGAAGCGTAACTTCATCTTTTTTTTAAAATATCAATTTTGACTTAGTTAAGAAGAAGCTCCTTCTAATCTCGCTTTGTGCTTTTTAGCATCTTGTACTTCTCCGGCACTCCAATAGTCCTTCACGATGCGGTCATAGCTTTTGATCGCGCCAGCTTTGTCATCCATCAGTTCGTATGCCAGTGCAGCTTTCATCAAGTACCTTGGGCTGAAAAATTTATTTTCGTTGTAGTCAGCGGCTTTATTGTAAAAACTAACTGCATTGGCATAATCTTTTTGCTCCATGTAAGCATCTCCGATCAAGCTATATGCTCTAGCCTGTACCAATAAATCAGAAGTACTAAAATCTTCTAAGTACAATATGGCCGAGTTGAAATCGCCTTGTTTAAGAAAAGCTACCCCAGCATAATAATTCGCCAGATTTGCAGATTCTGTGCCACCGTAATCACTGATGATGTCTTTGAAACCAAGTGAGTTCCCGTCACCATTCAATGCTAGAGCAAGGCTGTCTTGCTCAAAGTAATATTCTGCTTGAAACATCTCTGACATAGCAACAGCGTTTTGACTGTCATTGTAGTACTTATATCCAAAGTATCCTCCGATGCCCAAGACTATTACAGCCAATATTCCAAAGGTAAGTCCCTTGTTTTGTTCTAAGTATTCTTCTGTTTTAGAGATCTGTGCTGCAAGTGCTTCTTGGTTTTCCAAAAGGTCACTGCCTTGTTCTGTCCCTTGTACTTTCTTCGCCATCTTCAAAAATTTAAGGACGCAATATTACGCAATTAATGATTAATATGAAATGCTAATGGGAATATTAATAACTTATCCATTTGAGATTCCTGCCTTGCGCCTCCGCTGAAGCTTCAGCGGCACGCGGCAATGTCGTTTAGTTAAGGTCATTCTGAATTCATTTCAGAATGACAGTGGTGATTAGCTAAATCCTTAACTCAACGACATTGGCGGCACGCGGTCGCAGGAATGACGAAAGTCTAATCCATTATATATGGATAGTCCTCTTGAACATATACATCTTTAAATGCTTCCGAAGGATCAGGATAAGCAGAGTTTTCTGCGAAATCCACGCATTCGGCTACTTGTTCCTTTATCTTGTTGTCTATCGCTTCAAGATCTTTTTCAGTAGCGTACTTTTTACTGAGTAACACTGATTTGACTTGTGCGATTGGATCACGCTCCTTGTATTCTGCCAATTCTTCTTTCGTTCTGTACTTAGCAGGATCAGACATAGAATGACCTTTGTATCTATATGTTCTGAACTCTAGCAGCGTAGGTCCATCACCTTTTCGTGCTCTTTTGGCTGCATCTTCTACTGCGTAGTGTACTTCTTCCACTGACATGGCATCCACTGCTGCCGAAGGCATGTCGTAGGATTCTCCTAATGTTGATAGATCGGTCACATTAGAGGTTCTTTGTACAGATGTACCCATCGCGTACCCATTATTTTCAATCACAAAAATCACTGGTAGTTTCCAAAGCATGGCGTAGTTCAGTGCTTCATGAAATGCTCCCTGGCGAACTGCACCATCTCCCATGTAGCACATGCACAATTTACCTGTCTTATTATATTTTTCTGAAAAAGCGATCCCAGCTCCCATCGGAACTTGTGCTCCTACGATTCCATGTCCTCCAAAGAAATTGTTTTCTTTATCAAACATGTGCATGGAACCTCCTTTACCTTTTGAGACTCCCGTTTCCTTGCCATATAATTCAGCCATGATTTTTCTAGGGTCAGTACCCAGTGCAATAGGATGTACATGATCTCTATAGGCCGTTATATATTTATCTCCTCTTTCAAGCGCAGATACCGCTCCAGCAACACAAGCTTCCTGACCTATATATAAATGGCAAAAGCCCTTGATCTTCTGCTGGCCGTAAAGCTGGCCTGTCTTCTCCTCAAATTTTCGCATAAACTGCATAGACTCATACCAAGTCATGTAGGTCTCTTTCGAAAATTTACTCTTGCTAGTTGCTTTACTTTTGCTCTTTCCTTTTGTTGTCGTTGCCATAGTGCTATTTTTGATCAAATTATGGACTGCGAAAATAACTAAAAAAAGTGAATGCTACTTAAAAAACTAAGTTTGTTTGCCTTCAAGAACTATCTGGAAGCTGCATTTGAGTTTTCTGATGGAATCAACTGCTTTGTCGGAATGAACGGTGGTGGCAAAACGAATCTACTCGATGCCATCCACTATTTATCTCTGACCAAAAGTGCTTTCAACAGTATCGACAGCCAGAGTATCCTTCATGGGGAGCGATTGGCAACAGTTACCGGCAACATTGCGATAGCTGATCATGACTATCAGGTGATCTGTGCTTTGCAGCAAGGACAGAAAAAGATTATCAAAGTAAATCAGTCCGAATATGAAAAACTAAGTGAACATATCGGTCGTTTTCCTGTGGTACTCATAGCTCCCAATGATACGGACATCATCCGTGATAGCAACGAAATAAGAAGAAGGTTTTTTGATAGCATCTTGTCGCAAATAGATGCAAACTACCTCCGACAACTTATCCAATACAATCACTACCTCAAACAACGCAACAGCCTACTCAAGCAGCTGGCAACATCTCAACAAACAGACCACGACCTACTTGCTCCATACGATCATCATCTACTAACTCTTGGCAAAAACATCTTTGAAGTCAGAAAAAAGTTTGTCACTGAATACCTGCCGATCCTTACTTCACATTATCAAAATCTCAGTGAGGAACGAGAGGCAATCAACCTCACCTACTCTTCTCAACTGGAGAGCAAAAACTACGATAAGGATTATCAAAATTCCCTACAAAAGGATTTGATCCTGCAAAGAACCAATGTAGGCATTCACAAAGATGAATACCTATTCGAAATTGATGATCGGCCTATAAAGAAGTTTGGTTCTCAGGGGCAACAGAAATCCTTTTTAATCGCGCTTAAACTAGCACAATTCGAAATTATTAAAAGAGAGAAAGGCTTAAAACCCTTATTGCTACTTGATGATATTTTTGACAAGCTAGATGATTTTAGAATTCAAAAATTAGTCGAAATGGTAGCCAATGATAGCTTTGGACAGCTTTTCATCACCGATGCCCGTCCAGAAAGAAGCAAGGATATTTTGAAAGCAATAGGCGCTGAAGTTAAGTTCTTTCAAATCGAAAACGGAGCCGTTTCTGTAGAAGATGAGCAACAAAATACTTAGTCCTTTTATAAACTGTTTTGAGATTTGTTTAAACATCTGAAAGTTTATACATTCGGCCATTTCGCAACGCAGTGCCTGCCTGGCCGACAAAGGCAGGGAGAAACCCTTGCCACAACAGTAGTCCAATTTCTTAGCGGTAAAGATCCCTTCGGGATGACTTATAAGGGTGGAACAAGTCTACCACGAATCCCATATTTAACCTAAAGCAACATTATATTTAATAGACCCTTTTTCCACTAACCAGTCATTCTGAATTTATTTCAGAATCTCTTCATTCTTTGTTCTATAATAATATATACCTTTATCACATGAGGAAGAAGCCATATGGAAGCAGGAAAAAAGAGATCACTACTGTGGGCGATGCGATCAAAGAGCTTTTGAGTACCTACCGGATAAAGAGCAAGTATCACCAAACCAACATCAAGGCTTCATGGACTGAAGTTATGGGCAATACCATAGCTTCCCGAACCGATAAAATCTTTTTTAAGAACAATGTTCTCTTTGTTCAGCTCAACTCAGCAGCGCTCAAACATGAACTCAACATGTCAAAGAGCAAAGTCTTGGCCATGCTTCAAGAAAAATTTGGGAAAACTGCGGTTGAGGAAATTGTGTTTATGTAAAAATTGCGTTCAGGATAAGGCTTATTGTAAGTCATTTCTAAGCCTGCGGAGAAATCTTTACCATTTATGAGATTATAACCCTCGTGATTTAAAGTAATAGTATTCAGCCAGACATAATTGACGAGTTCTTCTACATCATGATCACAAGCAAAATCCTCGCGCCAGAAGGGGGCATGGACTCAAGTAAACGTGAACAAAGTCATGCGTTTTTATAGGACTTATACTTAGTTATCATAAAACTGCATTCCTTTGAGTGTACATTGAAAAATGTTGCACGTGATAAGTCACTGATATTCAAATACTTAAATAAATATTGCTAATTATGGTATAGGCATACTTAAATTTGCACAAAAGAAAGTATATTTACGGATGACAATCCTATAATTTGCACTATGACTTTTGATAAAAATATTCTGGTTAATCGAATAAAAGCCGATCATCTATGGTGGACAAATCAACAAATACCATTTTACAACGAATTAAGTAAAAGAAGGTATTACAACGGTTTTTATTCATTAATCAAGCAAAGAACTCTTCATAGGGCGGTTGTTTTGATGGGGCCAAGAAGAATTGGTAAAACAGTAATGATGTATCAAGCCATTCAGGATTTGCTGGATGAAAGTATTGATCCGAAGAAAATTTTGTATTTCAGTTTGGACACACCAATCTATACCAACGTCTCGTTAGAAGAATTAATAGAACTAGCTTTTGTGTCTACTGGAACTAATATTGATGGGTGCTACATATTCTTTGATGAAATTCAATATTTCAAAGATTGGGAGATTCATCTCAAATCATTAGTGGACAGGAATCGAAATACAAAATTTATAGCAAGCGGCAGTGCAGCAGCAGCTTTGAGAATGAAGAGCATTGAGAGTGGTGCGGGTAGGTTTAGTGATTTCTTCCTCCCTCCTCTAACTTTTGCAGAATATATTGATTTGAACAATTACAATAATTTATTAAAAGAGGTTCAGGTGGATTTTGGTGGTTCAAGGCCATTTTATGTAGCTACTGATATTGAAAAGTTAAACAAGCATTTCTATGATTATATCAATTTTGGTGGATTTCCAGAAATAGCCTTAAATAAAGATGAAGTAAAAAACCCTGAAAGGGTTATTCAAAAAGACATAACAGATAAGGTCATTATGAAAGATTTGCCAGGTTTATTTGGCATTGAAAACACACTAGAACTTCAACAATTTTTTAACGTATTGTCTTATCGAACAGGTGAAATATTAAACTATCAAAGCGTTTCAAAAGAAACTAAAACAGATAATAAAACTGTTAAGAAATACATTGAATATTTAGAGTCAGCCTTTCTAATTAAAGTTTTACATAGGGTTGATGTAACTGCTCAAAGGTTTAAAAATATTACTCAGTTTAAAATATACCTTACAAACCCGAGCCTCTTTACTGGATTATTTGGCAAGATAGAAATGGAAGATGAACGATTCTCGCATCTTGTTGAAACTGCGATTTTTGCTCAGTATCTTCATAGAGAACATAATTTTCTGCGATATGCAAATTGGAAGAGAAATGGAAAAGAAGGGGAAGTAGATTTTATCCAATTAAGTCCAAACTTTCAAAAAGCTCATTGGGCTTTGGAAGTAAAATGGTCAGATTCTCCCAAAGTAGATAAGCTGAAGTATTTTATGCGGAAAAATGGCATTGAAAAGGGGATTGTCACGAGTCAGACGGTATTCAAAGATGGAATTGATTTGTTAATCGTTCCAAATAGTGTTTATGCCTATGTTGTTGGGAAAAATGCGCTAGATAGTCTTTCTCAAGAAAGTAATTAAGTATATAAATCCGCTATCAACAATTGCAGATATATATTATGGTAATGCCGATCTAAAAAAAATAGATAATAGATCATCAACGTTTATCAAAACAACTCCTTTGCCACATTGTATAGCACACCTGACTTGTCTATGGAGGAGTAACTACTCCACAGATTCTCTACTAGTCTTAGCGTCTCGCTAAGACGGGGGAGTGCGAAAGTGATATTAAAGAGCAAGTTGATATAGCTTGATATTAAAAAGTTGTGGTTGGTCATAGCGAGACGCTAAGACCAGACAAGGTAGCAACTACTCAATAGACTCAGAAACAGGCTCTTCTTTCCTTTCTTCAACATCGTCTTCAGTCAAATTTTCTGCCGCGAAAAATCGCTTCTGCATGAGCAATATAAATACAACTCCTATGAATATAGAGGAATCAGCAATATTGAATACTGGGCTAAAAAACAGAAAGTAATCTCCTCCTAGAAAAGGAATCCAATCAGGATAGTACCCGTCAAACAAAGGGAAAAAAAGCATGTCAATCACCTGCCCATGAAACCATTGGGTGGGTGATCCCGCTGGCGCATTGTCCAATAGCACACCATAGAAAGTACTGTCGATCACATTGCCTATCGCTCCGCCTAAAATCAAGCCCATAGAAATCAATAACCCGCTGTGAACACCTTTTTTGGCCAAACTATATAAGTAGTATCCTATTCCTACCATCGCGCCAAGCCTAAACAGTGTCAAGGCCAATTTGCCATATTCTGCATCAGATTTGAGACCAAAGGCCATCCCTGGATTGAGTAAATAGTGTAATTTGAACCACTCACCTATCACGTTGATCTCGCCAAAAGTGCCCATATCCATGTTGTAGTGAACCAACATCTTGGATGCTTGGTCTATGACAACCACCAATAGCGCTACCAAATAATACTTGTAATACTTATTCATGTTATTCATACTGCAAGAGGCGCTATAGCGTTATTTTAATCTCAATTTTATGTTCATCAATCTCCAACTCCTGACCATCAGACACACTATCAACGATCTCCAATGATAGTGCTTGCGTCTCTTGACAAATATATTCCTTATTTGCCTCGATGGCTCCATTGACCATGTCGGTATTGCGCACGAGACTTACTTTTATTTTATCCTGAATTTCTAGTCCCATGTCCTTACGCATGTTTTGGATGCGATTGACCAAATCACGGGCGATTCCTTCTCTCTGGAGCTCTTCGGTCAAAGTGATATCCAATGCCACGGTGAGCTTGCCTTCACTTGCTACCAGCCATCCAGGAATGTCTTGAGAGGCAATCTCTACATCGTCCAATGTCAACGTGATCTCCCCACTATCCAGCAGTACTTTGATCTCGTTATTCTTTTCAATCTCCGCAATCTCTTTCTGTCCAAAGGCATTGATTTTAGCAGCAACATCTTTCATTTGCTTGCCGTATTCCTGTCCCAGTTTTCGAAAATTAGGTTTGATGTTTTTCACCAAAATGCCAGAAGCATCATCGATATATTCCACTGCCTTCACATTGACTTCTGTTTGGATTAAATCTTCCACCGCTTGTACGTGCTTCTTGAATTCGGGATCCAATACAGGAACCAATATTCTCGAAAGGGGCTGTCTCACCTTGAGTCGCTCCTTCTTGCGAAGTGAGTGAACTAATGAAGAGATGTCCTGAGCCAATTGCATCTGTTTCTCAAGAGATTTGTCTATAGCCGCTGCATTCACTTTTGGATAATCTGTCAAATGAATTGAAATTGCCTCTTCTTTATTTGACACATTGTTCAAGTCATTGAACAACCGGTCCATATAGAACGGTGCAATAGGTGATCCCAACTTTGCGATGGTATTCAGGCAGGTATATAATGTCTGATAAGCTGCTTTTTTATCCTCATTATACTCTCCCCTGCCTGACGGCAAGGCAGGCTTCCAGAAACGTTTTCTGTTTAGGCGAACATACCAATTGCTCATGTCATCTATCGTGAAGTCCTGAATCAACCTGGCAGCTCTAGTTGGCTCATATTGCTCATATGCTTCTTCTACCTTTCCTATCAGACTATTGAGTTTGGATAATATCCAACGGTCACTTTCCGGGCGACTTGTCAAAGTCACCTCTTCGCCTTTATAGTCAAAACTATCAAGATTGGCATACAGAGAAAAGAACGAATAGGTATTGTGCAAAGTGCCAAAGAACCTACGTTGTACTTCTGCTACTCCTTCTATATTGAATTTTAAGTTGTCCCATGGATTGGCATTGGAAATCATGTACCACCGTGTGGCATCAGGTCCATACTTGCTCATCGTCTCGATTGGGTCAGCAGCATTGCCCAGTCGCTTGGACATCTTGTTGCCTTTTTTATCTAGCACAAGTCCATTGGCGATGACATTCTTGAACGCCACCTTGTCAAATAAAATGCCTGCGATAGCATGCAAAGTAAAGAACCAGCCCCTGGTTTGATCCACTCCTTCTGCAATAAAATCAGCAGGGTAATTTTCATCAAATATTTCCTTATTCTCAAATGGATAATGCCACTGCGCATAAGGCATGGCACCTGAATCGAACCACACATCAATAAGGTCTGCCTCACGTGTCATTTTTTGTCCTGAAGCACTTACCAAGAATACATCATCCACATAGGGCCTATGAAGGTCGAAGTCATCGCTCAACTGTTCTGTCATAAAACCAGCAGTGACAGCTTTGGCTACTTCTTCTTTGAGTTCAGCGATCGAACCGATACAAATCTCTTCTTTGCTATCTTCCGTTCTCCAGATAGGCAGTGGTGTTCCCCAATATCTAGAGCGTGATAAATTCCAATCGACCAAATTTTCCAGCCAATTGCCGAAACGACCCGTACCCGTTGATTCAGGTTTCCAGTTGATCGTTTTGTTGAGTTCGACCAATCGATCTTTATAAGCGGTCGTCTTGATAAACCAAGAATCAAGTGGGTAGTACAATACTGGCTTATCTGTTCTCCAACAATGCGGGTAACTGTGCTCGTATTTCTCTACTTTGAATGTTTTGTTTTCTTCTTTGAGCTTGATGGCAATCTCGACATCCAGCGACTTCTCAGGAGCTTCGCCATCAGCATAGTATTCGTTCTTCACGTACTTACCTGCAAACTCACCCATCTCTTTCACATACCTTCCCTGTTTATCAACTATGGGCGCATCATTGCCTTCTTCATCCTTGACCATGATGGCCCCTATGCCAGATTTTTGGGCGACACGATAATCATCTGCTCCGAAGGTAGGAGAGATATGTACGATTCCTGTACCATCTTCAGTAGTCACAAAGTCACCTTCTATTACTTTGAAAGCATCTCCATTTGGTTTGACATAGGACAAGAGTTGTTCGTACGCTAAGCCAAACAAGTCCTTGCCTTTCAACTCTTCTATGACTTCATAGGGTATCAATTTGTCTTCTGCTTTGTAATCTGCGAGTGCTATTTCAGCAGCATTTACATTGCAATAGGCATTGAGACGGTCTTTAGCCAGAATAACGATAACTGACTCAAAAGTATATTGATTGTAGGTTTTAACCTTGATGTATTTGATTCCTTTCCCCACAGCTAAAGCAGTATTTGCGGGCAATGTCCAAGGGGTGGTAGTCCATGCCAAAAGATAGGTGCTTTCCTCTCCTATCACTTTGAACTGCGCAGTCAAGGATGTGTCTTTTACATCTCTATAGGTTCCTGGCTGGTTTAGCTCATGTGAACTCAATCCCGTACCTGCGGCTGGAGAATACGGTTGGATGGTATATCCTTTATACAACAGTCCTTTCTTATAGAATTCCTTCAGTAGCCACCAAAGTGACTCCATATATTCTTTTTCGAAGGTAACGTAAGGGGCATCCAGATCTACCCAATAGCCCATTTTCTCGGTCAGGTCATCCCACTCACCTTTGAATCTCATCACCGTCTCGCGACACTTCTGATTGTATTCTTCTACTGAAATAGTTTTGCCAATATCTTCCTTGGTAATTCCAAGTTCCTTCTCCACTTGAAGCTCAACAGGAAGACCATGTGTATCCCAGCCACCTTTTCGCTTTACCTGAAATCCTTTGAGCGTTTTGAAGCGACAGAAAATATCTTTGACCGCACGCGCCATCACATGATGAATTCCCGGGGTCCCATTTGCAGATGGCGGCCCTTCATAAAAAGAGAATGACGGACTCCCCTCTCGCTCAGTGATGGATTTTTCGAATACTTGATTTTCCTTCCAATATGCCAATACTTCCTCAGAAAGTTTTGCATAGTCCTGCCCTTTATATTCTCTATACTTCACGGTGTGATTATTCTATGGTGTTGTCTATTTTTTCTGGTCGCTCATTGACTTTGATCTGTTGAAGATCTATCGCCTCATCTTCTTCTTCTCTGTAAAAATCATCGTCATATAGCTCGATCAATGGGTGCGCATCTTTTCGTCTCTTGCCACTATCAAAAGCGAGTAACAAGCCTGGTAACAAAATGAGATTGGTACTCATCGCTATCAATAGTGTAACTGACGTCAATATGCCCAAGGCGATGGTTCCGCCAAAGTCAGACCAGGCAAAAATGATAAATCCGGCAAATAATATAATAGAGGTATAAATCATGCTTGCTCCTGTCTCTTTCAAGCTCTTGCTAACAGCGACTGGCACAAAAAAGTTGTTGGCGAAAAGCTCTTGTCTGTATTTAGCTAAAAAGTGAATGGAGTCATCAACTGATATTCCAAAAGCTATACTAAATATCAATACGGTGCTGGGCTTCAATGGAATCCCGAAGTATCCCATTATTCCAGCCGTTATGACCAAAGGAACAATATTTGGCACCATGGAGATAACAATCATGCGGGCATTTCTAAATAGAACCGCCATAATGATGGCTATAATAATAAATGCCAAGAGCAAACTGATTTTTAGGTTGTGCACTAAAAATTTATTGCCTTTGATAAATAGTGGGGTAGATCCTGTGACCACCACTTTAGTGTCTGTCTCTCCAAATATTTCTTCGATCTTTGGTTGAATGACGGTTGTCACCAAAGAATCCATTTTGTGTGAACCTACGTCTGCCACCTTCATAGAAACTCGCATAATCTGAAAGGTCGTATCCACAAATGAAGTCATCAGTCCAGAACTATCCTCTTGATTTTTTAAATAACGTAAGATGTAGTTACGATCACGCTTATTGGGAATTTCGTACCTAGCTGGATTGTTGTTATAGAAAGCCTGTTTGGCAGCTTTTATAAAACTTACAATGGACAAAGGGTTAGAAATATCTCGATGCGAAGCAAGGAAGTTTTCAAACTCCTCAACTCGTTGAAGGTTTTTGATGTCTATGACTCCTCTTTTCTTTCCAGTATCCACAATGATTTCTAGTGGCATAATACCACTAAAATGCTCTTCAAAAAATGTCAGGTCTTTTTTGATTACATCCTCCTCAGGAAGGTCATCCACCATGTATGCCACCGTCTGAAGCTGATACATGCCTGCAATAGAAATAATCACGATGACCCCAGTAAGAACAAAGATCTTATGCTTGTGGCGATGCACCAAAATATCCATTCCATCAAGCACTTTTCCAAGGGGCTTTAATTTCAAATGCTTGAGCTGATGAGTTGTTGGAGCTGGAAGCCATGAAAATACTGCTGGCAAAAGAATAATGCTAACGACAAAAGTCGCCAGGATATTGAGTCCTGCGATATATCCAAATTCCTTGAGTATTACGATGTCTGTAGTGGTGAGCACCAAAAATCCAACCGCAGTAGTGAAATTTGTAATCAGAGTTACCAATCCAATTTTTCTCGTTACACGACTAATTGCCTTCATTTTATTGCCGTGCAATTCGAATTCCTGATGGTATTTATTAAGCAGATAGACACTATTGGGTATCCCTATAACTACAATGATAGGAGGAATAAGTCCAGTGAGAATGGTGATTTCATAATCCAATAAAACCAAAGACCCCATCACCCAAAGAACGACCACCGCAATAATGATCATTGGGAAAACCACCGCATTCCAAGATCTAAAAAATAGCAATAAAATCAGTCCGGTAATGGCAATTGAAAGCACCAAAAAGACCGTCATTTCTTTCTTGACCTTGCCTGAAATAACAGACCGCACAAACGGCAGACCCGCATAATGTAAAGTCACACCTGTACTTTCTGTAAACTCATCTCCGGCTGCAATGATCTGGTTGGTAAGAGCTTCCCTGTTTTTAGAATTGAGGATTTGGTCATTGATGGTGATCAATGTAAGCGTAGCACCATTGGTGACATTCACAATTTGACCACTATAGAATTTCTGATCCAGCGCAACCTTTAGAAGGCTATCCAAATTACGTTGATCATCAGGGATGTCAGTAAAAATGTCCTCAACCTCAAATGTCTTGGCCACTTGATTTTTTTTCAATCTCTTCAGCAAAGGAAGCGACACCACGCTCGTCACTCCAGATATTTCTTTAATTCGTTCACTGAGCTTTTTGTATTCTTTGAAAACGACTGGATTGTATATGCTGCTGTCCTTGACGCCTATGGCCACTGCATTGCCATCTTCTCCAAAGAGCTGTTTGAACTCTTCAAAAAAGATCATCGCAGGATCGTCAGATGGCACCAGTTTGGCAAAGGAGTAGCTCATCTGAGCATCCTTTCCTTTGTAAGCCATGAAAACTGTTATCAATATCAAGATCGATACCAATAGCAGCCTTCGCTTAATAATTATATGAGATAGTTTAGTCCACATGTTTTTGCAAAGCCCCAAAGGTAATGATTTTTAGGTATTTGGAGACCTCTTTCAAACCACATTTATTCAAGCATTTTTTAGCTTGGTGATTTCATCAATTTTGCACTTCAAATAACGTTGTTCCGCCTGATTATTGGTGAGTTTTAGCGCGTTTCTGTAGTGTTTCAGAGCATTTTGTTGGTTTTCAGAATAATGACGATTGGATTTTCAGGATTAGGACAGGTAGAGCTAAAAAAATTATCGCCTCTTCTTATTCACCAAATAAACTCCACCAACAATGGCCGCCATACCTATATAGTGACCTGCCAAAAGCACTTCTCCATCAATCAATCCCCAAACGATGGCAACGATGGGTATCAAGTAAGTCACAGAACTAGAAAATACCGGTGAAGTGATCTTTATTAAGTGATTGAACAGTACCAAGGCAATGGCAGTACCCAACACTCCCAATAATGTGATATATCCCAAAGAAGACATGGCATAGGAATGGGTGCTCATTTTATTGACAAAGTCCGTTGCGGTAAATAAATAGATCAATGCAAAAGGAGCAACCAACAACATAGAAACTGAAGTGATGGTCATCGCCTTGAGGTCTGATATTCGGTATTTTATTAAGTTGACACTAATCCCATAGCACAAGGTGGCTACCACTATGAAAAATGCATAGAAATTAAGCATTCCTATGCTTCCACCTGACCCAGCCATTACCAAAAAGACCGTTCCCAATAGTCCGATGGTTATGCCTATTATCACATTTCTAAAAAGGGATTGTTTGAAAACAATAACGCCTATGAGCATAACGAAGAAGGGCGTAAGGGCATTCAATACGCCTGCTATCGCACTGTCTATCTGAGTTTGTGCTTTTGCAAATAAAAATGCTGGCAAGAAGCTCCCTACCAATCCCACCACAAATAGAAGAGAAAAATGTGGCTTGTTGAGTGATTTTAGCTTGGAAAAAGCCACGGGGGAAAGGAACAGTGCAGCAGTAATAATTCGCAAGGCACCTACTTCACCCGCTGAAAAAACAACCAGACCTCGCTTTATCAAAATAAATGAACTTCCCCAAATCAAGGCCAAAACAACGAGGATTAGCCAAGAAATAAATTTGTTGTTTTTTGACATTTATTTTGATGTGATGATTTTAAAATGATTGTCAGTAATGTCACGTAATCTTCTTTCCTGCCCTTTATAGATTCCTACCTACGCAGGAATGACGCATTCTATGAATTTTGATAGGCAAATCTAATCTTTTTGGAATGAGAATTATGTCTGGACGATTGCAATTATTAATGCTGGATCAAACGGTGACAAAAGCATCTCCGAAAGTATGCTCTACTTCATCAAGAATACTGACCACTTCTTCATAAGAGGGTGTTTCTACCAACTTCGATCGGAAAGGCTTAAAATTATGAATCCCTCTAAAATAGTTGGTGTAGTGTCTGCGCATTTCGAATATTCCGAGTCTTTCGCCCTTCCACTCAACTGAGAACTTCAGATGTTTTTTGGCAACAGATACCCGATCAGCGAGTGATGGTGGGGCAAGCATTTCTCCCGTTGCCATGAAGTGTTTTATCTCATTGAATATCCATGGATATCCGATTGCCGCCCGCCCGATCATGATGCCATCCACCCCAAATTTATTTTTGTATTCCAGCGCCTTTTGTGGACTATCTATATCTCCGTTTCCAAAAATAGGGATGTGAATATCTGGGTGGTTTTTCACCTCTTGGATCATGCTCCAGTCAGCCTCGCCCTTATACATTTGTTTTCGCGTCCGTCCATGTATCGACAAGGCCTGAATGCCAACATCCTGAAGTCTTTTCGCTACTTCAACTATTTGTATGGTACTATCGTCCCATCCCAGCCTGGTTTTGACCGTGACGGGTAAGGATACTTGCTTGACGATCTCATCAGTCATCTTCTGCATCTTAGGCAAGTCAAGTAGTATCCCAGCACCTGCGCCTTTGCACGCAACTTTTTTGACTGGACAGCCATAGTTGATATCAACCATCTCTGGTTGCGCAGCTTCTGCTATAGCAGCAGCCTCGCGCATGGCATCTATTTTATCTCCAAATATCTGGATACCTATAGGACGCTCATAGTCATAGATGTCAAGCTTTTGCACGCTTTTGACTGCATCTCGGATGAGCCCATCTGCCGAAATAAATTCTGTGTACATGAGGTCAGCTCCATTCTCCTTGCAGACTGCCCGGAACGGTGGATCACTCACATCTTCCATCGGTGCGAGCAACAATGGAAATTCTCCTAGTTCTATATCTCCTATCTTTACCAAAAGTGTATATTTGTCGTTTATCTGCAAATTTAACAAATATGACCACATTCGACAATAAGCTTACCTGGTCTTCAAAATATTCTCCCTCTGTCGGTGCCTTCATATTACTCTTTACTGCATTTTTTGGTTTTATTCTTATCGGTCCGCTTTTAGGATTGATGTTGGGACTCCCGTTTTATGAAGGAGGTGTCACGTCCTATGTCAACGATATGTTTTCTCCTTCCTCTCTTAATCCCGCCCTAAAACTCCCATTTTTTATTCTGCAAGGGACAGCACAATTAATTGGGTTTATAGTTTTCCCGGCCTTATTTATGGTCTTTTATGAACGCCAAACGATCAATGTTTTTTTTACTAAAACTAAATTCTCACCAAGGCTGCTTTGGTTGACACCAGTCATCGGCCTTGTATTTATGGGGTTCAATGCATTTTTTGTTGAATGGAATGCCACCCTTGAACTGCCCAGCTTCCTAAGTGAATTTGAACAATCAGCTCGTGCGCTAGAAGAAAGAGCGATGGAAATGACCTTGTACCTCACAGAGTTTGATTCCTTTGCCATGTTTATTTTGGGATTCATTGTGATCGCTATTATTCCTGGGCTTGGTGAAGAGTTGGTTTTTAGAGGATTTCTACAAAACTATTTTCACCGTTCGAGCAAGAATATTTATATGGCCATTTGGATGTCCGCTTTTCTATTCAGCGCCATGCATATGCAGTTATTTGGATTTGTGCCTCGCCTATTATTAGGTGCTTTGTTTGGTTACTTGTATTATTGGTCTGGCAATCTCATCATTCCCGTGCTCGCTCATGTTTTCAATAATGGCTTTACAATCATCATGATGTATTTGAATCAGCTTTCCATCACTAATATTGATATCGAATCAACAGAAAGCATACCATTGCCATTTATTATCATATCAACTTTGCTCACTGGAGGACTCATTTATATTTTCAGAAAAATTAGTCTTCAACATTCTCAATTAAATAAATGAAGTGGCAGAAAATATTTAGCGATGCATTAGAGCACCGCGTACATATTGTAAGGGATGTATTAAACGATCATGGAATAAATTCCGTGATTGTTAACAAAAAGAATTCAGCTTATAATAATTTTGGGCTTTTCGAACTTCAGGTAACTCCAGACAATGTAATCCGAGCCATAAAAATAATAACAGATGACATCAGTTTTAAGTAAGTACAATAACCTGACTCAGCGCATTATTGCAGCACTGATAGGCGTATTGGTGGTAGGTGCTTCATTGATCTATAGTGAGTGGGCCTACTTCGGAATATTCATGTTGATCTGCACACTGACGCAACTAGAGTTTTACAAACTAACGGGTCTAGACGGCATGTTGCCATTGAAGTCCTACGGAACAGCAGTTGGCTTGTTGATCTACAGCATTACTTTTTTAGTGCAGAAAGACTTAATCAGCTATCGCTATTACGTTCTGATCTTCCCCCTGGCGTTTGGTATTTTCCTAATCAAACTATATCGAAAAACTGATAAAAAGCCCTTCACCAATATTGCCATCACCTTCCTTGGTGTGATCTATGTAGCTATTCCTTTTTCACTCTTGCACTTAGCGACTTATAGTCTAGGAAAATACAGTTATGAGATTGTGCTGGGCATGCTGATCATCCTTTGGGCCAGTGATTCAGGAGCTTATTTTGCTGGAACTAAATTTGGCAGAAGGAAACTCTTCGAGCGCATTTCCCCTAAAAAATCATGGGAAGGAAGCATTGGGGGAACACTGGTCGCCTTGGGCATTGCATATGCAATTTCACGATATTTCCATGACTTGGCATTGTGGCAATGGATGATCGCTGCGGTATTGATCGTGGTAGCCGGAACGTATGGAGATTTGGTTGAATCATTGTTTAAGCGAAGTATGGCAGTCAAAGATTCTGGCACTAGCATTCCAGGGCATGGTGGGTTTCTGGATCGATTTGATGGTCTTTTATTGTCAATTCCGTTTTTTGTAGCGTTTCTGCTGATTTTTTAGTCGGGTGCATTACAAGTTTAGGTGTGAGTATATTTATCGAAGTGGACTTGTAGTAGTTTCTGTTCTTTTTTGTAAAAAGTTGAATAGGTTGATTGGTAAAATAAGTGATTAAGTAAACGAGCAAAAACAATTGGTACGCGTATTTAATAGATTATATTATTTTTTAGGGAAGACTAAATTAACCAGTTGACTCAGTTAACTAATCTACTACCCATAGGTAAGAGAGGAATGCATAATTCCAAATCACCAAAATTAATGGTAGAACCTACTAATTAATAGGGTATTCCTTTATTATTTCCATAAATTTGCCCCACGAAAAATTCTTAAAAAGATATGAGTTATATAGAGCCTGCGCCTATCGTGGATCACGAAAATCCGTTTGAGTCCATGATGTCAAGGTTTAAGATCGCCTCTGAGGCCCTTGGATTGAATGAGGAAGTCTATAATGTCTTAAAATCACCCGCCAAACAAGTTACCGTATCACTCCCAGTCACAATGGATGATGGCTCCATACGTGTATTTGAAGGGCATCGGGTGATCCACTCAAATATTTTAGGGCCTTCCAAAGGAGGTGTTCGGTTTGACCCGGGCGTCAATATAGATGAGGTCAAAGCACTTGCTGCATGGATGACTTGGAAATGTGCTGTCGTGGATATTCCATATGGTGGGGCTAAAGGAGGTGTCAGGTGCAATCCTAGAGAAATGTCAGCCGGAGAAATCGAACGACTGACCCGTGCTTATACCTCATCAATGCTCGATGTTTTTGGACCTGACAAAGATATTCCAGCGCCAGATATGGGAACTGGTCCAAGAGAAATGGCTTGGATGATGGATACTTATTCTCGTGCACAAGGAATGACTGTCAACTCAATGGTCACAGGGAAGCCATTGGTATTGGGCGGCTCACTTGGCAGAACAGAGGCGACTGGCCGTGGTGTGATGGTGTCAGCACTGGCCGCAATGGAAAAATTACAGATCAACCCATACAATGCAACCGCAGCAGTACAGGGATTTGGAAATGTTGGCTCTTTTGCTGCGTTGTTATTAGAAGAAAGAGGTGTGAAGATCGTAGCCATAAGTGACATATCAGGAGCCTATCACAATGTAGATGGCATCAAAATAAAAGAAGCCATTGCCTACCGTGATGAGCACAAAGGTTCACTTGAAGGGTTTAAAGGAGCGGAAATAATTCCTGCTGAGGACTTATTGACTCTGGAGGTAGATGTATTGATCCCTGCTGCCAAAGAAGATGTCATCACTGTTCACAATGCGCATGCGATTAAAGCAAAACTAATTGTAGAAGGAGCCAATGGCCCTACGTCCTATAAAGCAGATGCCATCATCAACGAAAAAGGAATCATGGTGGCTCCAGATATTTTGGCCAATGCAGGGGGCGTTACTGTTTCCTATTTTGAATGGGTGCAGAACAGGCTCGGGTATAAGTGGACAAGAGAACGCGTCAACAGAAGGTCTGATAGGATCATGAAAGATGCTTTTGAAAATGTCTATAAGACTTCTTTGGAATATAATGTTCCAATGAGAATTGCAGCTTATATTGTAGCCATTGATAAAGTCGCCAAGACCTATACCTACAGAGGCGGTTATTAAGCTTCTGTGATTGCTTCATTGTAAAAAGACCCTATGACTATACATAAAGAAGGCCGAACACTTTTATTCGTATTGCTGATCGTTTTTGCTGCGCTTAACTATGCGATGGCGTATTTCTTTCCGGCCAATATTCTGCTTCAAAATATTGTAATCGGAGTCAGTGTCGTATTCTATCTAATAATACTACAATTCTTTAGACATCCTCACAAGACCATTGAGGTAAATGAAAACCACATCATCGCTCCGGCAGATGGGAAAGTGGTGGTCATCGAGGAAGCAGAAGAAACCGAGTATTTAAACGAGAAAAGAAGGCAGGTCTCGATCTTTATGTCTCCGATCAATGTGCATGTGAATCGCATGCCTATAGGTGGAATCATCAAATACTTCAAATATCATCCCGGTAAATATCTGGTAGCTTGGCATCCAAAGTCAAGCACAGAAAACGAACGCACCACAGTAGTTGCAGAAAACAAAGCAGGGGTTCAAATTCTATTTAGACAAATCGCAGGAGCACTGGCTCGAAGAATCAAATGGTACATCGATGAAGGGCAGCAGTTAGAGCAAGGACAGGAATTTGGGTTTATCAAATTTGGCTCGCGTGTAGATTTGTACCTTCCTCTTGATGCCAAAATCAAAGTCAATATTGGTGATAAAACTGTTGGTGGGAAAACAGTGATTGGGGAGTTGAGTTAACCTCCTATTTTAAACAGATTAAATTGTCCTTTTTGCATTAAATGACTGTCCGTTCTTTATAGCAACTCATCGAGGAATCACAGATAGCAAGAATTTTTGGAATTATAATATTTTGAGTTAAATTTATTACATTCACCTGTTCTTACTTAGTTGCTACTATGCCCTCAATTCTTCCCAATTTCGAATACGACATCTTCATCAGTTATCGACACAATGACAACCGCTCTGGCGGTGTCACGGAATTTGTTGAATTTCTTAAAGAAGAACTGGCGGTTACCATTAAAGAACCCCTTTCTGTTTACTTCGATACCAATCCCCATGATGGACTGCTTGCAAACCATGA
>Ga0209634_1000580_pt1 | contig 28490 bp, 48 predicted proteins | sample LinPmetageLP40_FD_184043 | JGI IMG/M metagenome (GOLD analysis project Ga0209634, IMG submission 184043) | Marine viral communities from the Pacific Ocean - LP-40 (SPAdes) (version 2) | ecosystem: Environmental > Aquatic > Marine > Oceanic | place: Pacific Ocean | collected 2010-08-26 | reverse complement strand
CTTGATCACCTCTTTGTAAATCGTCTTGAATGAATTTTCTAATTACACTAAAATCCATTTCTTTGGCTTCGTTTAAAAACTTAGCCCATTTTGCTTCATAACCTTGTTCCATAATATTTTCTTCTTTTATTTTATTTTCGTCTACTATAAACATCCCTGATTCCCCTAATTCATCTTCTAACTGCATTGCCATAGATTCAACACCATTATTTTTTACAGTAATCCATTTACCATCAAACCAAACATATCCATAATTCCCACTATACTCATCAACTTTTCTTCCAATTTGTAACCCAGCTTCAAATGCATCTTCATCTAATATTTCAGAATCTGCAACTTCATCATATTTTGATTCAACATTACCATTTTCAGGGTCAATTGATGAAATGTATCCTGTATTAGATACAATCCTTGCTTTTTCATCAGTATTAAAAAATTTATCTAGTGATTTACCTAAACCTTCTGGGTAGCCATCATAGTGGTTATATGTGGACACAAACTTTTTATTATCATCTAAATGTCCTATAAGTGCTCTTGTTGCCATTATCTTGTTCTTTTATTATACATATTAAAGATTATATTCCTGTTTATATTTTTTAATCATATTTTCACCAATACCTAAATGTAGTATTATTGCTTTTTCTGATACTCCCGGAAGTTTTGCGGCACCTGCAATATAATCTATATTTGTATTCCTCCAAATTTTCATTTTTATTTTTGCATTACTTCTATTAGATGTCTTGAAAACCAACACAACCGGCATTTTACCATATGTTTTATTTTTTTCAATTTTTGGTTTAGGATATTTAACTCCTTTAGGAAATGTTGTTACTACTTTATAAGGACCATTAGGTGCTTTATCTACATCATAATACCAAGTAGTTGTTTCTCCTAATTCTGGTTTGCTAGGATATTCATAAAATACTTGTTCATACACCTTCCTTATTTCATCATTTTCTGCTGGTCTACCTCTATTCATTAAAATAAATTTATTAATAATCTATATACCATAATTAATATAACAAACATTAAAAAACCTCCTATAGTAATTTGTGCTCCTATAGCAGAAGATTCATATTGTTTTCTAGTTCTACCTTGCCTATACTTATTATCTTCTTCTTTATCAGTTAAATACTCTTTATTATTTTTCATTTCTCATTTGTTTAATATGTTTACAATTACCAAAAGATCTCCAAGAACCAGGACAATCACAAAAATATTTTCCTGAGTCTGGATAGAATTTAGTTGTATAAGTAGCATCACTACTACTACTATTGAAAGTTTTAATAACTGTTTTTGATTTTTTAACAGTTAATTTTGTTTTAGGTTTAATCCAATTAATATCCTCTAACCTTGTTTCAGGTAAAACTTCAACCCATGTAGGAACTATATATCTTTTATCACCTATATTAACTAATGAAGGAGACATATAATGGTTGTGATCATATTTAAATAATTTAAACCCAATAAATGGACCAAATCCTTTAGGATTAATACTTAAATTGCTTTTTTCTTGCCAAAATCTTCTAGTTCGAAGATTTCCGTATTTGTTTAAATTTGAAAATTCTACTATTGGCATAACCTTTATTTTTTCGATTGATTATACATTCTAACTGCATGCTCCTTATCTAGAGCATTTAATGAATTACCTGTAGTTTTATTATTTTTATAAATTTCAAACCACGTAAACCCCATATAATCTTTACTACTTCTTTGAATTGCTTTAATCATAACCTTCATTTTTTAATTGTAATTAACCTTTATTTTAAATATTAAACTAAGGCTTGAATGAACGACATTCTACGTTGTACCTTAACTTAATTACATGGTAAATATACGAACCCTATTTCGCTTCTCCAAATATTTTACGGGAAGTCTTTAAACTATTGGTGAGCCCAATAATATTTTTTCATGATAAGATCCACCAATTTTTCTCCTATATGAACCATCTTTGTTCATTATAACATCTTTACCTTCTAAAGCTTTTTCAATTGTTGCTTCATCTGTTACTTGAGGCACACCTGCTTTAAGTAAAATGTCTTTAATTTTACCTGATACCTCTACATAAAACCCAGGTTTTTTTAATTTATCAATCTTATGTGTAATAACTGCTCTTTTTGCTTGGGACGTACCATCGTGTCCTGTTGCTACAAATTTTTCCCCTGCTCTTTTCTTTTTAGAAACATTAACTGCATCTAATTCTCCATCATCATCTAAATCAATTATTTCGTATTCTGCGCCTCTACTTGCTTCTCTACTAACATCACTAGGTGAACTATAATTAGAATGACCACCATCTAAATAAGCATATGCTTGAGAAATTAAAGTAAATATATCTCCTTCGTAATCTTTTAATTCTTTATTATCAACTTGATCCCAATTACCTTCATTTAAGTACTGGTTTCTAAAATATTTTGTTAAATTAAAGCTCATATTTTATTATACATATCAGTAAACACTTGAAGTGGAATTCTGTGACCCATTTCTTCAATATGTTCAATTTTATAATTAACTGTTTTATCTTGAATATGATCTTTTAAGTAATCTAATGTTCTATTTCCATCAACAATATTATCTTGCTTACCAATAACAACTGTTAATTCACTAGGTATGTGATATTTAGCAAATTTAGGAAAATTGGGCTCAATTGTTCTACTATGTAATGCTGGATTAAATGCTAATACTGGTAATTGATAAAGACCTCCTAATACATAAGCTGCATACCCACCCATACTAGAGCCGATAATTAAATCAGGTTGGAATTCATCTATTGTTTTGAGTAAAAATGAAAAAATATCATTTCTAGTATAATCTAAAGAAGGTGCATGAACATAACATTTAGTTGCTAAATAATCAACTTTTTCACCACCTTGTGGGCTTTCTAAACCATGTAAATATAATACTTTTTGTTTCATAACTGTGTTGGGCTCGCACCTCATTTATACGTAAATATACGAACCCTTCTTCAGGTATCCAAATATTTTAGCGGGGATTTTTACCAGATTTTGCGTTACTACGCGTAGATCTCAAATTATTATTTCTAACAGGTATATTGTTATTACTTGGTTTACTGTTGTTTATAACAGGTTTATTATTATTATATACAGGTCTATTATATATAGGCTTATTATTATCACGTATAGGGTTAAAATTATATATAGGTTTATTAATAATAGGTTTATTAACAATAGGTTTTGAAATTACTATTTTTCTATTTGTTTTATTAGAAATATTAGTATCTTGAATATTATTAGCTATAAGGCTATTTCTTCTACTTGAATTGTACACTACATTATAGCCTTGATTATCATACGGTCCTTGATACCAATTATTATTTGGACTCCAAGGTATCATGTAATAATCCCAAAAATTCCAAGGTCTATTAAAGTAGGAATAACCCCCATAATAAAAATCAAAATCTAACCATAAAGGTCTATTCCCCCAATAACCATATGTTCTACCCCAATACCAATCAGAGTGTCTATAAAAATTACTTTTAAAATCTAATGTAATAGTATTAAAATCTAAAGTTGAAAATGTTGTAGTTCCAGATTTTATATCTTCTAAATAAACAACATCAGTCTCACAACATTTATCTATAGGTGTTGATTGGTAAATACCACAACTACTTAATAATATTACTATAATACTTAATATTTTTTTCATATTTATTGTTTTAAATTATTCCCACGGTAGAATTGATGGTTTATTATCTTCTACTTCTTTCATTCGAACTGTATATCCTTCAATAGTGGGTTTATCAATTTTAGAGTAAACCCATGCTAAAGCGTCAGCTTCAGTTAAACTCTCGAATGCTATAAATCCTGGGTCAGATGATGATCCAGTTAAATTAATATTACCTTCCCAAATATATACTTTCCCCTTATCATCTGTAGATTCTAATTTATACCCTACAGTGAACACTACTTGTTCAACTAATGTTCTTTGTAATTCTGTTATAATATATTTATTTACCATATTAATTTTTAATTCATATCTTTTAAAGATAGTTTTTCAATTTTTTCCTTTCGTATTTGATCATCCAAACTTAGAAATATACACATTCTTTTTAATTGTTCTGGATTTTTGTGAGCTATTAATGTTAGATACTCTTCATCAAATGTTTCAAATACATCTGCAAATGATAACTCATCAAATAATGCTGCAATTTTTGTATTATTACTCATCTTTTAGTTTTTTTATACTTTCAGTATAATCTATTTTTGGATTAAAAGGTATTAAATTGTTTAATTTATCTTTTCTTTTACTACAACCACATTCACCATATACTCTTCTAACTAAATATTTAATTCCTAATATTTCAGTAATCATTTCAACTACATCCCCAGCTCCTCTTAAATGTTGATCTTTATCTTCTATCATGATTTGCCTTGTCCTCTATATTTCTTTTTATAATTTCTACTACCCTTTAAATTAGAGGTTCTGCTTTTACTATGTATCCCTGGTCTTTTTTTCTTTGAACCTGATGGAGCTGTTGAGGTAACCATTTTTGCCATTTTATTCGAATTTTTCTTTTAAATTATTAATTATTATTACTTGTTGCAACGATGATACATATGCATCAGCTTCAGCATATTGCTTATCTAATAATTTGTATAATTGTTTTTCTGTTTTACATTTATAAGCATATGTCGAATACCAAAAAGCATAATCTGTAAGTGATTCTTTCCAATTATTATAATAAGCATGACCAAATTGAGTGCCTTTAGCTAAATTAAGTCTAACTCTAGCCTCTTTCATTCCAAATAAATTATGGTTTTCTTTAAATATCTTAGACCCATAATGACCTGTTTCTAAAATAGATTGTGCTAGTACTATATGAGGGAATTTAAAATTTAGTCTATTAATTTCCTCAATTAAGTGTTCCTCACTAAATTCATTTAAATCCTCAACAATCAAAATATTTTCAGTATTAGTAATATATTCTGTTGGGGTGGGTTGTGACAATCCTAAAAATAAAAAAATGGTGAAAAATATTAATGCTATTTTTAAAAAAGTTAATACATAATCTACTTGATTATATTTTAATTGGTTTTTATTGTATGTGTATAGTTTCATAGTTATGATTTTAAATAATTAATTGCTTTTTGTATTCCAGAACATACTTCATATTCTTCATGATATATGAATGTTTGTAAATTTTCTTCTAATGTCATTATAAAGTCTTCTCTATGAACAGTTATATCAACAATAGAATCTTCATCTTTAAGGTGAATTTCTAATACATGAATATTCTTTTTTTTACCTATTAAGTTTTTTAATATTCCTTCTACAATACCCTTTGATATTCTTATATCTCTATCCTTTAACAATTGGTTAAATTCTTCTGAATCTCTTACACTTATACTTGCAGCCATATTAAAATTTGTCTAAAAAGTCTCCTTTTATATTTTTATTTCTTAATTTCTCATTTTTTTCATCATCCTTTAGCATTTTGTTAGCTAATTTTTCTAAATGTCTAGATTTAATTTTATCATAATCATTAATAATTTGATCATGTTTTTTCTTTTTTATATTTCTTGTTTTTTTCATTTATAGGATATTAAATCTAAACCATCATCATCTTCTTTTTCTAAACCTAATTCAATTAATCTTTGTCTTTGATAGTCATCTAATTCCCATTCTACATCTCCTTGATTTACAGGTTTATGGTCTTCAATACCTTTAACTTGTTTATCTGAGAAAATATTCCCCACAGTAAGAAAAAAATGGTTATAACAAAGTAATTCTATATTCTCCTTTCTATAATTTTTTTTATTATTATCTTTAAAATGGAGAAGTAAAGGCATTTTATAATCTAAAACTCTACGTTCTTGAAATCCACAAGAACTACATTCTTCTAATAAATACCCCTCAGTTATAAGTCTATATTTAAGTTTATCAGGAGAAAATGATGATGCATCAACTCTTCCTTCTATTATATCAATTAATGCTGGTTCTTTACCATTACTTTTTAAAAATTTAGGAATACCTTTACCTGATTGATTTTTATGTTGTTCAAATAGGTTGTCATGAGTTTTACTTTCATATAACTTTGCCCATCTTTTATAATGTACGTAGGAAACATTTAAGTATCTAGCAGCTGCTCTATTAGATTTGGTTTTACCCATAGCTCCTACAATTAATTCTTTACTCAATGGTTTTGGTAAAGGCATATTATTCGTTTTTTATTTTATTTGCTTTTTCCTCATTCTTTTCATAAGAATCATATTGTTCAGGCGTCATTATTTGAATATCATTCCATGTATGGTCTCCTGTACCGTTTATTGTTGTTACAGCTCTATAAGCTCCGGTTGTTGAACAATTAATACAAACTTTATATCCATATTTAGATAATCTTAACTTTGGCATTGGTTCCTTGCAAGACATGCAAGATATCATTTCTATATTCATTTTTTATAATTTAATTATACTTACGATATAACTATAAATTTCTACGTAAATATACAAAAAAATAATGAATAATCCTAATTTAGTTGGGAAACCTATGTTTTAAAAAATGAAATAAATCTTTTGCTGTAAGTAATGAGAATTGTTTTCCTTCTTCATCCTCAAAAGGAACGACTTTTCCATCAGGATTAAACCTATCTAAAATGTACCACATAATCATATCAAAAGATTCATTTCCATATGATATTTTTAATAAAGCTTCAATAACAAACCACAATTCATTTTTAGCTTTTGTTAGATCAATTCCTGTTAATTCGAATATTGCTTCGTCATCTTTATGAGCTTTATCTAATTTATTTACTAATAAACAAAATACACTTTCTTCATTAGCTACCATTGTATCCTTTAACGTAATATTAGATCCTAATATTTTTTCAAATAGATTCTTTAAATCATCCATTCCTTCAATTTCCTCTTCCATTATGCTTTTTCTACTACAAATATTAAGAGGAATTTATCTAATGGAAGATGTTTGATTTTTGAAAAATATTTTTGTGCATTTTCAAGACTACTAGCATCAACATATCCTAAAATTTCATTTGATAATTTTTGTTGAAATTTATATTTCATATTTTTTTATAATATTTTGAATTAATGAACATCTTTCATAATCTTCGGTATCTATACAATGTTTAACTAAATTGTTAAGAACGTTTTTGTAATTAGATTTTTCTAACTCAACTACTAATGATAAATTAAATATATTAAATAATTCTACCTTATCTAATTTATTTTCTAAAGCCATTTCTATAGTTTTAAAACTATCTTCCAGTATAAACTCAATAAATTCTTCTCTTGTTGACAGCTTTTTTAGGTCTTCACTATTATTGTAAACAATTTCAATACTTGTAGTTTCTTTTTTTTGTTTTTTTATATCTTTTTCCATTAAAGTAGTATTTAGATTATCCATATTATAAATATTAGATTACTTCTACTTCTATATTAACATTATTAAGCCCCCAGTTATTATTGTTATTTGATTTAACATAATTTTCAACCCATTTGTGGGCATCATTATAAGCTTTATTATCACCTTTAAATGAGCCTTTATTATTAGAATCTAATACTCTAGTGCCATCTTCTTTAGTAAAATAGGCCCCATGTTCCATGTGATATAAAGCTGGTTCATATAATACTTCTAAATTATAACCATTTAATACTGCTTTTTTCTGTACATTTGTATCTACAAAACAAGCATATATCATCTCTTCTTCAAATCCTTTTATTTTATCCCAAACATCTCTATGAGCTATCTGAAAATCCCCACAACAATTAATTAAACTATAGTTATCATTTTGTGTGACCTTAGCTGGAAAATGTCTTGCTGGTATAGTTGAAAGTGATTCACGTAATTTGTTAACAGGAGTATTATATATTATATCTTTAGGTGCTTCTCTTCTTGATATTGTATAAAATGTATTTTTATTTAAATTTTTAATTAATGATTTTAATTCTCTTCTTGTTGGTGGGATAATATCTATGTTTGTAGATACAATCCAATCTGCATTACTTCTCCTAATCGCTATATTTCTACTTAATGCTTCATTACATTTTTGGGCATTTTTATCCATTATAATTTGCCTAACTACACTAGGAGGGATGCAATAGTGTCTGATTTTACCTTTAGTAGGAATTTTATTTTCAATTTCCCATATAAATGATCCTTTTGAAGAATTCCAATCAACATAATTAACTTCATCAAAAGTTTCATCCATTAATTTAAAATGAATTATCCCCCTTTTAAAATCTTTATAACCATCATTTCTATTTACTACTACCGATGCTATTTTCATAATATTTAATTGTATTTTTTAAACCCTTTTTTAATGAGGTGAATGGATATTTTTTTAAATGAGTATTAACTAATTTTTTGCTTTTAGATCCTACAAAGGCATTAGTATCCCATTTAATTAAATTATAATCATAATCTACTATATCACATATTGTTTGAGCATATTCTTTAAGAGTATGTGTTTTACCTGACGATAAGTTAAGCATTTTAGGAGCATCTGCATTATTTATACATGCTATAATAATATCTACAGCATCATCTATATAAATTAATTCTCTTTCTTGACTTCCGTCACCCCATAAAACTACTTCATCTCCACCATTTTTTGCACTTACTATTTTTCTAATTAGATCAAAAATAAAATGTTTATCCTCTAAATCATATTCAGGACCATAAAATACAGAAGGAATTAAATAATAAGAATCCATTTGAAATTCTGACTTTAATGCATTTAATCCTATTAACAAGTTACGTTTAACATTTCCATATACTTCATATCCTTTTTCAACTTCTCCTTTTAAATAATTATCTTCTGATTTAACTTCATTATTACTATAACTACATGATGAACCAAAGGTAATCATTGTTGCTCTTTGTTGATATTGAGTCCAATATGCTAACATATCAGTATTAATACTAGAATTAACTATCCATTGTTCTCCTGGATGTTGTTGGCAATATCCTCCTGCTGCTGTTTTTACAGCTAAATGAATAATTACATCATAAGAATTTTTTTCTAATGACCACATACTACTAAAGTTAGTAGAATTTATTTCAGTTATTTCATGATCTTCCTCAAAATTTAAATGACCCATTTTTAGGGTCTTTATTAAATGTTTACCTACAAATCCAGTAGATCCAGTTATTAAAATTTTCATGCTATTTTATTTAAAGTTAATTTCAAAAGCCGTGGGATGATACCCTAAAACGTTAACACCATTATATGAATATGATAAAATTTTTAAATTTTTAATATTATCTTTTATATCTGAAATAAACTCTTTAAATGCTTTATATTCATGATTTTCCCAACCATCATATCCAAAAAATTCATCAAAAGTTAATATTACTTTACCCTTAAAATAAGGTTTAAAATTATCAAAAACACACTTTGTTGATGAGTATAAATCAGCATCTAAGTGTAAAAAGTCCAAATCAATACTATCCTGGTTTTTAATAAATTGGGGTATTGTATCATTAAACCATCCTTTAACTAATTCCATTTGAGGAAGGGGTTCAAATGGAGGTTTTCCTTCTGTATTAAATTTTCCTTTAGGGTTTTCATCATTCCAATCTTCAGGTAAACCCTCCCACGAGTCAAACCCATATAACTTTTGACTAGTTAAATGTGTTAGTAACTTTAATGTTTCCCCACTAAATGAACCAAATTCTAACCACAATCCTTCTCTGTTTGATTTTTGAGCTGCATGTTTTAAACTTCCATATTTTGTTGTGTAATGAGGATAAGTCATGATTAAGTCTACAAATTTTTGTGGAGAATCATTTAATAAATTGTTTACAATATTTTTCACTTTTTTAGGATTTTAATAACAGTATATAAAAAGAATCATCTAAATTTCTTACTTTATTAGTAAATGGATATTGATATAAGTTCAAAGTAGTATCTTTTAAAATATCAGGAAAATTTTTATACCAAGTATTTTCATCCCAAACAGTTTGATGTAAAGCATGACCTTCTATAATTTCTTCTCTAATAGAAATAGAACCACAAAAAAATCCTCCACTATTTAAATTGTCATTTATATATTTAAAAAATGATTTTTGATCATTTGGGCTAATATGTTCTATAACTTCCCATGCTGTAATAACATCAAATTTTAATTTTTTATTATTCTCAAATAATTCATATTTTTTTGTAACATCACAAGTAAATAAATTTTTATTATGATATTTTGGCCAATTTGCTCTTTTATTAATTACACTATAATTACTTCCTTCTAATCCTATGCCTAAATGTCCTCTATCAATATAATCTATAACTAATTGACCACCAGAACATCCTAAATCTAAAAAATTAAATTTATCTTTCCCTCTTTGTTTCCAAAAATCTATTGTTTCATCTATAAAACCATCATTTGTAAAATTATCCCTTTTAGTACCCCAAGGAAAAATATGATCAGGGGAATTAACTGCAATAGGGTTATTAGTTTTAAGGGTTATCATAAATTTGTATATTTTTTATTATTATCTGTAATAACCATTTTGTATGCTGAAATTAATTCATCAATACCATCTTCAATAGTGTATCTTGGCTTCCATCCTGTTGCTTCTAATTTATCATTAGATACTATATAATTTCTATTATCTATATCAGTTGAAAATTCATTTTCAATAATTACTAACTTTGGAAAATATTTTTTAATAGTTTCAGCTAATTCTTTTTTATTTAAATTAGCGTTAGATAACCCTACATTAAATACTTCACCATTTAATTTATCATAATTTTCAATACAATGGAGAAAAGTATACGCAATATCTCTTACGTGTATATAATTTCTTTTAAAATGTGATTGAAATAATACTAAACATCCCTCTGTTAAAGTTTTATAAACAAAATCATTTACTAGTAAATCAGTACGCATTCTAGGAGATGAACCAAACACAGTAGCTAACCTTAAACAAATACCATTACCCCAATCCATTATATATTCTTCGGCTTTACATTTTGTAATAGCATAATGGGATAAAGGGTTGAATGGGGAATCCTCAGTAATTATGTTTTCTGAACTACCATATTGGCTGTTAGTATTAGGCATAATTAATTTTTGATCTTTTCTTAAATTATCTACAATAAATTCAATTTGACTATAATTAATAGCTGTTGCTAATTCTTCATTAGAATCACAAGCCGGAGCTCCTACTATAGCAGCTAAAGGAATAATTACATCATTATTAATAATTTGGGGTAGAAATTCTTTTTTATTAGTAACATCACCTTTAATAAAATTAAAGCTTTTATCATCACATAAATGTAATAATGATGTTTGTTTATACATCAAATTATCAAATACAGTTACATTATAACCGTTATCTAATAATACTTCAACTAATACTGACCCTAGATAACCAGCTCCCCCTGTTATTAGTACGTTTTCTTTCATAGTGATTTTGCGTTGTTATCCCTGGAAGATAATATAGGATTATTAATAGGCCAAGGAATATTTATTTTTTTATCATCCCACCTAACTGTAAATTGAGTTGATGCACCTGTATATAGTGTTGATTGTTTATAACTAAATACTCCAAAGTCACTCATTACTAAATGACCATTAGCAAAACCAGGTGGTACTAATATTTGGTTCCTATTCTTATCATTAATGCTGAACATATCATATTTTAAGTAAGTATCACTTGACTCTCTCATATCAACCACTACTTGTAACAATGAACCATAAACACATGAAACTAATTTCCATGTTTTATCATCACCATGTAATCCTCTTAATGTATGTTTTACTGATGTGCTAATATCATCTTGTTTAAATATTATAGGTTTATTGTTATTAACTAAATGATCAAATATTTTATAGTTTTCACTATTCCAAGTTTCAATGTATTCACCCCTATAATCATAATGTATATCAGGTGTGATAATTGCTACATCTTTTAATACTTTACTAAATTGATATTTCATAATTCTTTTTTGTTTATTTTTGCAGTACCTTTTTTCTGTACTACTTGAGTAGAACATTTATTTGCGAATTTAATCGCATTTTCTACGTTATTTTCGGTTATATATGCGTATACTAAACCAGCCATAAATGTATCACCAGCTCCGCTGGTATCTCTAACATCTACTTTATCTACAGGATATATAGTTTTGCAATATTCTGCACCATTAGATCCTCTAGTAATAATCATTTTTTCAATCATATTAATTGAATAAAGATTATCTAAATTAAATTTATGTTCTACATCATTAATTTTTATAAATGTAATATTTTCAACCCAAGAACCTAATAATTTTTTAGTATCTAAAAAAGTATTTGTATGTTGATAGGAAATATAAGCTATTTCATCTTCTGTAAGAAACCCTTTACAATAATCACTTATAACAACAGCATCATATTTATTCCATTCAATATTTTCTAATGTTTTTTTAGCTATAGGAAATATATCATCTTCACCTTCATCAATTCTAACAAACATATGATTTGTTCTTTCATCAACATATCTTGTTTTTTTAATTCTATTAGCATTTGAAATCAAATCAACTTCAGCTCCTAGTGCTCTTAAATTATCAGCTACATTACCGGCCATACCTTCAGTTGAAACATATGATTCTGGTTTTAAGATAGGTACAGGTGCATCTGGGCAAAATCTATCTATTGTACAATAAATGTATTCATCTAAACAACTATCTCCTATTACTAATACTTTTACCATGATATCTCCCAATCTTTAAATTCTGCTGCTATGCAATCAATTTTGTAATCTTTTCTCCCACCACTATTTTTTTGAATCATATTTTTAGCAGTATTCCTAATACCATTTAATCCATGGGTTAACCCTAAATTACCATTACCAGTTCCAGCACGATACTTAGTTTCATTATGCCAAATATGAAGATTCATTTGAGAAAGGACAACTATTGCTCTAATATCTTTACCACTTAATTTGATATTTTCATCATTTAAAATTAAATCTATATCATGGGTTATATCTTTTATTTCTTGAGCATATTCATTTTTATGGTCGGTTATGAATACTTCTTTTAATTGAGCTATTGAAAGTCTGTCAACTAATTCTGATAATGTGGGTAAATATTTTCTACTCATAAGTTATTTAATTTTATAATTTGATCTAAAGTATTTTCTAATCTTTGAAAAAAGAATCCATTTTCTAACGCTAATATATGATTTTCTTCTACAGCTTCCAATCTATTTTGATAATCTTTTTCTGTTAAATTATTTAATATTTCAACTAAATCATTTTCATCTTTAAAAGTAATTATACCATCTTTATTAAAGTAATCTTCTATATTAGGAGCACCCCAATATATTGGAATAGTTTTGGTTGCAAAGCAATCTACAATTTTATCTGTATAGTAATTTAAATTTTTAGAATTTTCTACTGCTATATGAAACATAGAATTTCTATTCCATACTTGTTTTTTACCTTCCCCCTCAATAGGTGTTCCTTCTTTAGTAATTACATCACACCCTGGGTCTCTATAACCTGGTCTATTTCCAGTTTCGTGATTAAAATCATCTAATACTTTCCAAAATTTATTTGGAATTTTCACTTTAGATTCTATATCTAAAATTTTATGTCTTAATTTATGACCTTCTATTAGTTTTAATACTCCACTTAAAAAAGTTACTTCAAATTTTCTTTTTGGGTTTGAGTTAAAAGAATTAATATAATTTTTATCTAAATTGGTTTCACCATGAATAAATAACTTTGCATTAGAACAATTATCAACTACGTCTTGACCCCAAGTTAAAATTAAATTATAGTTATTGTAATATTGTTGTATTTGAGAATGATGACCAAATAGTTGGTTTGGTTCATTTAGTATTATAATATTAATTGGATTGTCAGATAATTCTTTCCAATTATTTTTAGTAAAATAGTCATTAAATATTGTAATAGGAATATTTTTATACTTTTTTTTACTTAAAATAAATTGTTCGTATCTTTCAATAGGTAGATAGTTACTATAAACTTTCATAATATTTGTTCTGCTTTACTTGTCTTTCTATATCTTTAGGGTGATAAAGTGAAAATCTTTCGTCTTCATGTAAATCAGAATAAAAATCATAACCTTCTAGTACTTCATGTACTTTATTTACCCACTTAATTTTTGGATGATTTTTCCAAATTCTCCATTGAAAATCAGGCCAATTAACCCAGCCTTTTTCATTAACTCTCCACCCCCATTTTTTAGAGTATTCTTCAGTTAATCCATATACAGTATTAACTCTTGGAACTCTAATTACTTCATTATCTATATTACTTAAAATTATTTCTGGTAAGTATTCAATTAAATCTTTGTGGGGTATTTCATCAGCATCAATTTGAAATATCCAATCACCACTACAAAATGAAGTTAATTTATTTTTCCAATCAGCAAAATGTCCTTCGAATTCACCAGGTATCCAAGCAAATTCACCATTAATTGATTTAGCTCTTAAAAATTGTTCTACACCTTCATGACCATTATTGATATCATAAAGTATAACAATTTCATCCTCAACTCTTTTATTTTTAAGTAAAAAAGGAATGAGTTTTTGAATTTCTACAAATTCATTACATACTGTTATTGCATAACTTATTCTCATACTCTATTTTTCTTCTCCAAATACCCCTATGTAATCTAAGGCTTCAACAAAATCATTGTGGGGAAATCTTTTTTCAGTAGTCATATCCATTCTCCACTCATAATATTCTCCTTTTTTATGAGGGATTGGGTATTTTTCTTTATCCTCTTCGGATATTTCAATTGCTTTTACAGCCGCCCATTCATAATTATTTTGAGAAGGTGTTTCATTTTCAACACCATGATCTTTAGCTGATGACGCAAATACCATTCCGTTTTGAGGTAGATTAACTGTTTGAGGCATCCAAATCATTCCTTCATCATCTTCTCCTAATAAAGCCTTATATAATTCAGGAAGTATTTCCATTTGTTCTTCAAAAAATTTTTCATCTTTTTTCATTACAGATGATGTTTGAAAACCACACCCATAACATGAGTATAATTCTACACCATTTATTTCTTGGTGATAGCATGCATCTCCTCCACACCTATTACATTTTATTAATTTATCTTGTTCTACCATTTTATACTTTTTTTAATGTTGGTTTTGGTTTTTTGGGCATCTTAATATCTCCAATATTTAATTCCATTTTTTTAGGTAATTTTGTAAGATGCTCATTAAAAATGTTTTCAATTTGATTTTTCATTTCTAAATATGAATAATTTTCTCTTGAATATTTACCTTGTTTTTTAGATCTTTTGACCCAAGTATTATAATCTTCCCACACATTATTAAAAGCATATCCAATATCTTCTAATTTAGGTTTAAACCATTGTGATTCTGGTAAAATCATATTTTTAACTGCAGCTGTACTATGAACTTGAGCTAATTCACCTCCTATTAAAGATGTATATTCCCCATTTAAAAAATCTATATGTCCTGACCAATTAGTTGCTATAATGGGTTTGTCGAGAGAACTAAATTCTAATAAAGGTCTTCCAAATCCTTCTCCTTTTGTTAAACTAACCATTGCTTTTACTTTAGGATGATTATATAATTCATTCATTTCAGAATCAGAAAAACTACCATGTAATAAGTATATTTTTGGAAGAGTTTTAGCATCTTGAATTGAGTCCCTAATAATTTTCATTCTTCTAAGTACTTCAGCTTTATCCATTATACTCCCATTTACAATGCATGTTTTTAAAATTAATGCTGGTGAGTTTTTTCTATTTTTAAATAGTTCATAAAAGGCTTTTATTGTTAAACCAATATTTTTTCTATCCTCTCCTAACTCACCCTGCATCCAATGCCCAACATTCAGATAAGCAAAATCTTCAGGAATACTATTTACCTCGTTGTATAAATCTTTATTTATAAATTTACTTGTAATTTTATAAACATCTAAATTTAAACCTTCCATTAAAACTTCAATAGGAGTTGTTAATTCTACTACTTGTTTTTCATCCCCATTTTTATAAAAAGTAGATGTTAAAAAAGTATTTTTAGAATGATTTGAAGAAGTTAATATTAAATTCATTCTATTACATCCTTCAATCCAACTACCATCACATATAGTAGTTTCAATTCCAGCTGTTAATCCTATATTAAATGATCCTACAGATTGAAATTCATTAGGAACTGTAATTTGACACCAATAATCAGGTTTAGTTGTTAAGTTTGGAATTATATGTTTTGATAAGAATTTCCATTCTTTATTATCTTTAATAAATCCTTCAGAACATTTTCCCCATCTCTGAGCTAGAATTTGTACATCATATTTATTTGATTCAATTAGTGCTTTTACAAAATCTCTACTTCTAGCTCCATAACCACTATAAGTATCAATTGGACAACTTACAACAAATGTATTTTTCATATTAATATGTTAATTTATGATTTAAAACTTTTTCATTTTTTTTACTATCACTAGTAAAAGTAAATCTTTTCCTTGGAATAAAATTTTCTAATGTTTCTTCTAAAGCAATAGTAAACCTTTTAGCCATTACCTCAGCAGTAAATCCTGCTTCTTCACTTAAAGCCCATTTCAATCCTTTATTTCCAATTAATTTTCTTCCTTTATCTCCCATACTATATAATTCTTTTATTTTTATAGCAGCATCTTCAGCACTACATCTATCATCATAAATGTAAGGTGTTTTAGGAGAACCAACTAATGAAATATTTGAAGGATATACAGGTAAGGCCCAATCCCCACATTTAGTATATGTTTTTTTATGATTTGATGGAACATCTGGGTTTGGTGTATACCAATCCCCATTTTCATCTACAAATCTCATTTGATCTTGCATACCTCCAGTAACATTAGCTATAAAAGGGGTTGATGTTAACATAGCTTCTGTAAGAGATAATCCCCACCCTTCAGCAGATGATAATAATATTACTCCATCAGCTACATTATATAATAAATTCATCTGCTCGGTTGTCAGTTTTTGATGAGACATTATAATATTATGATCTTCTTCTGGGAATAAAAAATTAATTACTGCTGGAAGATCTGTACCATGTTGGTCCACAGGTTGGGTATGCATAATTAATTGACATTGGTTTCTTTCTTTTTTTGATAAGGTATCTAAAAATAACTTCCATGCTAAAATAGTATCAGGAATACATTTTCTTCTAATATTTCTTGAATTAAATAATAAAGTAAAACTGGTTTCTTTATTTGGTTTGAAAATTCTTTTAAAGTCTAATAATTCAGAATTATTTTTATCTAAGGGAGCAAATATTTTATGATCTAACCCATGAGGAATATATTTAATTACTTTATTTTTAGCTTTACTTCCTAAAACCATTTCATTAATATTTTTGGTTTGTTTAGAAATACCAAATAAACCATCACATGAATCATAAAATTCTTGATTATACATTGGAGCTGGTAAATCATCCCAAATATTTAAATATGTAATTGGAATTTGTGACCTAATTTCGTCTTCAATATTAAATAACCACTCAAAATAACGAGGGTCAGTTATTAAAAGAATTGCATCTGGTTTTTCTCTTTCAATAACTAATCTAATAAGTTTTTCATCTCCATACCCATCACAAGGATATAACAAAATTGAAGAGTCTTTTATATTACGTTTTTTGTTAATCTCTTCACTTAAATCTTGGATTTTCCCTGTTTCTGGGTGTTTAATAGCTCCTGCTAATTGTACCCAGTTGTATCTATGAGCTGTATTTTCTACAAGCTCTCTACCAATTTGAGCTACTCCTGAATGTACCCTAATATCATCCGTTAAGAGTAAGATTTTTTTTCTATTTTCTTTTTTGATGTAACCTTCTTTCATTTAAAAACTTGTTATTGATGTTAATATTTATTTTTCTAATTCTATATTTACTTGTGAGTTTATTTTTTTTCTAAATTCCTCATCAGTTAAATATAAAAATAATGATCTATCTGCTAATTTTTGAAAACTAAACTTTCGTTTTACACATTCAATTTTAAAATCTTCAAACAAACCACTTTGTACTTTTACACTAGTTAGTGTCATTTCTTTTTGTGCCATAATTAATTATTTTTAATGTTATATTTGTCTATACATATATGCAGATTAAAAATTCTTACCAACAGCATTGCATAACTCTATATTTTCTTTATAAGGGCAAAATGTGCAATTCCATTTACTTGGTTTTGCCCCAAATATAGTATCTTTATATGTCCCATCCAAATTAAAAGCTTTATTTATAAAATCATCTAAATTTCTAGTGGCTTTATTAACTTTATTTTTTCCAGAGGCTGGAGTAAATGTTTGTATTCTTTTTTGAGGATATTCACCATCTAAATATACTTTACGTCTAACAATGAAAAATTCAATATCAATATTTTCAATTGGTATATTATATTGTTTACTAAAGAAATATTTATAAAGCACTAACTGAAATTGTTTAGATTCATCCTTTTTAGCATATGAACCCCATCCCTTAGTTGATGTTTTTATGTCGATTATCTTGAATGTATTTGTGGGTTCATGGTACATTACGATATCTAAATAACCCATGTATTTAACGCGGTTAATACGCATATTAGGCGCAATAACTATTGGCACTTCACAACCTACTAAATACCATCCTTTTTTATTAAAATGTCCACCTTTTTTCTTTTTAAAGTTACTTAAAATAGCTTTACCATCTTCAAAAAATTCTCTTAGCTCTTCAGGTGATGAAAAATGCTTGCCCTTATTTTTTTTATAATCATTAGCATAACATTTTCTTAATGTATCTTCAAATAATTCTTCAATATCAATTCTATCAGCTTCAGCTCCACTTGTTTCATACATTATATCTAAATAATGTTGTAAAACCTCATGTAAAGCTGTTCCAAAAGTCATATGAATACTTTGTTCACTTATTTTATGACCATCTCTATACTGTAATGCCCATTTTTTAGGACATTGAGTAAACATTGATAATTGTGAGTATGATATATTTTTCTCAATTGCAAAATTAAGGGGAGTTGGAGGGTTTTCCCTAATATCTCTTACTACTATAGGAAGTTTTTTCTTTGCCAATTTATTTTTTCCATTTATCTCGTCCTACTAAAAGACCAATAATGCCATAATTAGCTATATCAAGAAATGTATCTTCCATACCTTCTCCTTTAACGAAATTTTTACCATTAAGTAAGAGATTTTTTAAACGACTAATTTTATCTGTTAATCTAATGGCTAATCCTGTAAGTGAGAATTTTTTATCTGATGCATTGTTTAAATCACCACCTAATGAAATATTATTTAAACCATAATCCATATGCTTAGCTGCAAACATTTTGTACATTTCTTTTTGTATTTGTTTAAATTCCTCTGCTAATTCTGGGTATTCATGTTCAAATATTTCTACTGTGGTTGAATTCAAATGAGGAGCTGATCTTTCTAGCATTTTGTTTTGCACAGGATTACCATCATTGATAAATGTTGGTTTTTCATTTTTTGGATATTTGGCATTCATTATTTCTCTATCACTCATATTACCATGTTGTTCCTCGAACTTTTTAATTATATCACTCATTAATTATTTCTTTTGATGGTTTTGCAAAATATTTTTCTAATGTAGCTAACCTATCATCTGCATCAACTAACATTATAAGTGCTTCTTCAGCATTTTTATAAAAATCTCCTGTTGAATGGTCCCCAATACCAGCAGCATGGTTAGTTAATAATTCTAAACTTAGTAAAGCTTTTGTTTTATCTGCTTCCGCAGATGATTTTAACATATTATATACTTGTGTTATCATATTGTTTTTAATAATTTTTTAATTTCTTTATTCTCTAAGCCTATCCCACTTAAAATATCATTAGTTCCTTCTTTTCCTAATATAGGAATATACAAACTAGCTTCATTACATCCAACTTCTAAATAATTAGCTACTATCTTAGATAATTCTTTTACGTCTTTTTTATTTTGATTTTTAATATATTTATTCCAAACTTTCTTTTTTGGAATTAGTTCTTTATAAAAATTATAAAGTCCTTTTTTATCGGTTGGGTGAAATTTTTGGGCTATATTAACTAAGTCAATATATCCTTTATTCATAGATAAAAATCTATGAACCATATAAGAATTCCATCCATCCCAATCTTCTTTTTCAAATTGGGTAGATGGAGATTTCTTAACAGTTATTTCATTTAACCAATTAAATACAGTCATTCTTATATTCTTCTTTTAAATCTGGGTGTAATGTAGATGCTACCATTTTTCCGGTTTTTGGTTCGAAAAAAACTGGGATTGGCATTATTGCGTCTTCATCTGTTCCAGCTATAAATTTAGATACTTTTCGAAGAATATAACCTTGTTGGAAAATTTTATTTCCATTTTCATCTTCAAATCCAGTAGTACTTTTTAAGTCTACCTGAGGTTGTTGTAGTTTTTCACTCATTTTTTTATTATTTATTTATTTAAAGTTTAATTAATTGGTTTATCAAAGCCATACAATTTATTTCCTTATCTATCCTAAAATTAGATTGATATGAATATTCATTTATGTGGAAGGCAACCATACCTTCTTTATTATTTGCATATTCTGAGGAATTGTCATATAAAAATCTATAAAATTCTTCAAAATCTTTTACATTTGCATTTGCAATTATTTGTCTAATTTCATTAAATTTAGGACTAGATTGTTTTAAACATTCTAATACTTTTGTCATGTAATTAGAGGATACTAATGCTGTTGTGTCTAAATTTAATTCATTATCTGTTGTAGATACCTGTATAGTATTAAGCATCTTACGAACATCAGGATAATTATTATTAACTATTATTGCTAAATCATTTACAGTCTTGTATTTAATATTTTCTTTTACAACAATTTTTTGTAAATGTTTAACAACATCTACTTTACTAGGTGGTATAATTTTTAATGTTTGACATCTTGACTGTAAAGGGTCTATAATACGTTCTATAAAATTACAAGTTAAGATAAAGCGTGTAGTTCTAGAAAATGTTTCAATAACATTTCTTAATGATGCTTGTGCTTGGATTGTAAGAAAATCTGCTTCATCCAGGATAATAACTTTAAGAGGTTTAAATGACATAGTAGATGCAAAACCCGAAACTTTATCCCTAATAGTTTCAATACCACGCTCATCAGAAGCATTAATATAAAGATGGTCACAATCAATATTTTTAACAATTAATTTTGCTAATGTAGTTTTACCTGTTCCAGCTGGTCCATAAAATATCAAATTTTGAATATCATTCTGACCAATATAATTTGATATTGATTTCTTGATGTTTTCATTACCTACATAATTATCTAAATTTGTAGGACGATATTTTTCTACTAATAATCCGTGATTTTTCATAACCTAAATATACAAAATATTATTTAATTCTCCAACCTTAAGCACCCTGCTTAAATTCACCATATAATGAAAACATTTTTTCTTCCTTTGGAGCTACTTCTTCTTCTGTTGAATGTATAGCATATAATTTACTCCCCATAGGATCTAATCTATATTCTCCTTTAAATCCTGTTTTACCTAGATATGCTTCTAATGTTTCAGTTAAACTAGGATATACTTGTTTTTTAGGATCAGCAACGAGTTTCCACCTGTCACCAGGTGGTACTCTTGTTGCGATCAATTCATTATGTTCATTAATTACTGTTTCCATATTACATTCCCATCATTTGTGAAGGATCTATTTGAGATTGATCTTTATTTTCTTTTGGTGTATTTACTACTATACATTCTGTAAGTAATACTGTGCCAGCTACTGCTGCAGCATTTTCAATAGCAACTCTAGTTACTTTAGTTGGATCAATAATTCCTGCTTCCTTCATATTTACAACTTTTCCTTCTTTAAGATTGTAACCTGCCCAATTATCATTACCAGATTCTACTAATTGATATTTACCTAGCATTTGTGCTCCAACTGAATCATGTCCAGCATTAATAAGAATTTGTTCAAATGGTTTACCACATGCTTTATAAACTATACCAGCTCCAATGTTACATTGATCTATAGATTCTCTAGCATATAATAATGCTGTTCCTCCCCCAGGTACAATACCTTCTTCAATAGCTGCTTTTGTTGCATTTAAGGCATCATCAACTCTATCTTTTTTCTCATTCATTTCAGTTTCAGTATACCCTCCAACATGAATAATAGAAACTCCTCCACACAATCTAGCTAGTCTATTTTGTAATTGTTCTCTTTCAAAATCACTTTCGGCAGATTCAACTTGATTTGTTAAATTATCAATTCTATCATTTACTTTTACTTCTTCACCTTTACCATCAATAATAGTTGTTTTATCTTTATTAATAGTAACTGTACGAGCTTCACCAAACCATTCCATTTGGAATTTATCCCATTTATGACCTTTATCTTTTGAAAAAACTGTACCACCTGTTAAAGTTGCAATATCTTCTAATATAAGTTTTCTTCTATCTCCAAAATCAGGTGCTTTAACAGCACAAGTTTTTATTGTTCCTCTTCCTTTATTAACAATTAATGTAGCTAAAGCTTCATTATCAATATCTTCAGCAATAATTAATAAAGATTTATTCTGTGACGCTACATTTTCTAAAATAGGAAGTAATGCTTTTACTGTAGTTAGTTTTTCATCAACAATAAGAATAGAAACATCTTCTAAAGTACAAGTCATTGTATTATTGTTAGTTACAAAATAATGAGACTTATAACCTCTTTCAAATTGCATTCCTTCAACAGTTTCAAGATAGGTATCTCCTGATTTGCTCTCTTCAATGTGTACCACTCCTTCATGTCCTACTTTTTGAATAGCTGTAGCTATTAATTTTCCTACTTCAGGGTCATTATTAGCTGAAATTGTTGCTACTTGTTCTAATTGACCTTCTTCAGATATATCTTCAGCAATATTAGATTTTAAACTTTTTACAATTGAACTAACAGCTTTGTCAATTCCTCTTTTAATTTCAACAGCATTAGCCCCATTTGTTAAATGTTGAAGACCTTCTTTAATCATTTCTCTAGCTAATAAAGTAGATGTTGTTGTTCCATCACCTGCTTTATCTGCTGTTTTAATTGATGCTTCTCTTACTAAATTAACACCTAAATTTTCTATTGGATCCTTTAAAGAAATCTGTCTTGCGACAGTAACACCATCTTTAGTTGATTGTACTTGATTATGTTCTTTTTCAATTACAACATTTCTTCCATTAGGTCCTAAAGTAGATACTACAGCATCAGCTAATGTGTCAATACCCTTTACTAATTTTTTTCTCCCTTCAGGGCCAAACTCTATAATTTTACTCATTGTTTTATTTTTCTAATTTATTAAATTCTTCTTCACTTATTAATTCACTTTCTTCAAGAGGTTCTGTAACAGATAAAATATTTTCTACATCTACTACTTTTTTAACTCTTGCTAAAACTTGATTTTCAGCTCCAATATAATATTCTTCACCTTCATGTTCTAATTTTGTAAAACCTTGTGTAGGTAAAATAACTATATCTCCAACTTTAATCTGATTTGGAATGAAGTGCCCCATGTGTGTGTTTGATCCAGGTCCAGCTGCTACAACTTCTCCATGCTCATTTTTATCTTTACCTATATCAGGTACAATAATAGATCCATATGTTTCTTCCTCTACTTCAAGAGGTTTTACAATAACTGCGTTACTTAATGCTTCTAAATTCATAGTCCTTTATAATTTTGTAATTTTTTTAATTCGATTAATAATTCATCCCACCTTTTTATATATTCTTTAATAGAAGTATAGTGGTCTTTTTCATTATTTAGTTTTTCTTTTGCTATTTTTTGCAAAGCAGCTCCAAACGAACTATAATGACCTTGAGGTTTTTCATAATCTAAACCTTTACTACCTTTTTCTAAATATTTAGCTTGGGGAGTTACTGTTTCATACACTGTATAACAATGTGTGTCTTTCCCTATAAAATAGGGGTGTAAAATTGGGTCTGTAATTCTTGCCATATAACTTTTTATTTTTTGTTTACCGTAATATACGAACTTTTATTGAATAATCCAACCTAAAGGGCGAACTTAGGTTATGACTTTTTAATTTATTTTTAAAACTTTAGGCGCAGCTTCTTTAGCAAATGGTACTGTAACTATTAGTAGTCCATCATTAAAATTAGCACTTGCTTTATTTGGTGTAAATTTTGTTCCTAATTTATAAGCTAAATTAAAAGAACGTTTAGTAATCCCTCTGTGAATGTAATTTCTTTCAGGTTCGGGGGTTTTATCCTTATTATAAGAAAAAGTAATCATATCTCCTTCTAGTTGAACTTCAATGGCTTCCTTAGGAATGCCAGTACAAGCTAACTCAAAAGTTAGACCTAGATCATCTTCAAAAATATTAATTGGGTATTGTTGCTTGGCTTCTGTAGCCGGTGCAAATTGTGCTCCTGATTCAAACAGGTTGCGAAATAATAGATCATACGGGTTGTAAAATCTCTCTAAAAAATGTGTACTCATATCACTTTGTTTTTATGCTGTCGTTAGATCAGCGGTTAATAATAAAATAAATAACTTACGCCCTTAGGTCAGTTTATTCTCTAATACATATATTAAAAATCAGTTTCTGCTTTCCTTACCATAAAATATTCCGAAGAAATAGTATCTGTTTTAAATTTCATTTCAATTAATCCCATTGTACTAATATTTAATGTTCCTTCTTCCATATCTTTATTAGCATGAAGAATTGTTTTAAATGTATCTGAATTAAAGGGAATTTTTAAATCTTGTTCTGTAATATTACCCATTATTTGATATGTAATTTTATTATTATGTCCGGATTCATCACCAAATATAAATTCACAAACATTTTCTCCATCTAAATTAGTGGTAGTTGTAATTAACATATTATCTACTTGAGATAATGCACTTTTAGCTTTAATAAGATTTTCAATATCTTCAGTAGTTAAATTTAACTTAACTACAAATTCAGGCATATTTATTGTTCCAACTTTACCAATCAATAATGCATCAGATAAAGCATATGTTAAATTAAAGTTTAAATCTGATATTTTTAATTTAGTATATATTTTATTAGTTTTTTCTAATTCTAAAAGTAAATCTCCATTACAAATACTAACTAAACTATTTAATTTTTTAGTATCATAAATAGCTAATGTACTATCTTCTAATTGAAAATCATTACAGGTTAACTTTCCTATAATATCTTTAGTTGGTGACATAAAATCAATTTGAAGTTTATTATCTTCAATAACCCATTTTACGGCTTCATTAACATTTAGGTAATATTTGTTAATTACTGATTGTAATTTTGCTTTATTTATCATATATTGAAAAACATTTGTTGGTAAGGATTTAGATTTAGTGTCCACCCTAAATCATTATAAAATCCTTCTAATTTATTTAATAGTATGGACTCGAATATTTTTTTTCTATCTGCATACTGCTCAATGAATATACGAATTTTTTCTGGTAGATCATAGTCTAAAAAAGCAATAGCATCAATTTGGTAAGGATTTGGTTTCATATAAATCCACTTTACTTTACTACCTTGAGTTATATAATTATGCTCTTTATGTAAACCCCAAAATTTTAATAAATCATTATAAACTACTGTTGCTTTAACAGCTGCAGGTGCTCCTTTAGCCATAATTGAAAACATTTCTCCAGCTCTAGCTTTACGTTCTGTGTATTTATTTAGTTTTTTTACTGATGTTGGGTTGCCTAATTTAGTTAAAGATATAGTTCCATCTAAAATTTGTGTTTTAAATAATTTTAATCTATTATCAATTTCACTTTGTTCTGCTCCTTTTAAAACATCAATTAATGCTTTTCTAAAAAAATCACCTAATACCGGAGGAAAATTTGCTTTTTTAAATTCTAATCCCTTAACATCTAATGTTTCTTTTGTTATACCTTCTTGTTTTGTAATCCATTGTGCATAACGTCTTGTAGCTCTAAAATAAGCTGATCTAATTACACATTCTGTTTTCATTTCTAATCTATGCTTCCCCTTAGCATTAAAACAATCAGTTGCTAATGAACTATAAGAATCTGTTATAATATCCTGATATTTTAAAGCAATTTCTTCTAATTTATCATCTTTTTCTTCACTAAGCATTTCATCAAAGGTTGGATATAAATGTCTAAGTAAAGGTTCAGCATGAATATAAATAGAATCTGTATCAGAGTATGCTACATAATTTTTATCTTCAGGATCACAAATCCACCATGGAGTATCTTCTAAATGTTTCATAATGTAATTTCTTCTCTTATAACTTTATTCATATGAGTATTTGCAGTTAGTGCAGATTCTTGTATTATACGCTGTCCACTAAGCGTTATAGCTTCAGACAATATAACGTTGCCATATCTGAAACTACCCAAAGCTGTAGCACCATATAACGAATTAAGTAAAATTTTCATAGTATATTGTTTCATATAATAAGCCGCACCTAATTCTTTATCTCCAGATTTAAATGCCTTTTGCATTTTACCTTTATACAAAACCCTTTCATCAAACCATTTTTTTAATATAGTTGATAATACTGATTCACGATCTGTATTAAACATAACACCATTTGCTGATATAGATAAATTATTTTCTTCAATCATTCTAACTATTCTACCTATATTAACTTTTGTTCTATTTCTTTTAAGATTTTCAACAATTAATTCTTCAGCATAATCTCTACATTTTAAATCATTTAATCCTAAACGATTATTTCTATCATCAGCATCTATAATTCTCCCAACCATAGTTTCTTTTCCAATATTAACCGTCATAATAATTGATGGATATAGTGAAGTTAAATCCTCATCAAATACATAGTTATAAATTCCAGCTTTAGGGCAAAATAAATACCCCCCAGCATATCCTTTTTTAGACATTGGATTTCTATCTTTAGCAGGTGGAATTATTCCTTTACTTAATAAATAAGCTGATATTGCTCCATCTTGTGTTTTAGTATTAGCATATACTTCACTATAATTATGTTTTCCTTTATGAGATAAATTCTTTACAAGTGCTAAATAATCTAATTTTTCATCTAATTTTTTAAGAATTTCAACATCAACAAAATTGTATTTAATAAATTTATGAATATCAGTTTCAAATAAAGCATCAAGATTACCTTCATATTCTATTTTATTCATTCCAACATATTTTTCTCCAATAGCATCTAATCTCATTGAAGGTTCATCTGCCCAACTAAACTTTTTATGCAAACGCATATAGTCTAAAGATTCAACTCCACAAATTTGTATGTATTGATCTTTAAACCATGGAGTTTCTCTTACATATCCTATAGGAGATAAATGTTTAGCAAAATCTTCACCTAATACATTACACATTCTATAATATAAATAAGGAACGTCAAAATAATCACTATTCCATCCTACAATTATATCAGGATCAATATCCCTAAATCTTTCTAAAAACTTACCTAATAATTCTTCTTCAGTTTTGCAAGGTATAATTTCTTTATTTTTAGCCTTAGTATGATTTAATTGACCTTTAGGATCAAGAATTACTATACCCCATAAATCTACTTGTTTATCATACCAAGCTATTGATGTTACTTTTTTAGGTGCTGATTTTATATATTCTTCAGTAAGAGCATCTCCCATCTCTGTTTCTATATCAAAAAATATTTCTCTATGTGTTGTGGAAGGTTCATCATTAACACCATATTTTTCTACTAGAAATTTTTGATAGGCTGGCATATCATGAAAATGAAGTTTTGAATTATCTGATCTCCAATTTTTAGTTTTCTTTAATGGTTCACCATTTAGCCCCATAAATTGAGCATCAGCTTCATGACATTCAATGTAAGCTTGGTTATCCCATTCTACTTTAGAATAACCACTATCTTCCCATAAATGTATTAAAAACTTATTATCTTTAAGACGTCTTGCAAATGCCTTTTTATACATTCTTTAATTCTTCTTTAGTAAAAAATTGTTTAAGATTTGGTCTATAATAATTAATATTTTTCATTACTTTTCGATCACGTGTTCTATAGACAATATAATAATCGCCAACTTTTTCATAGTGACACGGTTCCTTTTGTTCAGCTGACCTTTTAACCACTGTCGCTTGTGCATCTTTTTCGCTTGAACAAGCTTTTGACATATTCGACCCTTGTACTTCTTGATACGCTGGCCATATTTTATCCTTAAGACCATGTAACATAGTTCCGTTACCAAACGAAACGTAGGCAATATCACATAAAGCATCAAGAACCTCAACAATATCACCTGCTTCACATGCAGCTTTATATTCTTCAAGCTCTTCAAGGATGAAATCATAAACAAACTGCCATTCTTTCTTTTCAGGAATTGTTGGTTCATAATTGTTTGGTTTACCCATAGTGGAATTAAATTCCTCTACTTCATTTACAAATGGTACATTACTTTTACTCATAACTATTATTATTTAAATATTATGTCCTCCGTTATTAATCTTCAGACTGTCAAAAAATTCTTTTCTTGATAAATTATCATTATCTCTAAATACTCCTGATGCTTTGGTAGTTACCATAGCAGCTCCTTGATGTTT
>Ga0209634_1000579_pt1 | contig 28503 bp, 27 predicted proteins | sample LinPmetageLP40_FD_184043 | JGI IMG/M metagenome (GOLD analysis project Ga0209634, IMG submission 184043) | Marine viral communities from the Pacific Ocean - LP-40 (SPAdes) (version 2) | ecosystem: Environmental > Aquatic > Marine > Oceanic | place: Pacific Ocean | collected 2010-08-26 | reverse complement strand
TGAACAATTAATAGAATTGGTCACAGGCAGAAAGGTATCAGAAATACCAACGGACGAATTACGTGCGCTGCAAGTAACTGCAACTGCTGCGGCTAGAGCCAACGATGTGCTAGTAGAAAGAAATGCAGTACGGGCAATAGACACATGGGTAAAGAATGACAACGCTGATCCTGCTGCTTGGGCAAATTACGAAAAAGGTATTCTTGATCCTGCAAAAATGTCTAACGAAGCTCAGATGATTTTGATGGATTTGAAGAATAATGCATCTACGGGAGCGAGGAATGATGACGTTACAGCAGCTATAGCTGATTATGAAAGACAAATTCTGCAAGCTAAAAGTCCCGAAGACGTTGAAAAAATTAAAGCTGGTATGAAAACAGGTTTGTATGGTTTGTTAGATGCGACAGGACGCTTAGATAAAGATGTTTTTATTCCTAGAGAAGAGCGTGTGCAGGCTATTATAGATCAATATGTAAAAGAAAAAGCGTCCAACCTAGACAGCACTGTAACTGGATTAGTCGGCAGAATGAATAGCGGTGACTTTATAACGCCAGAACAAATGGTTCTAGCGTTTAATAGTTCAATAAGCGGCAACGCAAAATACACTTATTCTGATGCAGAATTGAAAGCTAAACGCGAACTCGTTGAAGCTAACTTTGACAGTTATAGAACTTTGCAAGCACAAGAAGCTAACAGAATAGAGGAAGAGACAACAGATACTAACGTAAAAACGGATAACGCAGCATTTACTGCTGGCATAGATTTTGTATTTACGTCTGATGACCTAGAAGAAAGTTTAAAAGTAGCGATTGCTGCCAGAAATTTAGATGCAAACGACTTACAAGGAACTGGTGAATTAACGGGAGAGATGCTTTCCACGCAAAGAAAAATACAAAGCATGTCTATTGATTTAGGAATACCCATAAATAAAGCATTTATTAACTCTGCTTTATCCAACATTTATCAAGACACTCCTGATAAAGCTATTAAAGTGAGTGACGCAACAATCCTTAAAGCCATTGAAAAAAGTATCAACGCAACTGTAACGGAAAATACTCAAAGTATGAAAACGTATGTAACAACTCTTGTTGATACGTTTGGCAGGGGTGCAAGTCTTGCAGACTTTGCAGATCCCCTAAAGAAAAATATGTATGGCAAAAATAAAATTTTTGGAAATGCTTGGCTTACTCAAGATGCTGGCAAGAAAAAATACTACAGTACTATAAATAACCTAATATCTGAAGATGAAGATGGTTCGGTAATTGGTACGCTTCCTTCTTTGTCCAAGAATTTTAATGCGATAGCCGATGCGAGCATTGCTCAAATTGACGAAGTTGTAAACGATACTGCTGGGATAAGAGATAAAGTATTTAAATTAACAGACCGCATTAAGACACAAACTCGTGGCGGACAGCAGTATGATAGTTCGCTTAATCCATTGGATATGAATTTAACCTCTGCTCACTTAGAGTTTGGGGAACTGAAAAGTGGCTTGCATGGCGAATTAATGAAGAAAAATTTTGCCGTTGATACTGTTATTAGGGAAACGAGAGAGAATTTAGCATTACTAGATGCTCAGTTAAATAGTAAAACTTTTTATTCAGCGCAGCGCACTTCTACTGTAGACGAATATGGCAATCAAATTGGTACTCAGATCGTGTTTGATAATATTATCAAAAAGAAAATAGAACTTGAAAAAAGACTGCAAAATTTAATACCCGTAAATAGAGAGATAACGGGCGCACTGACAGAGCTTAATAACTCCAACCCTGAGCTTCCAAGTATAGCGGCATCTGACATATTAAACGCTTACGGAAATGACCAAGGAGCAAAGTTTGAATTGAACGCAATAACTACATACTTAACAGAGCGGGTATCTGACTTCCTACAAGTAAACAAGACTGGCAATGGCATGCAGGAACACATAGCAAATGCAAAAACCGATTACATGAACGGTTTAAGATTTGACGATAGTGGTCGAAGCGGAACGGCAGGCGTTTCTGGTTATGGTAGGATAAGCAGAGCCGAAGCCGAACAATATTTTAACGATGCTATAAGCCTAACGCTGGGCAACCCAGAAATTATGGAACAGCTACCTTATCAGCAGAATGTAATTTTAAGAAATACACTGACTAACAGGTAGGACGATCCTGAAATCACAAAACTTTAAAGTTCTCTTAGGTAAACTGGAGAACCTGACATGGCACGATCTTTATCTGATATTTATGCAGAGTATGACGCGTTACAAGCAGCAGATGATAACCAACTTCAAGACATAGAAGACTATTCAAGTTTAAGCGGCAGCAGTCTCTTAAACAACGGTCAATTCCTTAGAGATTTAAATACTTACTATACGACCAGAGGCGAGAGCTTCGGTTCGACGGAAGACATGTTAGACGATTGGTATTCAGACAATCGGTGGAGTGATACAAACACTATCTCCATGCTTGGGAATATCAACGAGTATTCCAGAGCAGGTTCGGACAAAGAACTTCTTACCAGATTAGCAAGAGCCTGGACAAACGCTCCCTCTCGCGGAACATTTATGGAAAAGGCGCTCGATTACGGAGCTGCCGCTATCCTTGATCCAATTAATGTTCTTGGCGGATATGGTGCTGGGGCGAAAGCAGCAAAAGCAGCAACGCTTGCGTCACGCGCTGGGAAGTCTGCTTCTGAGGTTCGCAAGGCGGCTACTGTGGCTGGTGCAAAGCAGGGTGCGATAACAGAAGGTATTGCCTCTGGCGGAATAGAAGCTGGGTTCAACGCAGCGCAACAAGGCGTGCAGAAAGAAATGGGCCTGCGCGACGATATAAGCGGCGGTGAGGTGCTTGCTGCTGGTGCGCTTGGAACAACACTTGGTGGTGCGTTAGGTGGCGCTATAGGCGGCGGTATCGGTCGTTACGGTAGGGCAGCGAATACGGCTGCGGCTGACAACACAATGGCAGCTATGGTTGCCGATCCAGAAAACGCAGATTTTTCTTCCCTGATAAATGCCGACTGGATAAATGGTAATTCTCAGCTTGCGATTAACACGCGCAAACGTCTGACAGACCTTGAGGCAGAAGCAGACGCGCAAGCAAAGATTATTGAAAATCCAGAAGCAGAAGATATTGAAACTGCGAAAGAGCTTCTTCGTGAAGCCGAGCAAGAAATATCTAACATTCGTCAATCGACTGCCGAGGTAACTGGCTTTGAGAGATCAGTTGTAGAAAAGCAAGCTAAAGTCGAAAAACTTTACAACAGCGTTTACGATGCAGAGGGCAATGTAGACACAGCAAAGCAGCAAGAAGTATCTTCTGAGATCAACGTCCTTAACGATGAGATAACTGAGATCCGCGCTCTAGCTGCCGAGCTACAAGCTGCGCGTCACTTGGATATACCACCAGAGCCAGCACCAAAGCAGATGTCTAAGAGACAGACACGCAAAAAGGTAGCGACTGAAAAGAAAAATAAAGCAAAGGTAGACGCTCAAGAAGGCGCAGCTAAAACCACCGCTAAAGAACTGCCTAAAGTTAAAGCAAAAAGTTCTGCCCAAGCATCACTGAAACCAACCTCTGCTTTAGAGACAAAGGCTGCAATAGAAGCAGAAGGCGATACGCCCAAGCGAAAGGTTAATAGCCTCAACAAAAAAATATTTAGCACTGACGCTCAAGAAAAAGCTGTCTTGGATCGAACCAAGGAAAAAGGCGCAGTAATAACTGAGCAAGATATTCTTGATCTTATAAACGCAGGTAAGTTCAAACTGTCTGAGACAGGAAAATTAGCTGGCAAGCCGCAGGCTTTAGTCAGGGCCATACACACGGAAATGAAAAAGTCCGCAGGAGCAAAGCCAGAAGACTTCAAGCCTGCTACCAAGAAGGACGCTCTTAGCTCCAAAGATACACCAGTTGCCAAGCCAGAAGCCGAGGCGAAGTTATCTAAAGCAGACAAAAAACGTCTTGATAAAATGACTGAAACTAATCCAGAGGGCGTGGAGTTAAGGGTTCCAAAAACTAAAGAGGACTTAGACTTACTTGTTCGTATTGGTGAGCTAGACATTACGCCAGAAGAACTTGAGGAATTTAACGACTACCGTGAAACTGAGTTAGCAAAAGCGGAAGCTAATAAAATTCTAAGCGATGCCGATGGCAACGAAGAAGAAATAGATTGGAACTATTTAGACGACGAGACAGAAGAGAAATACGAAAGTATTTTTAAAGAATTCGGTCTTACCCAAGAACAGGGTGAGGCTATGATTTCTACAATGGTCAACAACAAAGAGTTGACGGTAAACTACGAAGGTTTCTTGGGTAGGGGCGCAAAGAAAAAGTTTCGTAATGCAGCCAAAGAAGCGTTTGAAGATACCGTGTATTCCGACGAAGAGCTTGCTGCACTTCGGGCTAAGGATGAAACAGAATTAACTGGTGCGGAACGTAAAAAGATTAGAGATGCCGCAGTCGCTCAAGAGAATTATGAGGGCGAATGGGGAACTGCTGTACAAAACGCTCGCGTTATTTATGACGCAACTGTTCAAATGGTATCTAGGGCCAGTGACCCAGACGCAGAATTAGCGCGTATCATAAACGCTATCTCTACCGACGAAAGATACGGTCAGGATGTTCGTCGTATTGTTAAGCAGATGATCGACACAAAGATAAGAGATGGAATAGACCCAACACTCCCAAATACACAAGGTCGCAACCTTCGCTCTGCATCAGGCAAGATCGAAGAAGCGATGAAGATGGAGAAAAATTCTGGGATCACATACCGATTAGAGCCAGATCGTAAGTCTGGTGCGATGGAGTGGCGCGGAAAAATCCAAGCTATCGTAAAGGGTGGTTACACTGACGATCAAGGTAGAGGATTTATAAGCGCTTCCGATGTGCCTCGTATATCTACTCTTTCTAAAGACAAGGCTGTTGCAGAGCTTCAACTCAACGAACGTGCAGCCAATATTAACTCTCTCAAGAAAGCCATAGATAAACTTGAGAAACAAAAAGCTAAAAACAAAAGCGGCAACTTAAAGAAAGAAGGTCAAGCTAGACTTGATAACCTTAAAGAAAGACTTTCCAAAGAAGTTGCGCGACCTGCTACGGATGAGTTCGTTACATACAAGCCAGCAAGAAACGCTAGAGTTCCTGACTTAGAAGGAAAGCCTACGTTTAAAGAAGCTGGTTTGGAAACTGGTTACTTAGTAATCTTTAGGACAAATGAAGGTGATAAGTTTAGCACTTTTGGTACTCTCAAGGGTTTAAACGAAGCTCTCGACAAACTTAGAACAACACAAAAAGAGGGCGTTCAATCTATTGAGCGCAACTCAGCCCAATTAACCCAAATGACTGATGACATTTTGGGAAGGGATATACCGCTAGAAGAAAAAGCCGCGCTTATAGATCAACTCGAAAGCACGACTGCGAAACCAAAAGCTAAGAAAAAATCAAAGCCAACACGCATTCCAGACGTACCACCGACTAGCGGTGGTAATTCCAGTGCCGATCCGAGAGAAATGGTATTGGCTCTCATACCTAGAAATGTATTGGGTACGCCATCGGAAGCTGCTGGAAATGTTCTTCCACGAATACTTACGGACAATCAGCTTGAAAAAGGCCACAACGTAAACGAACTTCTGCGTGGCGCTTCTGGCAGTGGAACTGCTGATATAAAAGATTTTGTTATCGGATACCTTCCAGATGAAGCTCGCTTCTTTAAGTCTGACAGGCAAAGAATTGAAGACGTATTCAGACCACTGGATGAAAATAATAATCTAGGCGAACGTGTTGAAATGGGCGTAGACCGTGACGGTGAAACTTACGTACCCCGTAAGTTCGCTTTGTCTCCGTCCGAGGCAATGGCAACTAAGTTTACGGTGGATGACCTAGAGTTTAACGAAGCTGCTTTCCTATTCAAAATTCTTGACGAAGTTGGAGCGAGTGGCGTGGGGAAAGACACAAAGCAAGCTGCACGATATAATGAGTGGTTTGACAGAAACAAAACAAACAATACAGAATACTCTTTGCCTATTTTAAGTGAAATTATGAGAACGTATGAAGTCGCTCCATTTACGTTTTCATCTAAGGTGACTGGTAAACAAATCCCAATTCAAGAACGCTTGCAGGTTTTAGCTAACTTGGAGGCTTTAAGATACCGTTTAGCTCCTAACGGATTTGAAAAACCAACGGTAAAATTAGAGCAAGCCAGAAAAGATCTACGGTATATTACAAAAGATATTAGTAAGGCTGAACAAGACGTAGCCGACGAGCTACTTGATCTTGTATCTACCAACAAGAAAGCTCCAGTCTTTAAGTTCAACCAAGATAAACAAACCTACGGAAGCTACGACCCTCGAACAAACGAAGTTCACGTAGCAGACAGGGAAGGCACAATAACCTTTAACCTATCCTTGGCGCATGAGTTAGGCCACTGGGCATGGGACAACCTAGCAACCTCAGAGATGAAGCGTGAGTTCTGGTCTATAATGTCTCAGAAGTATGCAAACGATAGCGGAACTACAAAAGCAAGAGCCAGCACAGCCTTAGACGAATTGACCCCAATGATAAGAGCCGGTCAAGACGATGGTGATTTGATTGGTCACGTCCTTCAAGACCAGACACCACAAGAGCTTTGGGCCAATCAATTCGCAATGTTTGCAATTCACCGCAAGGGAATAGACGTTGGTGAAACTGAGTTCTTTGAACGTCACAAAGGATTTATGGACAAAATGTATGGCCTCATTAAAAAGCTATACGCAAAGATACGGGGTAAAGATATTTTTGACGAAGACTTGGAGGGTTTATTTAACCAGTTGACGCAGGATAAGCAGGACTACGTTTACCGTCACTACCTCAATCCAGTCGAAGCAAAATCAAGAAAAGGCAGGATAATTGAAAACAGATACCGCCAAGTTCACAACAATGAGTTAGCCCTCAAGGATGCAATAAATACGGGTAGCCCAGAATTAGTAGCCGCCGAAGTTAAGGAACTTCAAGAAGTATTGTTTTCTATGGGCATTACCAAGCCGCAAGCAGAGCCAATAGCACGTAGGCAAGGTGAGGCAGTAAGAACTTCTGGGTCTTTCAAGGTGCTTGGTAAAAAACTTCCGAGTAAAATGGTACAAGCTGCTAGAAAATTATCGTCTATGATAGACCGCGAAGATATGGGTAAAGCTGACGTATCGAAAGCGTTGGCAGGCGGTCAAGAAGTAAGGCAAGTAATTGGTGGAAACACTGTCGAAAACGTAAAAGTATTCTACGAAGAAGAATTAAAAGATCTTCTGACGGAAGTTAAAGAACGTCTTAATAACCAGTTCCAAGATGTCGAGTACGGAGACATGATGTCGTACATGCCGACACCAGACTTCCTTGGTTTACGTGCAGTCATCGGTATGGAAACTATCAACCGTGCGCGTGCTTTCAAGAAAACGAAAGCTAAAGTAAACAGCGTACAAAAACAAAATGCCGCTAGAGCTACAAGAGCATTGGCGGACTTGGATAAAGACGTAAACGAAAACGGAGTGTTCGACTTTAACGATGCTGGGCTAAGTCACGCAGAGGCAACGGGTGCGGAATTGGTGCAGACCTATGCTCGCGCTAAAGGAACAAAGAAGTTTAAAGCTGCCAAGCAAGCTCTTGCTGACTTCACAAACAAGAACTTCGTGCCACCCATTGATGCGTCCAACCGCCCATACTCAGGGGTAGAGACAGCAGATCTAGCTGCTCTGATGACAAAGATGCTGACGGTTGACAACAATAAACCAGCGTACTTCTTAGCTTTAGCCGAGCTTGCGACACGCAGAGGTTTTGTAAACTACAAACCAAATGTAAAACCAGACCTTCCAAATACAAAGTCTGAAATGAGGGCGGTAAAATTACCGAACCAAGAAAATCTAGGTATTGACCCAGACTTGGATATGATAACTACCGAAGTCCTCAAGGACATGAGCCACCGTAAAGATCGTAAAACATACGTACTTAGAACTATAACAACTCGTCTTATTGAAGAGGGCTTGCACATTAACAGCCTCAAGGAAGTAGGCGATGACGGAGTTCTCATAGAGGATTTACGGAAGCAACTTAGATACGTTTCTTCTATGCTCGACAGCAAGGGCGATGATGCAGCATCCGATAAAGTCCGTATGGGAATAGAAACTCTCGTATCCGTAATGATGCGGATGAACAGAGGGCAAAACAGATTTACGTCTAATCCGAGCTTTGAAGAAAATCCATTCGGCGTCATGGATCAGATACAGCCTTCATTTAAAATGGAGCTTGCCGATGCAATGAAAAATGTGCGTCGAGAAACTGCACAAAGGGATAATGAACTAACTGATTTTGACGGAGATGATATTAGTTCTATTCCTGAGTACGTTTACCAGATGGAAGAAATTATAATTCCTATGGTCATGGATCGACTGGACTTTGGTAGCAACCAAGACTTCCTGACAACTGGTAAGGTTGCGTTGTGGAAGGAAGAAACCAATCTTCGAAAGGAAGCTGTACGAACCGCAGGAGAAGCATATCTTAAACAATCCAATGATGCTGTGGAACAAGTCGATCAAATTATTCAAAGTCTAGGCCACGTATTAAGTGGTATGATAACAAGCCGCGATGCGAACTTACGTTTCTATCCTTTATCTCAGTTTGATATTGGAACAGAGTACGCTCAGAAAATGCGTGGTTCCCCAGCGATGGAGTACATTGATGGCGAAGTACCCAGCTTCTTAGCAAAAGACTACTCGGATGACGTAATGTCATCTATGGCAGACCACAAAAAACGCGCCATCCGTAATTGGACTAAGCAAAAAAATCCAACTCCTATGTACGTGATGCAGACCAACGGTGGTTTCAGCACAGCCATAGGTGATCCGAGCCGCATACGTTACAACATGGATGCTATTCTTGAGCGTATAGAAATAGATGACGCTGCAAATATGGAATACTCAGAAATTGGAGATATTTTAGAAGACAGTATTCATAACGTAATTGGACTTAGTGAAGCCTACGAACAGCTAAAAACGGCTCGCAAAAATGGGACAACAACTCCCGAATATCTTAGTGAGATGAACGTATATATCCACGGCCTACAAAAAGAACTAAGAGAGACTACGGGTTACAACAAGCAAGACTTTGTTAAGCCTGTGTTTATCCGCGACGATGACCCTTTGTTTATACCAGACCGAGTAAATATAGAGAAAGGAAGTGACGGGATACGGTTCTTAGACGAAGTAAGCGACAGACTTAATACGGTGCTAAAGAATGATGGTAGCGTAAGGCTATTAGACTTCTTGCCTAGAAATAGGATTAGGAACGAATACGGAAGCCAGGACACCGAAGCTGTTACCTCCGTAAGAGGAATTGAAATTCTAAACGGTATGTACCGTATGGTCGCCCAAGCTATGCCTCACAAAGCGCAGAACGTAGAGAGAGAGTTATTCCGTAAACTAAAACAGGCTGGGTTTTCTACGTTCACTGTTAAAAATCCTTCTGGGCAAGCAAGATATTATTACGCCGAAGGTACGTCTATGGGACGCAGACCAAATACAGAATACGACAGAACAATGGCGTTCTTTACGGGTACTAATGAACTTCTGGGAACTCCGACTAGAGAATACGGCAGTGGTTTCTCTACAATAGCTGTTCCCATAAAGCGTGGTGGAAAAATAAGCAACGTAGAAAATATACGGCAAAAAGAATTAGACAAGGGTAGAATAGAAGGTATTGATTTTCAGCTTTACGGTACTCAGCAGTGGCAGAAAGCCAACAATCCTTTGGGAAAAAGATACGAGCCTATGCAGGGTGCGCGGATCGGTGATGGCTTTATGTACGAAATCAGCGATGAATACATGGCTGCGGTCAGCAGAGGGGTAAATTCCACGATTGTATTGAACTCAGATCGTGTAAAGAAAATTAACGACCCTATGTTTGACAACATGAACCTACCTTCACCAAAGTCATTTATGGCTGCGGACGCTCCATCGGTTTCATACGTAGAAGCATTGCAGAAAGATGGTGGAGCAGACGCTTGGAAAGCTAGACTACGCGCAGCTCGCCGCCTTGAAGATAATGGCATACCAAGTGCTGCTCTAAACACTATAGTTAAGATGGGCAAAGGGCAGAAGATTACGGACGATGACGTAGTAAAGCTGAACAAGGTTGGACACATTATGACAATGCGGACAAACTCAGGCATTATGCGAACTGCTGGGATGAATTTCTTAGCAAAGTTTGCGGAGCCAGAGGACGGTTCGGGTGGTCACTTTGAGCGCGTCAACGCAAAGATGGGTAGCTTTCTTGTACCCTTGACACGCAAGCTCCACAGGTTGCCAGATAAAAATGGCAGAACTGCTTCGATGATTGAAAGGTATGTTCAGCAAGGCCCAGTGCAGATGGCGGATGCCACCCAAAAGTTTGTTGGTGGTGCTATGGGCTTCAAGCCCCAGACACGTATCAATCAACCTAATTCACACAGACGTATAACAGATGCGTTACGTGAGAATGACTTGGTATCTAAGTTAAGACCAAAAGAACGAGAAGTTTTTAACGATGTAAAATCATACTTCGAACAAGCTCATAGCCGTCTGACGGAAGCTGGCGTACAAATCGGTGACATCAGAGAAAATTACTTCCCTCAGATATGGCGAAGAGATTTGATGGAAGCAGACGAGGAAGGCTTTAAGCGTAGCTTGTCTCAGTACTTTATGGCTGAACACTTGGATCGTGAAGGCGTAGCCTTAGCTCCCAAGAAAGCACTAGCAAAAGCTAACTCTGTGTTTACTAAATTAGTTGCAGAGGACGGGGTGCTTACGGGCGACCCTATGCAAGTTTACTCTCGTAAGACTGCGGACAATGCTGACTTCCAGCGCCTTCTACGTTTAGACAAGTACACAGATTTCGTTAATCCTAAAAGCCCACATAACTTATCTAAGTTCTTAGAGAACGATCTTCTAATCGTAATGACTAAATACGCTGATAACGTAGAGCATAGATTAGATATGATTTCCGAATACGGAGTAGGCGGTCATGGGCAACACGACTATCTTGCAGCGATTAGCGGTAAGGCTGATGCGGTATCCCGTTTGCTGCGCTCCAACAAAGTTCTCAAGCGCAACTACCAGACGTTCTACAACGGTCAGCTTGATCCTGACAAAGACCTAGATGACGATGGATTGATTGGTGTATTTAAATCAGATCACTTTAAAGCTCCTATTCAAAAGACGGGCATAGACGGTAAGATCATTGCGGATCAACGTGCGCAGCAATTAGTGGGCATGGCCCGTAGTGGTTCTACTGCAAAAGAGATACGAGATGAGATTATGAAGTCTCTTGATCTCACAAAAGACAGTAGCCAGAACGCAAAGATGATGAAAAAGAACTTTGGTTATCGTGCAGATGCGATAGCCAATGCTCTCGTAGACACAAAAGGATTTACGGAACTTCCTTCCGTAGACAATTTGCGTCATGCGCAAGGATCATTTGATGCTATGCAACGCCAGCCCATAAACGGTGGCGGTAGGTTGTATGACGGAAAAGTTACATCGAAGTGGCTCCGTGCAATAAACGGCGTAACCCTCTTGTCTTTTACAACGCTTACTTCTCTGGGCGATTTGGTGTTACCTCTGGTTAATAGCGGTGACTTTAAAAGCAGCATGAAGGGTATCGCAAGTATGGTTAGCGGAACCCCCGAGTACAAAGAAATGGTACGAGGTATCGGAGCTGCGGTAGAGAATATTGTTCACCAACGTATGACAACTGCGTTCGGTGTTGATGCTACTCAGTTTAGTTCCGGTTTCTTTAACATGTCTTTGCTTACTCCGTGGACAGATACAATGCGTGACATGGCTGCGGCTACGGGCTTCGAACACTTTAAAGCGCAGCAGAAAATAGCGCAGAATTATCCTACGGAACGTAAGGGTAGAATTGCAAAACAAATACTCGCTGACTACGGACTATCAGATTTTGCAGATCCTAAATCTAAAATGATTGAAAAAGTAATGAAGTCTAACAGCACTGGTCAGACTGATGAGATGTATGACAGAGTTGCTTCATCCGTAATCAAGTTTACTAACCAAGCTATCTTTACTCCAAACCCCAACGACCTTCATTTGTGGGGTCAGACACCCATCGGTGCAATTTTCTACCAGCTTAAATCATTCCCGATGATGATGGCCCGTCTTGGTGGACGTAACATCCGTAAGGCCAAGGACGGTAACTGGAAGCCTCTTGTTTATATGGCTACGGTAATGCCAGCGTTCGGCGCTGGATCAGCTTCCGTAAAAGATGTTGTGCAAGGTCGCGGCGGTGAAGATAACGACGAGCATAAGATAAGAGATAGAAGGCTCACAGCCTCTTACCCAAGCATGGAAAGGCAAATGGAAAAACTTTCCAATAGTCTTGGCATGGACGCAGATAAATTACTTGGTATTTATCACGATGGTATTATGCTTTCTGGCGGTCTTGGATTTATAGGAGAGACTTTGATTGACATATCTCATAACGCAGACAACGGAGCTTACGGACAAATACGCTCACTCAGTGCGATAGCAGGGCCATCCCCATCGTTAGGATTTAGAGGAGTTCGTGTACTAGGTGGCATTCAAGACAGATTTACGGACATCGTATTAAACGGAGAAAGTACAAACTACAAAGAGCGTGATATGTTTGAAGCAGCGTTTGGGTTGGTTCCGTTTGCAGGTCAGATGCCATCTATAAAAGAACCACTAAAGAACGCTGTCGTTGGGCCAAGCTCTAGGAAAAGCGGCGGTAGCTCTGGCCTTGGGCTTAACCTTGATCTTGATCTTTAGTCTCTAGCTCTATGAGCATGTCAAGATAGTGTTGGGCTTTTCGCAAGTCGGATAGCCCACCTTTATCACGCCAGCGCACAACGTATTTAATTACGTTAGCTTCGGCAAACGGTATTTGGTTACGAATGATAAACTCTGTCGGCTGTATCACATACTTGCGGTAGTGATCTCCATCGACTTGCGTTTCGTACGCACTCATTCTGAAGCTACTATATGATGATAGATATTAATGTCTATTTGAAGTGCCTTATTAACTTCTTTTGGTTTCTCAACCAACGGTTTTTTAGATCTTTTTGAAGGAATGAAAAAATCACCGACATCACAGCCGTATAATTCCGCTATCTCCGATAATTTTTTTGAGCTTGGGTTAGGGATCACTCCACTCTCCCACTTCGACAGTAGAGATTGTGTCATCTTTAAGCGTTCTGCTACTTCGCATTGCTTTAGTCTTAAAAGTCTGCGTGTTTTTTTAAGCGCTTCATGGTTAAAAGTCGTCATTTTTTATCCTTTATCTTTGAACGTAATCTAATTTTGTTATCTCGTTTTCTACTTCGATCAGTTCGCAACGCAGGCTTGTTACCCTATTTTTTTCGAACCGTAATTTCATTTTTGCTTTGTGCAAGTCGTTGTGAAATTGCTCCAAATACTCAGGCATATCTATCTGACTATCTATCCGTTCTTTGATCTCTTCTATGCGAGTTATGAGACTATCTATGTCACCTTCCTTGCGCACGATTTCCTGTGAGAGTTCTGATTTTTGGTTAAGTAATGTAATCATGTCGGCCTCAATAATTTATATTTATCGCAAGGCGTTACAGCCTTACTTCCATCTAAATTACAGAGCCAATCTCCATCCTTTGACGGTGAGGCATGTTCGCAAAATCTGCACTTTGGGTCTACCTTCGGTACGTTCCAACACGCGCTTCTCTTGAAGCATCCCTTACATCTGTAGTCGTTATCGGTACTCGCAATCCTGTCAGCCCTACCGTCCAGCGCGGCTTGGATTAACGAGAACATGCCCAACCATTCTTCTTCATCGTAATCGACAATCTCAGCGTGGTACTCGGAATTATTTTTACAATAAGAAACAAAGAAGCTACGCTTTATTCCAGACATAGACATCATCATTGTCATCTGACGATAGTAGTGGCGATGTGAAGCCTTTACTCCATGACGCTTGAACTTTTTGAAGTTGGCATCATTCATAGATTTAATTTCGAGTATCAGCCGATCCGACCCATCCTCAAAATCTACCATTCCGTCCGTATTACAGACGACATGACCGCCCAACCATTCGTACCGAAACTGCTTGCCAGTCCACTCGTCCTTTTCGTAGACAAGTAGATCAGCTTTTTGTTTGAGGTCTTTGACCACCATCGTTTCGATGCGGTGTCCGTCACGAAATATTCTGAGAAGCTGTGGGTCTATTGTGTCTTCGGGAAAGCCCCGAAGGGACAACTGCATCTTTGCGGTACAGTCCGTGCCAGCCATTGAAGCCCCAATATAACTTCGGGCCTCGCCACGGTGTTCCGCAGCGAAGCCCTCATTAATCTTTCTAACGATTTCGTCAGCTTGGTTCAAAAAGGTATCTCGTCATCAAGTGGCTTACCTGCATCTGGTGCTTGGCTGTCTGCGGCTTTCAACTCCGTAGATTTTATCGGCATCGTGTAGTTTACTTCGTCCCTCGCTTGACCATCTTTCTTGCTGATCTTGTTTACGACATTGATCGTCAAAGGAATTCCACGGATTGTTTCGATGGGCGGCGTAACTTTGCTGTCCATACCCAAAGAGTTTAAAATCTTAGCAAATCTTTCTCTTCCCCACTTCTGATAATCAGGCGTGTCAGATACCCATGTAATCCACTGACGGATTTGACCATCAGAGTTTGCGTATTTCAATTCGATCTGTACGTCCGTGTTAGACTTTACGTTCACTTTGCTCTCGGTGATTGTTACGTCATGTCGCCCTGCATTGAAGATAGGAGCCATTCCACTCGCATCAATTTCTGGTAACGCTTGTCCATCAAATCTAAACTCACTCATTATTCATCTGTCCTTTCATTTCTGTTACTCGCTTCATTAATAATGTTACATCGCTCTCGTTCTCGACAGGACGAAGTACACGCTTTGGATCACGAACCTTTCCGTGCCAGCCTTTCACGTTGTCTGTGATTAGATACCGGCTCACTACCATCTTGTTGTCTTGCTCAGACGTTTTACGAACTAAGCAGAATACAAAATCAAAGTTGGCTCCGAAGTTTTTCTGAACTTTTTTCTGATCTAGCATGGGCCAATATTCGGTTGACCCATTGTCGTTAGTTTCCTCTGCCGCAAGGCAGATGGTAAGGGACGGAACATCTAAGCTCCTTACCCAATCTTCATAATTGTGCAGACGCGACTGATACTGAGAAAATACATCCCATCCTGTAAACTGAGCCTTGCACTCTTCCATAATCAAACTGGAAAGCGCAGTCATGCTGTCAATACCGATCCACTTGTACTTAGATTTAAAGTCAGCCGAGTTGCAGTAATTCATTAGATCACGGAAGCGGATGTGGCGGCGACGAGACTTATTGCCTTCGTCATCAACCACATCATACGTTTCTGTTTCGTAGGCGGTAAACTCATACGCATCAATGTCCATATCAGCGATGGAGCTTAACCCCTTCTCGCCTGATAGGATCAGACCCTTGCCGTATGCCTTTTCCATGTTAGCGAGGTTGGTTGACTTGCCAACCCCACTGTGTCCTACGAGCAATGCTCGCATGCTCGCCATTGTGTCCCTTGTCGAAAAGGGTTCCGGTAGTTTAACCATTGCTAGTTACCTTAAATGTTGTAGTGCCTCGTTTAATTGTGAGGGCTTCTGACAGGACTGCTCTTACTTCTGCTGTCGCTCTGTCGAAATCGCGCTTCGCTATGGATAAGGCGTTGGTGACGACATCTTTGTATTCGTCTATCTCAGAGGCTCCGACGATTTCTGCAAGTCGCTCTTTATCCCAGTCGTATTTTTGGGGGGTCTTAACAACCAAATCAGTATCAACCGCGATGGATATTATATGCTCCTCAAAATCCTCTGGGAGATCAGAGAGTACAATCTCTTTTAGATCGACGATCTCTTCTTTTAGTACGTCAGACCTTTTCATAAGATCCGCTAGTCTTTCAGCGTTATCAGAGAGCCTGGACTCTTTATTTAAGTTGATGCGGTAGTTGCTTGCGTGACCAGTATTTATATTCATTTTTCCTCCATTTGCAGCGTCAAAGTCGCTTTTAACTGTTGCTTTAGTTGTGTAAGTTAGTTAATACGCAAACGTAAGACAGTCAAGAGCAAAACGAAAGAAAGTTAAATGAAGTTAAATATTGAGCAACTGGTCGAAGATTTGGGAGGATGCCGAGAGATCAGCAACAAACTAAGCATAGAGAAATCAATACCTTATGGATGGCTGAGACGGGACTTCCTAAGTTCAGATTACATAAGCCTCATCAAGAAGGCGTACCCCCAAATAAAAATCGACAACTACTTTACAAAAAAAGAGGAAATAAAAAAACATGGACAAAAAGGATTTGCTGTTAAACGCAGCACTTGAATACTTAGACCGAGGCTGGCTACCGATACCTATAAGAGAGGGGGAGAAAGCACCGTCTGTAAAATGGGGCCACTACGTCGATAACTCTGTTCTGCCAACAGAAGAAGAAGTGATTAACTGGTGGACGCAATGGCCCGATGCAAAGATAGCATTGGTTACATCAAGACTAACCAACTTAGTAGTCGTGGACTGTGATAGCCCAGAGGCAATGAAGCAAGCCGCCGATCTGGGCATCACTCACACGCCGATAGCAGTCAAAACTAAGCGAGGCCACCACTTCTATTTCGAACACGGTGATTTCGACTGGCATAAAAATGCAGTGGGCAGTAGCGCAAACGGTGTAGACTGGCCCAAGGTTGACGGATTAGACTTTCGTGGAAGCAAGGGCTACGTCATAGCACCGCCTTCAAACAACTACGAATGGAAGATTGGCTCAGGTGCAGACGTAGACGACATGCCAGCGTGGCTTCCGCAAAAATTCACGCACTCAAATGTCGTGAGCATTGATCCGAACAAACCCTTCGTGTTCGAAGGTACTGACCTCTCTATGTATAAGGTCAAAACAATCTGGGAAGAAACGCAGGAAAAGATAAACGATCTAGGACATAAGTTGCCCGATGGTGGAGAGAACGGTAGGGATCACCGCCTGTGGCTGTGCATCTCGGAAGCCGCCGCGCAGAAGGAAGGTGTGAAAGGTCTGAGGGGTGACGAACTATTCGACAACGCCTGTCTGTTTATGGATACGTTTTTTCAAAACAACATTGACCACCAAAAAGTTTGGCAGATGTGCGAGCGTGTCAGTGCAACGGATGATCGTAATCATCCAGACTTAGAGCCAGCAGTTCAGAAGGATGATGTGCCGACCACGAAAAGCATCAAGCCTATCACGACAGGAGACATCGACAGACTTTCGGCAGAGGATGGACAGAAAGAATTCTTCATCGAACCTTGGCTGGTCAAGTCAGGAACAATCGTACAAGTCCACGGATTTTCTGGACATGGCAAGTCGATGATAACTAGACACGCTTTGTACGCAGCAGCCGCAGGCCAGCGCAAGTTTGGGCCTTGGGACATCAACGCTCGTCCAAGAGTTCTTTATCTCGACCACGAAAACTCTCGTAGCAACGTGATCTCTTTTCTGTCTCAAGCCAAAAAAATGTATGGTGACGCAGGGGAAAACTTTATGCTCTGGTGTCCGTTCGATGACACCGAAGACATGAACCTCAAGACGAAGGCTGGCGTCGATAAGATGCAGACTTGGATTAACGCATGCAAGCCAGATGTAGTCGTGATCGACACCATACGTTCGGCCTATCTTGGACTTTCTGAGAACAATTCGGAAGAGTGGTCGCTTATAAATTCGATGGCTATGCAACTGCGTAACAATCGTATCAGCGTAGTGATGCTGCACCACAGCAACAAGCCACAAGAAGGTTCTGTATCTGGGCGTGAAGCTGGATCATCTAACCAGTTATCCGCGCTCGAAACCCAGATCAAGATTACGCAAGTGTTCGCTGACGAAGAGACAGCGCAAGTCCGTGCCGCTATCCACAGCCCTGACATCTGGGAAAATCTTGGAAGAGGTCTTGAGACAGGCGAGAGATTACAGATGGTAATCGAAGCGCGGTACGGAAAAACAAGAGAGTGGACAGACGTGCATGAGCCTGTGCATCAAATCGGATTTGCGTCAAACGATACAGAGGACATGCGAGTAGTAGCCCAGAAGTCAACGAAGCAACGGGTTACTAGCTGGGCTGACGATTGGGAAGACGCGCAAGGAAACATGCGCCCTGCGCTTACTGATGCTGAGATCCAAAACAGAATTGGTGGGGTCAAACCTCTCAGCGTAATAAGAAAATGGACTATGCCGATACGTTCTCTCAAGCATGTTCAAGGATTACTGGCTTCCAAATAAAAAAAGCCGACTACGTGGGGAGGAAACAAAAACCTGCGTAGTCGGCCAGTAGCCGCACGATTGAGATGCGGCTTGGGAGGTAAGGAAACAACAATGCAACCTCACGAAATCGCGGCTTATCTCTAATCGTTATCCGATCATCGACCGTAAACCCATAAGGGTTTTCGGTTAAGCTCTAAATTCGCTTAATCGCACCGCGATTTTAGGCCTGTTTGTCAGGAAAGTAAACCCCCAAGACTAATAATAGTTTGCTTATTATTTATGTTAGTTGTATGTAACTGCCATCTTGACACAACATCTAGGGGTTCCTATGGGCAGAAAGCTAAGTTTGTCACAAGAAGACATAAACTGGCTAACAGATAATCACCAGACATTTTCTCTACGCTCACTAGCAAGCAAGTACGACTGCTGCGTAGATACAATCAAGCGCATACTTATGAGATACGATTTGCAGTATTTTGAGGGCGCAAAATACCAGTTCAAAATACAAGAAAAAACTTGGAGCCGAGCATGCATAAGCTGCGGCTGCAAGAAGTCTCGTCCAAAATTTCAGTACAAGTGCGGTAGATGTACATCGCGTGACAGTCAATGCCGCGTCCGTACCGACGAGCCGAAGCCAATCTCACTCCCAAACTTAGAAGGTATCGTATGACTACTCCTCAAAAAAACAAAGGCGACAACTACGAACGCGAACTCGCAAAGTACCTCAACGACACAGTGTATGGGCAAGACATCTGTGCGAGAGCGCCTTTATCGGGCGGCGGAACTATTGGTCAAAGCGGCGGTGCAGACCTAATCAACACCGAAGGTTTGTTCGTAGAGGCCAAGCGCGTCGAACGCCTCAACTTCCGTGATGCAGTCGCACAGTCGGAACGCAATATGGGCAAGAGAAAGCTCAAGGAAACTCCCATCGTAATCACGCGCCGTAATCGTGAGACTATGGAGAATAGTCTGTGCGTCCTTAGACTTAAAGACTTCATAGAATTCTATCGGGCATGGCTGACGAGTAACGGATCATCCCCTTTGGGGGGATGACCGAGAAGGACGACTAACGAATGACCGATGATTAGACTGCAACAGTAACCTTAATTTCACTCTCATACTAATAATACTCTATGGGAGAATAATCTTGTTAGCTGAGACACTCGCTCTAGTCAGCGCGGCTAACGCTGCGTTTGCAACCGTAAAAAAGTTTACGGAGAACGGCAAAGAAATTGCCGACATGGCAGGCGCACTCGGAAAGATTATGAACGCCGAAGAAGCACTAAAAGCACAAGGAAAGTCAAAAGAAAAAAGCATCTGGCGCAAAGCCTTCGGCAAATCCGCAGACGGTATCGACGAGTTCATGCAGCTAGAAAAAATCGAACAGCAAAAAAAAGAAATAAAGTCGATCATGCAGTTGTACGGAAGACCTGGCCTCTACGCTGATTGGGTAAACTGGCAAGGTAAGGAACGCGTCCGTAAGAAGCACGAAGCAGAAGAAAAGGAAGCGGCTCGGATGGCAATCATCAACGGTCTGAGTTGGACGGTAACAGGTTTTTTGTTCGTCGGACTGATGTACTTCCTGATCCGATGGTCGATAGAAAACAAAGGAATATTTTCCTAATGCTTGACCACATTAACGAGATCATGCGCTGGGTAGTAGCCCCTATCTCAGCATTCGTTTGGTACATCTACATGCGCCAACAGAAACACAATACGGACATTGCCGTAATCAAGAGCGAGCTATCATCCTACCGAATGTCAAACGACAGGGAGATAAAGGAGATGCGCGAAACTGTAAGAGCCATCTTCGCCAAGCTCGACAGCATTGAACAATCCCTGCGCAAGTGAACCGAAATATATACATAGGTAGACAAGGAGAACTGTTTGCCGCAAGCGTACTAGAAAGCTATGACATACGAACATCACACGTAGACATAAAGAGCGATGACCTCTGGGTTAAGACACCATCAGATCAATTCTTTGCAGTGCAAGTTAAGACCGCTTCGTACCCACTTCTTCACAGCGCACACCATACGATTAAGAAATATAACTTCGCCCTGCATTCGATGCAGAACTACACAGGAGTATTCATATTCGTAGCACTCGACATCAATATGATTTTAGCACGCGAAGGGACGACCGTATCTACCAAGACCCTTAAAGTAAAACCAAGCGACTTTACGCAGCAAGCTCAAGATCAAACGGTACGCGAGGTGTTCCAACTATGAGAAAGATCAAACGCATTATCATCCACTGCTCGGCAACGCGCCCTGATTGGATGGAAAACGATAGCATAGATGAGCGCGTCAAAGAAATTAAACGGTGGCATACAGAAGAAAGAAATTTCAACGACATCGGGTATCATTTTATCATCTCCCAAACTGGTATGGTTGCAGACGGTCGTCCTGTCGAAATTGCTGGCGCTCACTCCAAAGGAAATAACGCTGATAGCATTGGCATCTGCCTTCTCGGTGGGTTCGGTGGCGATGCAACAGACCGCGCCCTTGAACATTATACTGCTGACCAACTCGCATCACTATGGCAACTGATAGGCGAACTAAAAAAAGATTACGGAAGAAGCACAACCGTACACGGACATAACGAGTTTTCGAATAAAGCCTGCCCCTCATTCAACGTAGCACGATGGATGGCCGGTCAAACAATCACCGAAACAAACGCTAACAAACCCGTCCGTAAAAATCCTGTGCAATCCAAAACCGTAAAGGCATCCGCCGTATCCGTAGCCGCATCGGCTGGTTCGGCAGCATCCGTACTCGGCGGCATGGATCAGTACGCACAATACTTAATACTTGGCTTCTGCGGACTAACTATCTTGCTCGGCATCTACATTATGCGCGAGCGCGTTAAGTCTTGGGCAGAGGGTTGGAGATAGTACATGGTACGGATACAACTTTACGCGCTTATCTGCGCGGCCTTCGTACTCGGCGTTCTTGGAATTTATTCCTCTGGTATCGCACGCGGCCAAGATAAAATTAAACGTAAACTAGACAAGAAGCTGATCGACAACATGCGAACAGCAAAGGATGTAGACGATGAAATTTCTGAGCTTAATGACACTAGCCTTGCTGACCGTGCTAACAAGTGGTTGCGCAAAGATAACGGCTGACACCTACTGCGATGTCGCCTCACCAATATACTTCACTGGCTCTGATAGCATCGACCTCTTGATGCGCGAAGACAAAGAACTTCTCGTTGATGTGATGATACACAACGAAACACATGAGAGAATTTGCGGAGTTGATTGATGTGGGTAATAGTACTTGTGATGTTCGATGGGCTTGGAGCCTTTAAAGTAGCCAGCGACCAAATGCTTTATGCAAGTTGGGATCTCTGCAACGGATCACGAGTACAGCTCCACGCACTTTTAGAACGAAGCAAGCCCAATCTCAACGCCGTAATCATGTCCACATGCACAGACGTTTCTGAACAAGATACTACTTAGACAAAGCTCATTGACGTAAGGTCAGCTTTTTTCTTCTCTTCTTCCAAAGTTGCTATTATTTCAGCCAACTCCAAACCAACTTCACACAACTTTATATTATCGTTTCTTAACTGGACGACTGCCATGAGTATCGGCTTGACCATCTCGGCTGTGAGTATCATGTCCACCTTCTTGCCCCTAACAAGACCGTTTTCTACTACATCTATGTACTGATCCGTCACTTCGTCTATGACGTTATGGTATTGTTTTACATTTGTCATTTTTTTCTTGACCACTTTTATGAACCTCTAATAAAATATATGTCACCAAAACTTGTCGGTGAAAAAGCTAAAAGGCGTTTTGAAAGACTATAAAAAGTTAGTATAAATAGCAACTTATAAAAAACTTTGGAGGACTACCTTGACAAATAGAATGCGAATAAGCAACTTTAGTAATACTAACCGACAAGAAGGTAAGAATCTTAACAACGAGGAAACAACTTTTATGAGTAATATAAATTTGGCCCTAGAAATTGCGAGGCTGGAAGCGAAGGTGGATGTCCTAATTAACTTAGTGACAAACATTACAGCAACAAACCCCACTGCGCAGCCAGCAAAAGTGGAGCAACCACTCCAACTTAATGCTAGCCAAGTAGGGGTAATGAGAGACATGTCGCCACGCCAACACGCAGCATTACAACTGCTGATCCAAGGGTGGCAGAACAAAGACATGTCAGATTTAATGGCGGTCACAGAAAGCACAGTAAAGATGCACGTTAAAAAAGTATGTGACCGCTTCGGAGTAAAGACGAGAGGACAAGCCGCAATGCTTGGTCAGGAAATAATGAACCTGATGCCTAAAGAAGACTACACTCGTTATTCTGGTGGTTTCCCCCCCGACTGGGGAGCATCGCTGTCATCCACAGACAGCCAAGATGATGCTTACTATCAACTGTACAAGCCTAAAAGAGTTTAACCAAAACAATAACGAAACTCAGTAACGATAATCTGAGAGGAAGCGAAAAATGGATTATAACAAACACAGACAGGGTGGAGCATTAGGCTACAACTACGCATATCTTGCTAATTCAACCCTACTTAGAGCCATGATTTTTAGCACGAAGAAACGCCTCGGAAAAATTCAATCCGATTGGGTAGCAGGGGGCTGGGTTCCAGCCTTCTCCCCGATTGCCCCGCCCCATTCAACATAAACTTCAACTTTAACAGAGAGAAAAGGACATGCTTACATTAACTAAGAAAGGAAAGAACTTCCAACTGGAAGGAACAATGGCAGGTCGCAGGATACGTGAGAGTACCCACACATCCGACAAGCAGCTTGCCAATCTAAAGAAATCCGAAGTCGAGCTTGCCATTATCAATGGCACTTACGAATGGAAGTCTAACGGTAAAAATACGATAGCCTTTTGTGATGTAGCCGACGAGTACATGTTGTCTCGTCGCACTGGAAACAGTCGTAGCCATATCTTAAAGGTGGAGAATTTAAGAAGCTACTTCCGACACATGCCAGTGAAGGAAATAACTGATGCAACCGTAGACCGCTACATAAACGAGCGTTGTGCAAACCTAACTAACAATTCAGTTCGTGCTTATCTAGCAGTTTTAACTGCGATACTGAATTATGCACACGCTGCTGAGTACTGCAAGAAACCAAAGATCAGTAGACCCAGTGAAGAGGAAAGCAATGCATGCGCTATTGAGGACAGCGCACTTGAAGACATCATGGAAAAAATCGACAGTCGTTTTATCCCCGTACTAACTTTTATGAAGTACACAGGGTGCAGACCTTCGGAAGCATTCAAGCTAACCTACGGTCAGATCGACTACGATAATAAACTGGTCAAACTTATTAGCATCAAGGGAAACGGTGGAGTTCGACCTCGGACGCTACCAATCCACGAAAATGTTTTTAAACTTCTTTCACCTACTACTAACAAGAGAAAGAGTGATCTTGTTTTCAATGACGTTAGCCTAGCTGGGCTACAATATTGTTGGAAGGAAGCTCGAAAAAAAGCTAACGCAGTTGAAGGAAACTTTACCAACACACTGTACTCAATACGACACAGGTTCGGCACAAAACTTGGTAGAGAGGGCGTACCAGTCGTCGTTATCAAGGATCTCATGGGACACGCATCGCTTGACATGACTATGAGATACGTGTCAACTCAACTGGCTGATCACCAACTGGCGATTGGCAAGCTTTAGACAAAGTATCTTTATACGTCTTTCGTTTTACACTTAGAAACAAAGACTTAGCTAACCCACGCAGCCATGTCGAGTTCCTCTTTGGAATTGGATTAGCTAAAGTTAGCAAATTTATTGGTCTAAAGTTTTACTTAAATACCCAAGGGGCAGGTCATAGACGTATCTATACCGTCTTTGATTTGCCACCTTGGCAAACAACTAAGGTAAGACTTATGGAAAACACACACGATAACAACAATGAACAGAACAACGAACCGACAACCAGTGCTTCGTCAGTCGAGCAACTAAAAGTTATGATTGCAAATCCTTCGCAGCACTACGAGTACGTAGACTACAAGTCTTTAGATAAACCCGAATTGCGTGAAGTGATACTTGCTATACTTGAGGACAACCCTGCCACTGTCCTGATGTGCTATTCCGACATGGCTGGCACAACTACTGTGGGCAGCAAGGAAGAAGCAATGTTCATGTGCAGGCTAGAAGACGAACTCACAGACATGTTCGCGGAGAACATCATAGCCGCGTCTTTTATAAAAGGAGACATCTCTGGAGTACCCTTCACTCGCATTATATACGGCTACTCGCCTCATCAACTCTTACACGCAACTCTCGGATAGTCGGCTGGTATGACGAGACAACCTTTGGACTGTAAAAAAGAATTTGGATTAAAAATTAAGCCAGTAAATCCAAATCAAAGAAGACAAAATGCTATGGCAATGCGAAGCATAGCCAAGAGAAAGCGCGAGAAGGTCAAGCCTTCTCACGCTGCGAGAGTTCCATGATCTTGCGAACGCGCTCAATGTTATCTTCAATACCATCGAAGTGACTACGAGCGCGTTCAATTACTTTCGCTTTCCACTCCTCATTACGAAGCGCAAGAAGCATGCCGCAAACCAATAGGTCTGCGTCACTAAGCTTCGCACTCATTGCTGCCCTAACATAACCGTCCTCTTCGACAGCTATGCAGGGAACATCAGACGCAACGCAAAGGTCACGCCTGACGTACTCAATCACGTCCATGATTTACTGTTCCCGATAAGGTCAAACGACGATAGTTGCTTGCCAGTCTTTTTGTACAGACTGGATTGCTTTGGGTCAGGCTTGGGCTGTTTGATTAGGTATCCTTCCAGCACCATGCGATTGAGATAGTTGGCTGCTGCGTTTTGGTGCAGGTAAATAGCATGACTTACATCCAAACAGTCGAACACTTCATCATCATCGTAATGCCTGATGATCTGATCGAACACGTTTTTTCTACGGATGTACCGTTGACTGCGTTCATAATCTGCCGCATCATCTTTCCGCTTTCTAACGACATCGCAGGGAAGGGGAGGCCGAAGCATCCCCGATCCACTTGGGTTCGGTGTCCGTGCGTAAGTTCTTTCGATCTCAAGCATCAGCTCTCCTAATCTCTGCTCGTTCATGCTAATCTCTCCTCTATCCACGCCATCGCTGTGCATATGTCGTCCCATATTTCGTCGTACTGCTCGTCACCTTCGGGAATTAAATCTTCACGATATGCGTGAAGCGCATCCCAAACTATGTCCAGTTCTCCCAAAATCTCCATCACGCGTCCTCCTTGCTTTGCGAAGGCGTCCACCCTTCGGGAATTGCTAAATAGTTTGTATCATCTCCCACGGTGATGACGATTTCTCTGCCGCCCATGTTGTTTCGTTTCGAAAAGCGCACGTTCATGTCGAACACGAACCTGTCCACATCATTGAGGGTTTCAAAGCTCATTACTGTTTGACATGCGTTGATTATTTCATCTTTGGTTAAGTCTTCGCCAAAGGAAATGAATGCCTGCTCCTGTGGGCAATCGCACTGTTTGTCTGAAACGAATTTGTCTACTGTATCGAACTGGTTTTCTTCCTTACTCATGTCTTGCTCCTATAAAAAATGTGCCGACCAATCTTCGCAACCTTGCGATAGCTTGCCGCCCAGTACGGACGAACATAGTCAGCGTGATAGTGAGTGCTGCCTTTCGTGGAGCGCAGCGTTACTCCATCCATGAGCGCGTACCGCGCAACATGTATTGCTTGATCCCAAGACGTAACATCTTTGGGCCGGTCACTTTTGCCATCGCAATACCAACTGAATTGACAGCCGTTCTTGCTCGTCTGTTTCACGACTTCGCAGACTGTGTTCGGGTAGTTCGTAGATTGCACTCTGTTTAACGTAACTTCTGCTACGGCGAGCTGGCCTTTCACTCCTTCCGAACGTGCTTCGTGATACAAGTTCAAGGCTAGACAAACTAGGGGCGTACCTGCGCTTAGGCTTACGAATGACATCTTTCTGCTCCTTCATGCGTGGAAATGCTGCGTCTATCTCCGCGCAAATCTCTTTTATTTTTTGATGATCGGTGTGGCGCACATGCCTGTGACGAACCACGTAACTCACATGCCACCAGAACGAGAGAGAACGCTGTTCCCACAGGGGCAACCATTCCTTTCTCGTTGTTGGCTGCACTCCGTATTTAAAGCTAGGCAACATCCATAAACTCCCTTGACATGAGGAGCTGTTCTAGCTTGTCGAGGATGACATCGCATGCTTCGTTCATGTCCAACGATACGATGACGTGGGTAAACATGTCGTCCGACAGATTTGCCTTGGAACCTATGCCGATGCCAACCACTTCCACGCCTTGCGCTTCAAGTGACCTGCAAGCCAAGGGCATGTGATCCCTGTGTCCAGAGTTAGGCTGCATGTCCGTGATGAAGAGCATGATCTTACGCTCATAGTTTTGCTGCGATATACGAAGACCTGATGTGTTCATCGCGGAAGACATGGGCGTGTTGCCACGTCTAAATATTCCGTATTGTGCAATCTTCTTGCGAACGTCACCCATCCTCTCGTTGGGGTGCTTGAGTATCACGTTTCCGTTGCTACTCCATGCACTGAACTCATAGTCTATACCACTGCGAGACAAGATCTCATTGAGAGCAAATCCCAGCTTCATCGTGGGCGCTGAATGCATTGAAGAGGATGCATCCATCACAACGCTGACAAGCGTTTTTCGTGTACGCATTGTGGTTGTCTTGCTGAATACGTCTTTGCGTCCAGCAATCAAAGATGCTAGGCGTCTTCTGTCCACTCGACCTTGGAGCATACCTGATGTCTTGCGCTTGTCCTCTCTTGCGAGAAGCAACCTAGATATACGCATACACTTGGATATGTGTTTAACATTCAGAGTAGTAGTTCTGGCTAGCTCTTCTGATACTTCCTTTGCGAGCCTTGGCTTATACTTGTATTGTCTCCAATGCTTATGGGTCGACTTGTCCAAGAAGTCCTGCAAGCACTGATACAAGGGGCTTAGTTCAAACGCGCTGTCGTCTGTGTCAATCGTGCGTAGCTGATGGTCGCTTGGTTTGCCCTTCGCTATGCCATTTACTGCATCGCGTAGTTCGTCAACATTGGGTTGCCAACCGCCTAATGCATCGTCGCTTTTTCCGCCTGGCTCATCCCGTCCACTATGGGCTTGACCTTGATTGCTGACCTGATCATTTTGTTCAGCAGCTCCGCTTCTGTCTCCGCTTTTTTCGTCACGTCCGCCATCATTTCCAGCTCGAATGTCGGGAACATTTCCGCCATCGTTGACACCATCGCTTGAACATGTTCCACGTTGCCCGACTTGCTCATCCTGTTTAGCTCTGTCATCTCTATCATCGCTTCCAGTATCGTTCCCATCACTTGCATCAGCGTTTGCTTCCCCTGATCCAGAGCTTCTGTCTTCTGCTCCGCTGTGAGGTTGTCCTCCATCATTATTTTGGTTTTGATCGGCATGATCTTTGCTCTCCTGTGAATTTTTATCTTGCGCGTCTTGTGTTTTCTTGTCGTCCTCTGCTTGGTTGATGAACTCGACCATCTTCTTCGCAAGCTCTAGTGTTTCTTCCGTACTGACGCACTTACGCAAACGCCTTTCCCATCTCTCAGCAGTTCGTCCCAACTCTTCGGGCAGACCGAACACATACTTGCGTAGCTCTTCTGACCTGTTGCCGTAATGCATGCGTGATATTTGAAGAGTTGCGTAAGGTAGTTCTGTTTGCCAAAGCTCCTGACCCCTACCGAAAACCGCTATCTCTTGGTTGTTGCGACCGATCACAATGTCCATGAGTGTAGACATGTGGCGAACGAAACTGCTGTAGTCTTTACGCTCCACGCTTCTGCGTTCTATTAAGCCATCTTCCAAGCAGTTCCACGTAGCAATCAGACGTTGGTCTGCGGTAACTACGGTTGTGTTCCACAAGTCCATGTTCGTGTATCGTACGTGGGCTACCTCATGTATTTGGTAGCCGCGATACACTGACTGCTCTTCAAGTGTCATCTTTGCATCTAGGGGTAGCGCTGGCAGTTTGATTGTTCTGCCATTTGTTGACGCACCGTCACCTGTGAAAACGGTTTTTATATCTTTGCGCCCCATGATGCGGCAGATGCGGCGTAGTTCTTCCCCTAACGCCAAGGGGTTTTCGTTACTAAACATTACATGTCCTCTTCTATTGTTTGCATTGCTTCTTTTGCACGAAGCCAAAATTCTTCACGCGTTAAGAGGCCCGACTTTTTTTCTTCTTCAAGCTGGTACAT
>Ga0209634_1000578_pt1 | contig 28528 bp, 26 predicted proteins | sample LinPmetageLP40_FD_184043 | JGI IMG/M metagenome (GOLD analysis project Ga0209634, IMG submission 184043) | Marine viral communities from the Pacific Ocean - LP-40 (SPAdes) (version 2) | ecosystem: Environmental > Aquatic > Marine > Oceanic | place: Pacific Ocean | collected 2010-08-26 | reverse complement strand
AATTTATTTTTGACTCAGTATCTGAAGAAGTTAATTTAGAATATGGAGATATAACACCAAGTCAAAACTATAGGTTAGAACAAATAAAAGAAAATTTAAACGAGTTAGTTTTAGAATGGGTAAAAAAAAATAAAGAATGAAAGTGTTAGAATTATTTGCAGGCTCACGTAGTGTAGGCAAGGCTTGTGAAGAGTTAGGTTATGAAGTTTATTCTTCAGACATTAATGATTTTCAAGGTATAGACTATGTTACAGACATTAGGGATTTTGATATAGATAAAGTTCCTTTTGTTCCTGATATTATATGGGCAAGTCCACCTTGTACTTATTTTAGTGTAGCTAGTATTGGGAAACATTGGAATAAGGACAACACACCGAAAAGCGATAACGCAATGTTTGGAGTAGAAATAGTGAGTGCAACTTTATATATAATAAATGTATTTAAAAGTATCAACCCTAACTTAATTTGGTATATGGAAAATCCAAGAGGTAAATTAAGAAAATTAAGTGTAGTGGATGGACTTTATAAAAACACAGTCACGTATTGTCAGTATGGAGATACTAGAATGAAACCAACTGACATATGGACTAACAATTTAAATTGGAAACCCAGACCAATGTGTAAAAATGGTATGCCCTGCCACGTTTCAGCACCTAGAGGTTCGCAGACAGGTACTCAAGGAATGAAAGGAAATTATGAAAGAAGTAAAATCCCTCACGAATTATGTATAGAAATATTAAAATACAGAACCAAGTAAATCAATAAATTAAATAAATTAAAAATGAAAAAATTAGCAATAATAGGAGGGTTAAGTTTAATGACTGCTGGAACTACTTATATGATAAGACATCCTCACGCACCACAGTTTGACTTTAACCCCAATACATTAGCAATAGCAACCGGAGGATTCTTTGTAGCTATAGGAATAACTTATAAATTTTAAAACAATGAAAATAGAAATGATATCAAAAGAGGCAGTATACATACAAATCAATGATTATATATATTATATAGATGATAGTACTAACGAGCAAATAATGGACAAATGGAATACGCAAGAAAAATAATTTTACTTAAAAACTTACTAGAGGAATTACAATTAGAAACCTCAAAAATTACAGTAGAAGAAACATTTGCTATACTGAATGATCTAAAAGAAACTGTCAATAGTTTTAATGATTCAAGAGAATAAATTATTACATTGCAGTAACTATATACTGTTCACACTCATCTTTGAGGGAAGGTGTTTTAAGGAAAAGGACTAAATAAATATATTATGCAAAAAAAAAGAACACTTAACGAACTAAGGCAAAATAAAACATTTGGGTATGATAATTCATATGAAAAAAACAACCAAACCTCTAAAGTTAAAGAAAAGATAACAGAGATTATAGAAGAAGGCCATAAAAAACTTAATTATGGTACTCAATCTGAAAAGCAAATGGCAGTAGGATCATTACAACTTATTAATGAAATAGAGAAACTAACCGAGAAACTACCTAATAATTATACTTTGGGAGAAAATATCAGAAAAATATTTGGATTAAAGTAAAATTGTATTAGTTTTGAATAATTATTAAACAACATGACGAGAACGAAAGATATGTGGGCAGAGGTAAATTACCCACCTACAGAAAATCAAATAAAATACAATACAATGATGTTAAATTACGAAATTTTTGATGAAATAGTTTATGATGTATGTACGACTACAAGAACACATAAAAATGAATTATTTAATAAGACTAAAGATAATCATGTCACATCGGCAAGATACTTAATATACTACCTAGCAAAACTTAATGGCTATAGATTATCAGCAATAGTTAGATGTATGAAAGCAGATGGCTTTGAAACTACTAACTCTACGATAATATATGGAATTAAAGAAACTGAGAAGAAAATAAAGAAGGATCCAGACCTTGCTAAATACATAAAAAACTGGAACCCAAAGAGTAAATAATAATTAAATTAAATAAAATAATGGCAACACAAACGAAAAAGTCAGCGTTTGATAAGCTTTCGGCTGTCAACGTTTCTGATAAAGTAGAGAAAAAGGGACAATTAACATATCTAAGTTGGGCTCATGCATGGGCTTTTGCAAAGAAGTTATATCCAGAATTAACAAGAAAAGTATATGAATCTGAAAATGGCATGAACTATTTTACTGATGGCAAAACGGCTTGGGTAAAAGTAGGAGTAACCATTGATGAACTAGAGTATATAGATTACTTACCTATAATGAATACATCGGGTAGGCCAAAGTCTATACAACTAGATAACATTACTAGCTTTGAAGTAAACTCATCTATACAAAGATCAACTGTAAAAGCATTGGCCTTACATGGACTAGGTTTATCTGTATATGCTGGAGAAGACTTAGTTGAAACTGCACCAGTAATAAAAAAACCTAAGCTAATTAATTTAGAGATTGAAGATGACAACTGGCAAAAGGTAATTGCTTGGATGATTGACAACAAAGAACTAGGGATGCCAGGTATCATTAAAATACTATCTCAGAAATATAAGATTAATCCAGTAGTAGTTGATGAACTATCTAAATTTATAAAGTCATGATACTAGATGAAATTAATCAAAAGTACACAAAAGAAATAGAGAAGCTAAGAGAGGACAAGTATTACTATGGAGATTTTGGCAGAAACTTTTTATCTAACTCAGACATAGGATCACTCTTAAACAATCCAAAAGATTTTAGAGGGAAGGGTAAACCAACAATAGCTATGCTACTTGGAAGATATTTTCATACTGAACTATTGGAACCTCAAAAACTTAGTGAGTTTGATATCGTGGATGCCTCAACTAGAACTACTAAAGCTTACAAGGAATTAGGCAAACAAGCTATACTAACTAAAGAAGTAGAGATGTTATCTAATATGGCTAAAGCAATAAGAATGAACTTAGATTTCTATGATATGATTTACAAAGCAGGGAATCAGTTTGAGGTTCCAGCTATTAAAGAAATAGGAGGTCATCTATGGAAAGGGAAAGCAGATATTGTTGCATCGGATATGATTATTGATTTAAAGACTACATCAAAGATAGATGAGTTTAAATACTCAGCAAGAAAGTACAACTATGATAGTCAAGCTTGGATATATAGTCAGTTCTTTGGAAGGCCAATGATATTTATAGTAGTAGAAAAGAATACATATAAGACAGGGATATTTCACTGTTCAGAAACATTTCTCGAATACGGAAAACAAAAAGTATTCAAAGCGATTGAGATTTACGAAAAGTTCTTTGTTGAAGGAGCTCCAGAAGATATCAATCAATATTATCATACAGAACAATTATAAACCAATAAAAACAAAAACAAATATGGCTTCAATAATAAACCATTACATTGATTTAACTAAAGTAGATAAGTCAAGATTAAAAGACGGTAAATTTTTACAGATAACTACCGTATTAGATAACGAAAGTAAATACGGAAACAACGTAGGGACTTACGAAAGCATGAGTAAAGACGAGAAAGATGCTGGGAAAAAAAGAAACTATGTTGGCAACGGTAAAGTTGTTTGGACTGACGGCACTATAGCTGTGGCAGAGAAAGAGAATACTGCGCCAAAAGCAAGTACTGCATCAGCCGACTTACCATTTTAAATTAGTATTGAGAGGTGGCAGTATCCGTAAGGACTGCGCCAATAAATGTTGTGGTTCATACACCTCTCTTTATTTACCATGTTATTAACGAGTATAAAAATTATAGCCAATGAAAGTGACAATATTCAAGAGTGTTAAAGACACTTCAGTTCCTTTCTATAGAGATGTAGACTTTATTTTAGATAGAATTAGAGAAGGTAAGTCAAAGGAACTAATAGAGAGAATAAGAAAAGAGAAAGACAAAGAATTAAGAAACAAAATAAAACAACAACTACCAGCTATTTGCTTTAGTGGGGAGTTTAGCGACAGAAAAGATAAGTCAATATTAAAACATAGTGGAATTATATGCTTAGATTTTGATGGCTTTGAATCTAAAAAAGATTTACTAAATAAAAAAGAAGAGATTAAAAACGATGTTCACACTCATAGTGTGTTTATATCCCCTAGTGGAAATGGTCTTAAAGTACTGGTAAGAGTACCTGAAGAGATCGACAACCACATAAAATACTTTCTATCCCTACAAGACTATTACAACTGTAAAGAATTTGATATTACTTGTAAAAATATTTCAAGAGTTTGTTACGAAAGTTATGACAATAAAATATATATAAACAAGGATAGTAAGATATATACAAGTACAGAGGTTTTAAATCACGAGCAACATGATTATAAGAGTCACGAACCAACCTTAGTATTAACTAGTCAAGATACGATAGTAGATAGGTTAAAAAAATGGTGGGAGAATAATTATGGGATGATAGATGGTCAAAGAAATAATAATATATATATACTAGCTTCATCATTAAATGATTTTGGAATAGATAAAAGCCAGGCTTCGTTTATATTAAGTCAATACGTAACTGATGGATTTTCATTCAATGAGATGACAACAACTATCAATAGTGCATATCAAAATGTATCTAACTTTAACACTAGATTCTTTGAGGACACAGATACAATAGATGTAATTAGAAAAAAACTAAAGACTGGTGTACCTAAAAAAGAAATAAGAACTTTATTAAAAACAAAAGGATATGATTCTGATTCTGTAGATACCGTAATTAAAAAAGAAGAAACAAGTAGCGAGGGATCAGAGTTTTGGGTTAAGTCAGAAAAGGGTGTAGTAAGCATAATACCATTTAAGTTTAAAGAGTTTTTAGAAAAGCATGGGTTTTATAAGTACACGCCAGAAGGAAGCACTAACTACATATTTATAGTAATAAAGTCTAACATAATAGATAATACTACAGATGACTTAATAAAAGATTACGTCTTAAATTATTTATTAGAACTAGAAGACCTATCTATATATAACCACTTTGCAGAAAGAACCAAATACTTTAAGGAAGACTTCCTTTCTTTACTTTCTTACAAAAAAATATACTTCATTGAAAATACAGAGTACGAGTCTTACTTATACTTTAAAAATGTAGCATTAAAAATTACAAATGACAAATTGCATAAAATAAATTACGATTCTTTGGATGGTTTTATTTGGAAAGAGCAGGTTATATCTAGAGACTTCGAATATTGTGATGATACTGATTGCGACTACTCAAAGTTTATATCAAACATAAGTAATCAAAATGAAACTAGAGTTAAGTCAGTTGAAAGTACGATAGGTTTTTTATTACAAGGTCATAAGAACGCAGGGTATTGTCCGGCAGTAATAATACATGACGAGAATGATTCAGAGGAACCTGAAGGAGGAACAGGCAAGGGACTATTTGTCCAGGGAATATCTCAACTAAAGAAGAATGTAACAATAGATGGTAAATCTTTTTTCTTTGAAAGATCATTTGCATATCAGTTGGTATCCGTAGACACACAGATTTTAACGTTTGATGATGTAAAAAAAGGTTTCGAGTTTGAAAGATTGTTTAGTATAATTACAGAAGGAATAACATTAGAAAAGAAAAACAAGGATGCTATAAAAATACCATTTGAAAAATCTCCAAAGGTTGTTATTACAACTAACTATGCCATAAGAGGAACAGGTAATTCTTTTGAAAGAAGAAAGTGGGAGTTAGAATTTTATGCTCATTACTCTAAAGTTTATACACCTCATGATGAGTTTAAAAAATTATTCTTTTCACAATGGAGTGATGATGAGTGGTGTGCTTTTGACAACTATATGATAAAATGTCTACAGTTATATCTTAGAGAAGGTTTAGTGTCAGCACCGTTTAAGAATTTAAAGAACAGAAAGTTTGAAGCATCCACTAGCAGAGAATTCGTTACCTTTATACAAGAAAACAAAGAGCTCTTTCCTTTTGATGTCAAGATAAATAGTAACTCTGTTAGAATAGAATTTGTCTTACAAAATCCTGATTACAGTAAACTATCTCATAGCAAGTGGAATAAGTGGATGAGAATTGCCAGTAAACATTTAACAGGATTTGAAGCTGAACAAGGAAGGAACAACACTGGTGTATATTTTACATTTAAAGAACCAATAACACAAACCTCAATATGGACATAGACGAAGACATTTTTTACAAACATTTAGATCAAATGATAATCAACAGTTACAATGTTCTAACACACAAAAAACATATTGAGGAAATCATAGATGACATGTCTGTTATGCCGGTTTTTTTATTTGATCCTTCAGAAGGTTATCCTGAATATAATGAAGATGTTTACCTACTAATGATAGATCACTTTGAAGAGTACGAGGAATACGAAAAATGTCAAGAGTTGTTATATACAATGGAGGCACATAAAAAGAGAAACAGAAAATAGAGAATGAAATTTAGAGATTATCAGGAGAAAATCATTGGTCAAGGATCAGTGATACTAGAAAAGTACGGCCTATTATATTTATCTATGGAGGTAAGGACCGGAAAAACACTTACTTCATTAGGTATATGTGAGGAGTTAGGAGCAGAAAGAGTTTTATTCTTAACAAAAAAGAAAGCTATATCTAGTATTGAGGATGATTATAAAATGATGAGTCCTTCTTTTGAACTTCAGGTTATTAATTATGAGAGCGCACATAAGGTAAACTTAGGTTTTAACCCTGACATAATTATTGCTGATGAGTCTCATTCGTTAGGTGCGTTTCCAAAGCCATCTTCTAGGGCTAAGAGATTAAAAGCTGACTTAAAAACATGGAAGTCTAAGTTAATATTGATGTCTGGTACACCAACTCCAGAAAGTTTTTCTCAAATGTACCACCAAGTTTATGGGTGTCTGACTAATCCTTTTAGTGAGTATAAGAACTTTTATAGATGGTCTGATGACTATGTAGTTAAAAGACAAATACATTATGGTTATAAAGTAGCTACTGATTATTCTCAGGCTAATAATAATAAAGTTATAGATGTAATGAAGCCATATACAATTTCCTTTACTCAGCAACAAGCAGGGTTTAAGTCTGTTATTAATGAAGAAATATTAGAAGTGGATATGGAGCAAAGAACTTATGATCTATGCAAGAGATTAAAAAAAGATAAGATATTACAAGGGTCAGACGAAGTTGTTCTTGGTGACACTGGAGTAAAGTTAATGCAGAAACTACATCAGATATTTTCGGGGACAGTTATATTTGAATCAAAGAAAAGTGTAGTGTTAGATTATAGTAAAGCTAGGTTTATTAAAGATAGATTTAAGGATAAAAAGATAGGTATATTTTACAAATTTACAGCTGAGTTAAAGGCACTAAAAGAAATTTATGGAGATAATTTAACTACAGAGTTAGAAGAGTTTAACACTACTGATAAAAATATTGCACTACAAATAGTTAGTGGTCGTGAAGGAATATCTTTGAAAGAGGCAAAGTATTTAGTATATTACAATATAGACTTTAGTGCTACTAGTTACTGGCAAAGTAGAGATAGAATGACTACTAAAGAAAGAATGAATAATAAAATATATTGGGTGTTCTCTAAAAATGGTATAGAAAAAAAGATATATCAAGCAGTTAATAATAAAAAAGATTACACACTAAAGCATTTTAAAAATGATTATGCCATATAAAGACAAAGAAAAACAGAAAGAGTACTTGCGTATGCATTACGAAAGGAATAAGGAAAAGCATAGAGATGCTAAAACGTCAGCTATTAAAGAGTGGAGACTTAATAATAAAGAACATATTTCTGCTTACAATTCCGATTACGCTAAGAAACATAGAGCTGATATAAATAAAAGGGAAAAAAACAGAAGAGACAACGACCCTTTGTACAAGATGAAACTAAATTTAAGGGGTAGAATAAGAAAAAGTATTGTTAATAAGATAGGTAACACTACAGATATATTAGGATGTTCATATAACGAGGTGAGAGTTCATATTAGTAATAATTTTAAAGAAGGAATGAGTTGGGATAATTATGGAGAATGGCATATAGATCATATTAAACCATTAGCTCTGGCTAATACAGAAAAAGAAACATACGAGTTATGTCATTATACTAACCTTCAGGCTTTATGGGCTATTGATAATCTAAAAAAAGGATGGAACAGTTTAATTTAATATACCACTTCAATCCTTATAATAATAATTGGTACTGTATACCAAGGGAAGAGTATGTTAGTTATTTTAAGGGTGATCATGAAAAATGTGGATGCGGATTTAATATTGAAGGAGCGTACTTAAGTTATAAAAATAAAATAAAATAAAATGAAAGACATAGAAATATTTGAAAGAGAATATCCAGAGTTATCTCAGGAGTTTAAAAACATACAGCAAGAGATGTATGAGTTGTTTGCTAGAAAGCAAATGGATTATGGGTTGAGTAACATCGCATTGGGTGGTGATCTCAATAATGACAATGATAAAAAGTTTTCGCTAACTGGACTAGCTATAAGGCTAACTGATAAAATAAGCAGGTTAAAGAACTTAGTTATTAGCGGAAAGAATTATGTTCCTGGTGAAGGTCAAGAAGATACATTTATAGATATAGCTAACTATGGTATCATTGGACTTTTAGTTGGTCGTAACAAGTGGAAAAAATAAAATAAAATAAAATGAATAAAAGTAAATGACAGAGCAACAGATACAAGCAAAGAGAATTAAAGAGTTAGAAAGCCAGGGCTTCTACGTAATTAAATTAATAAAAACTAACAAGAACGGTATTCCTGACTTGATAGCCATACCACCGGGGTCTGATGTTTTATTTTCAGAAGTGAAGACTCCAAAGGGCAGGTTGTCAAGACTACAAGAATATCGTTTACAAGAACTAGAACAACATGGATGCAATACAGAAATATACAACGGCCAAGGATCCTAAGCATATAATGATAACCTTTGAGTTTATTGATAACATTGAAGCGGACCACGAAACACACATAGCTTGGGATGATATAATATATGTAATGGAAAGAGTAAATAATAATATTGACACAGACTTAAGCTTAGGTCATGTGTTTAATAAACGAGGAGAAGTATTTTATTTGGAGATTTTTTTTGAAAAAGCAAGTGATTCTAAAGAATTTGATTATATTGTAGATGATTATAAGGTGATAGATTCAGATAGATATTTGGATTTAATTTTAGAAAACCGAAAGATTACATTAGAGAAAACGAGAATAAGAGAAATAATATGAAGTATGTATACAAGAGAAAAGGCAAAAAATTTCTTACAGAATTCCACAGAAAACATATAATACTACTAGCACAGACAGGGATTACTATACCAGCTATAGCTGAAAAGCTAGACCTATCGGTTAATGTGGTAAGAAAATATTTTACAAAATGGGACTTGCAAAAAGATAAAGTTATTCCTATACATTTAGGGTGTAAGGAAGAAGCTTACAATGAAGACGAAAATATGTATGGAACATACCCTCAATACAAGTGGGAGGATTTATCTCAAAGTGAAATTGATGTTTATTTAAAAGTAAATTAATGGATAATTACAAAAATATGTTTACATTTGAAGAAGGTATTGACCTTGACTTAATGAAAAGAAGATTAACTCACGAAGGAAAAAGGATATACATTAAGAACCTTACCCCTGATTATGCATTAGTTTCTTACGATAAAGAAAAAGATGTAAAGATGTTTAAGGTAGATGTAAATTCTCTAGTTAAGATTTAAGAATGAAAAAGTTAGGCGTTCATTTCCATAAAATAAATCATGTCAACTTTGTCATGAAGGAAATAAATGATCTAACCGATGACATCTATGAATCTTTAATTGATGAGGAGTATTATACTGCTCAATGTAAAATAGACTCTCTAATAATAAAGCTAAAAGAAGTAGGTTCATCCATTAAAGTATGAGTGTGAACAACAAAGAGTGTGTGGTATGTAAGGAGCTAAAGCCCTCAACAGACTACTACTCTGCTGGTGTGAAGAACGGAAAGAAGTATTTAAGAAGGCAGTGTAAAGATTGTTATGAGGGTGTTAAAGCACACCGAAGATATTTCAATAGGGATTGGTTAAAAGATATAAAATCTAACATGGAGTGCTCGTGCTGTGGATACTCTAAAAGAACTCATAAGTCATTTAAAACTCAAGCACTACAATTTCATCATCACCAGGACAATAAATCATTTGAAGTTAGTAACGGAGTTCACAGAGGAATGTCTATAGAAAAAATTAAAGAAGAAATGGATAAATGTTTGGTGCTATGCTCTAGATGCCACGCTGAAAGTCACTTTTAATTCCTGCTAGTTCTGCTAGTTCTGCTAGTTCTGCTAGTTCTGTTAGTTCTGCTAGTTCTGCTAGTTCTGCTAGTTCTGCTAGTTCTGCTAGTTCTATAACCTCTTCTCATTGGTGTCACTATCTTTTCTTCATCAGGGTCCACACCTAACATATAATCTCTTAGTCTATTTGGATATACTTTTCCTTCTTGATAATTCATTATTGCGTCATAAACGCTCTTTTGACCATCATTAAAGTTTTTATAAAGATCATTAGCGTTTTTAAATCCTAGAACTTTTATTATATTTTTCTTTTCGGACTTAGTATAGTTATCAAAATCAAATGGATTCTTTTTCTCAAAAAGATTTTCAAAAACATACCCTAAAGCTTTCCCAATATTTTCATAAACATTAACTACAGATACATCATTAAAAGAATCAGGTTTTTCAGTTATTTTATTGTAAATTGTACTAAGAACAAAGCCTGGTAAACCAAGCCCTTGCAAGTTGGAATTTATAGCGTCTAAAAGTAGTTCTACAGATTTTCTTTCTTTAACTTCATCACCTTCATCATTAATAAATGCGTTTACAGCTCCATTACCAACCGCCAAGAAAGGAATGGACCATATTACACTAAAGAATATAGCATCAGCTATTGTTTGTTTTTTCTGGTTATTATTTAAGTTTTTCCAATCTCTAGCATCCTCATAAGCTCCTAAGAATTTATTCATAGCTGAAGTCTGAGCTGTTTTATAAGTAACAAATAACTTACCTAATTTACTTCTAGCTACTTTTCCTAAAGCATAGTCAGCTGATGTCTGCTGAGACTCATTAGATTCTTCAACAAACCTTTTATAAGTGTAGTCCCAGGCATCTTCAAAACTCATTCCTTCTCTCATTTTCTGCTTATGAACAGCTACAGCAAAAGGAACACCTCCACTAACTACACCAATAGCATCACCCATTATTATTGGAGACATAGCTATTTTTTGTAAGGTACTTGTAATTGTATTGTATGTAGAATTTTTATCTAGCCCATCAATAGCTTTACTTAACAAAGGATCTACTTGAGTTTTTCCAATTCTTTCTTTAATATAAGGACTTTGTAATATTCTAACTGCAATTTCTCTACCATTTTTTGTAGATAACATTTTTGGAAATCCAAGGGCCCAATCAACAGGATTAATACCATCTTTATATCCAGCTACAGAATAGTTTATAAAAGAAACAGCCTGTTTTGGAATATTCTTTACAGATAAGGCTAAAGTGCTTACTATTCCAAATCTATTTAACTCTAAAATAATTTTTTCTATCGACTTGACAGGATCTGCGTTTAAATTAATTTGGCTATCTAAAGCTTCCATTAAAGATTCAAACTTAGCCTTCCCTAATTTTTGGTATATAGCTCCTATGTTTGGTTTATTAAATACCTCATTAATACTTTCAGCAATCGGCATCATTTCCTTTGCGTGACTCATACTTCTGACATAAGAGATAAACATATTGGTAGCATCTAAATACAAATCAATTGGATCAGCGTTGTCAGTTCTTTCTTTCATCCTGTTTGAAAGAGCACTTCTTGTTATAAAGTCACCACCTTCGTCTAAAGTTTTTAATCTTTCTGTAGCACCAACTATACCAGTTTCATCTACTTTCCCTGCTTTATTATCAGGTACATATAACTCTTCTTCAAACACCATGTTGGTAGCTTTTTCATAAGTAGGTGCGAAGTCAGGGGCCATTTCTTCAAAAACTTTATAAAGATTATCTCCAAACTCTTTTATCTTAGGATTAGCTTCTATATACTTATCAAACTCTTTTTCATTAACGCCTGATCTCTCTAATATTTTATCAAACTTATCTGCTTTATTTAGTAAATTATCTTTAGCTGTACCTTTTAATTCTTGAGCATCTTCTCTCATTTGGGTAGCTCTTTTCTTGTAAAGATTTTGTATGGCTATATACCTACCTACCTGACCATTGTTTATTGTAGTTCCTCTTTTGCTTACTACTTTTGAAGTAGGGTTAAGTAATCCGTCTACAGTTTTTGATAGTTCTTTAACTCCTTTTTTCTTACTTCCAAATATATCAGCCAAGTAGTTGTTGTACATGTTCGTATACTTTCTTCTAGCTACCTGATTATTGGTATAAGCATTTTTAATTTGTTTTACAACCGGCTCAAGTATCTCCCTAACTTTAGGTGCCCCACGCCATAAAGGTTTCATTAAGTTTTCTATCGTTGCTATTTGGTTAGCTGGATTTATTTTACCTCTTAATACACGTATAGGATTTCTTACATAGTCTCTTTGAACTTGTTTTAAATCAATAGAGGTATAAGCTTTAGTACCTTCGATAGGTAAGAATGGATTGTCATTTAAGAAGCTTTTGTAATTACCTGGAGTAACTTCATAAGTATCATTTAGTAATACGAATCCATTAGGATTGTCATTAAAAAACTTATCTAATTCTTCTATAGTACTTATCTCTTTAAACTCTTCTTTTTTATAAAGATCCTTAGAAACATCTGCCTGCTTCTTATATCTAGTTATATTTTGCAAACGTTGAAGTGCATCTTGACTTGCCTTGCCTTCTGTAATTATTTCTGTAACTACTTCGCTAAGTGCTTTGAGTTCTTCAGTGGTTTTGTTCTTTAAGTCTCCTACTTTTAAATCGTCTCTTATTTCCTTTAACTTTTTTCTGGATTCAACACTTATTTTAGGTAGTTTCTTTGGAGAATATAGAGTATTTTTTAAGTATCTAATATTATCTTTTCTAATTATAGGATCTAGTATTTGATTAACACCCTCTATTATTTCATCTATTTTATCCTGTGTTAGTTTAGTATCAACAGAGCTTTTTATTATTCTTCTTACTTGAGCTGGTGTATACTTTTGTTTAGGTAATCCTAACTCTTTGTATTCTTTTTCTAAGTCTTTTAGTATCTCATCAATCTTAGTAATAGTTTCTTTATTTAAGTCTAGTGCTCTTTCACTTACTTTAGAATCTCTTTTTAGTTGTTGAGCCAATTCTTGCAACTCTGTTTTTGGTTTTGCTTTAGACTTAGCTTTAGGTTTTTGAGTAGGTTTTATTTTTTTAGGAGCTTGTGTTTTGTAACCTGCTAGTTTTTCTTTTAAATCTTTAACAACCTCTTCACTTTTAAACTCACTAGCTTCTTCTCTAGCTAAGTCTTTCTCAAGTGTCTCTACTATTTTTTCTTTCGCTTTTTCTTTCGCTTCTTCTTTAACTTCTTCGGAAGCGACTTCGACTTTGTCTCCTTTTGCCACTGCTCCGCCATCTTCGGCTTGTTGGCGTACATCCACTTCCTTTGTGCTTGGCTTTTGAACGGCATCTTTTTTAGTTTTAATTATTATCTGAGTTTGTCTCCCTCCGTTTTGATCATTAGTAATTAACTTAACTACGTCTGCTTTTGAGGCATTTATAGCATCAGTTTCTGCTTGATCATAAGCTTTACCTGGGGAAAATTTAGAACCGTCAATCTCAACAGTTTCTATAGTTGCTCCTTTAGGTATTATGTCACTTATAACTTCTTTCTCTCCTTTGTATTTTTCAGCGGTGGATATATCTTCAGAGTAGAATTTACCTTCAACATCTGGATGTCTGGTTTTTATAGTTCCATCTGCATTTCTCTTGCCACCAGTCCCCTTGTATATAGTTAAATCTGTTTCAAGGACTTCGAGTTCTACCGGTTCTGGAGCAGCTTCTAAACTCACTTCTTTGCTTATTCCTAAATCTTGTTTTTGTTTCTTAGTTAATTTATCCTTCATCTTAGAATTCATAACCTTTTCCATTGGTAATGTCTCTGGAGTTCCGACTACCTCTCCAAAAGAAAGGCTGACAAAATCCATATTAGAAACGGTATTTGTTGATGGTATGTTTTGACTACCTGCTGTTGTTACACCATCTACTTTTTGTTCTACTGTCCTGCTCCCATCCTTTTTAACAGTTACTTCCACAGTTCTAACACCTTCACCTGGCTCTGTTCTAATGGTGTAAATATCTTTACTTAAAGGTATCTGAGAGTCTTTAATTGTTTCAACCTCATCTACTTCTTTAGTTTCGTATTCTTTAGATAATTCTTTTAAAGCTTGATTAGTGTTTAATCCTCCTCTTCTCTTTGCTTCAATTTCGCTAACCAATTCTACATTATCTTCTTGCCACTTGATGTCTCTTAATGTTTTCTCTCTTCTATTTTTGTTAGTAGCTAAGTCAGTTAGTAACTCTGAAGTTGTCTCTGGGGTCTCTGATATTGTTTTAAGTTCTGATTCTATTTCATTAGACCTTTCATTTAAACTATTCAGTTCTTTCTGAGTTGCCTCATCCCTAAATTTTAGTTTATCTAATTCTTCTGCTTCTGCCTTTATTCCTTCTAGCTCATTTATCTTTTCTATTACGACAGACTTAGTCTTACTATTTTGAACTCCTATTTCAGAACTATTCTTTAATACTTCCGAAACTTTATTAATTACATCTTGACCTTCAGCAGCAGTTATGTTATTATTCTTTACTTGAGACTTTACCGAGTTACTTATATTCTTTAGTTCTGCTGGAGTAGAGCTAATAAAACTATTTATTTCACCTGCATCTAAATTGACTTCAGTTGGTTCTACCTCTCCTTTTACAACGTCTTTTGTTATTTTTTTAAGACCACTGTTTTGTTTCTCTTGCTTATCTCTCTGATTAGTTACATCTTGAATTTGTTCTTTAGCAGCATTTAAATTTTCGTTGTAGCTTACATCTTGCATTATGTCAACTAACTTACTCTTGTCAGCAGCTGTTCCGTTTTTGTTAACTGCCTCTATACCACTTTCGATTAACATGTTTTCAGTATATGCTTCTCCTTCAGGAGGCTTAGGCGCTTGTGACTTAACCCATTTCCAATCTATCTTTCTTCCTCTAGCCTCTAAAATATCTTTACCTAAAGCATCGTGAAATTTTCTATAAGTATTTTTTTGAGCCAAACCTGTAGCCAACATTACACCCCATAACTGAGAAGCTTTTCTTAAGGGATCTACTCCCTCTGGATCTTCAGGTGTTTTACCATATACTACTTCATCCCAAGCTATCCCTGATTGTTTTCCATCAAAAACTATTTTATCAAATAAATCTGCTCCATAAATTACGTTAACACCAACAGCTGCTTCTGCCCCTTTACCAACCACAAACTTTCCAGTATTGTATCCAGGCATTGAAGCACTTAACACATCGTCTACTACTTTCGCGGCAGGTAACTTACTTAATAAAGAACTTCCAACACTTGCTAGTGGGCTAAGAACTCCGAAAGCAATTCCTAATTTAGGGTCGTATTCCTCTTGCTTATCAAGCATAACTCCCGTTAATCCAAACTTAGTTCCTTCAGTTGCTCCTCCAGCTAAAACATCTGCAGCTAACCCGGCCCAAGTACCATATTTCTTTTTGCTTAATACAGAAAACGTTTCTAATACTTTAGGTATTTTAGTAGATTTTAGTACCGCCCCACCTGTTCCATAAAGCTCTAACACCATTCCTCCAATATTACCCGTAAGCTCTTGTGCCTCTTCACCAAAGGTTAATTCAGATGCTTTTTGTAATTCATCTATTGCCTCTCCACTAAAACCTTTTTCTTTTAATACATTTGCTAATGGTTGAGCTTGAGTGACTTTAACTCTAAAATCATTGCTTCCAGAACCAAAAGAGATGTCAGGGTTTTTACCATATTCTTCACCAAAAAGAGTAGATACAAAACCTGATTCTACACCAGATATATCTATTAAAGATTCATTATCTTGTACTGGTGGAAACTTATTTAATTCTACGGCTCTGTTAACTGCGTCAAATTGTCTAACCTTTTCATTAAGCTGTTTAGCAAGTGGATGCTCACTCATTATTTGGGGAATTACCCCTTTAAAATTATTATCTTTCTCATCAGGAAAACGCTCTAACTGTAGCTCAATATTTTTGTCCCTGGGATTATCAAACTCTACACCAATAAAGTTCGCTGCTTTATTAACTAAACCTGTACCTTCATCAACTATGCTTCCTAAAAAAGTTCTTTCTTCTAGTACGTCTTTCTTGTTTCTTTTTACTTGCTTACTTAAGTTTAAAATGTCATAATACAAATCGGTTCTTATCTTTAATAACTCTTCTTCTCCTGTAGTCTCAGAGATTTTTCTAGCCTCAGCATTAACATTGTCTGTATATTGAATAACAGGTGCAGGTGCGTTTATCTTAAGTATAAATTGCCCGGTAAATGGATCGTAGATTTTTTGAGACTTGTCATCAGATTCTAATAAAGGATTAGATGTCTTGGACCATTCTTTAGTTACCTTATCTAACTCCTTACTTAGACTCTCTTTCTGAAGCTTGAAATTCTGGTAATTGGTTTTATCCTCTCCTCTGAGCTCCTCTACTTTTACAGGGATTATTTTTTCTCCTGTGCTAAACTGCAGAAGACTTCTCATCTCCATGTCAATATTTTTTATGTCTGCCTCTAGCTTTCTTTTATTCTTATAAAGATTCGAAGTATTAATATTATCCTCTACTTTTTCTTCATCTACAAATCTGTCTTCATCTGCTTTAATATAAAGGTTAGCAAAGTCGGTGACTTTATTTTCTTGAATAGAAAGAGCCTCAGTATTACTTATACCAGGCTTGTTCACACTCATCACTTCTCCTTGAGGGTCTGTTCCTACTACCTTCCTCATTGTAGTTTCTTGAATGTTTTTTAAATCGGAGTCTTTATTTATCTCACTTATGGATTCAGTAAATACCTCTTGCTCTACTTCTGATGCAGGGAGCATACTTGGGTCTTTTATTATACCTGGTGTGGACGTTCCTGATATCCCTGGTATTTGTTCTTCTACAACAACTTCTGTTCCACTAGGAGTTTTAACTTCTTCTTCTAAAACTGATGCCTGCGAAGTACTCTCGTTTCCGACCTCGGTAGTAGATTCCGTAACTTCCTCTTGAGAATCTGAAACCAGTTCTTCTTCTTCGATTTCTTCGGTTTCTTCTTTTTTTTTTACCTCATCTACTGGGTACTTTGAGTTTATGTAGTCTAATTTACTAGAAACTTCTGTGTCGGGGGAATATTTTCTATAAAAACTTTCTACAAAAGAGTCTTGATTATCTCCATAAGTAGTTTGAATGTGCTCTATTTTAGAATCTACATCTACATCCGGAGCATACTTAGCGTATAAATTTCTAATTAAATCTTCATTAACGTCACTCATATTGCTTTATAGATTTTCATCAATTTCCACATTAGTTCCAACTTTCTCTTCTGTTTTTTTATCTTTTGGAGCCTCTCCTTTAAAATAAAGTTCTCTTCTTAATTCTTGTAGGAAGTTTTCAAATATGTCTTTATTTTCTTTTGGACTTTTTCCTTTTAATAATGCTGGATCATTGTCTAATGTGTTAGATTCTATTACTCTACCATCAGGCATAGTATAAGTAATTTTCATGAAATCATCAGCACCCATATTACCTGTACCTTTATCAACTACTTCTATATCTAAATTGTCAATATCTTTCAAGTCTAAAATGCCAGAATTTAAAGCAAGGTCTTTAACGTACTGAACTTTTTTTGGCGCGTTGTCTCCCCAATCCGCATTTATAAAATTATCAAAACTGTAAGTTTCTGATTTATCTCCAACTGTTATTTTTTGCTTAAAGTCTGCTTCATCTATAACAATTACCTCGTCTCTTGCTACTTGCTTCCTGTCCTCTTGCTTTAGTATATTACCTTCGTCATCTACGTAACTATTATAATCTTTATCAAATAACTCATCTATTTCTAAATCTGACACTTTAGAATCAATGTTCATTAATCTAGAAATTGCTTTCTGACCTTCTTTGTCGGTAGTTGAATAAGTTTCAGTTCCACCTGGAGTTTTATCTGTTCCTTTTAGAGTAACAACTAATTCGGTCCCATTTTTACTATAAACAGCGTCCACTACTTTAGGGTTAGCTATAATACGAGAAGCATCTTTAGCATCAAACGATTCTAATAACTGAGTATAAGGCTTGTAATCTGGTTCTTTAGGAGTTTCCCCAGGCTTTGATTTTTTAATTCTGGCTAACTTTAATTTGTTTTTTTCAGCAGCTATTTCCTTTCTTTTAGCTTCTTCTAATTTTGCCTCCTCTAAATCTAGCTTCTCTCTATCTAATTTATCTTTTAAATAAACTTCTTTAAAACCTAACTGAGTATCAGCTATTGCTTTAGACTTCTCTCTTAGCCTTTGTTTTTGACCATCTGTTAGTTGAGCTCCCCAGTTTCCATCACTTTCTTGAATCATTTTAACCCCGTCTTCAGCGTCTCTTCCCTCAAATCTACCTCCTTTATCTAAATCTCCCTCTTGATAAGTAAAGTACTTTTGGTTTTTATTATTTAATATGTTGTCTGCTAAATTACTAGCTACTTGATTAGGTGGTCCAGTTAAAACTGTGTTGTATATGCCATCTATCAAATTGTTATAATCTTGAAGTAGTTTAGGGTCTCTTTCCGCTAATCTTTTTGATATTCCTTCTACAGACTCTATTGGTTCATCTCCTATAACACTTTTAAAATCTCCAGCCTTATCAGTAATGCTTTTAATCGTTGCTTGCAAATCTTGTTTATCAACTAATTGAGCTCTGAAGTTATTAAGCTGATTCATGTGGATTATATCCTTTTTTATAGGATTACCCTCTTTATCAAAACTAACAGAGTATAAACTACCACTACTAGCATTAGGAATTAATTGTTTGTTTTTAAAATCTGCAGCACTTGCGATTCGTTCACCATTCCATAATTCAATAACAGATGATTTGCCATCTTTGTTTCTGGTTTCCATTTCCGCTAACCTTTTCTCAAAGTCATTAGAAAACTCTCCAAACTGCTTCCAATCGTTAGTAACCCTATTCATCAGCATTTTATACTGTGTGGAATTTATTTTATTACTACGTAGTTGATTGGTATAGGTCATCATAAGATTTCTATTAGCCTCTACACCTCTTGATACATAATCTGTGAAATCTTGACTTACTCCTGTTGTAAAGTCATTAATAGCAGCTTCTGTTTCTTGCTGAATGTTTAAATCTGTTTCTCTCTGCTTTACTCTTTTATTTACCTGACCAACAAGCTCAGTTTCCACTTCTCCTAAGACAGTATCCCAATCCGTTGCTTTGGGAGCTACATAACCTGCGTATTCTATAATTTTACTACTCATAAAGTTATTGGTATTGAGGTAAAGTTCTTTGGTCTACAGGCACGCCACCCATTCCAAAAACTCTAAATTCTGGCGGAATATAAAGATCGTTATTAGGATCGTATTGAGGCGTATATCTAGGGTCATTTGGACTTATGTTGTATTCAGGAGCTCCTGAGAGATCATTTACAGCTTCCTTAGTGAGATCTTGTGATGCTTCTTCAGCTTTCTCTCTACCAGTAGGAGCTCTTTTAGTAGTAGTAGTCTCAGAACTTCCATCTGCCTTTGTGGTTGTTGTTGTTGTTTCTGCTGGAGGAGGATTCAATAATAATTGATTTTTATAATCTTTTACAGACAACCCTGCTGAGTCAGCTAATTTCTTTGTATCACTGTATAATCCTGCACCTTGAATTCCTGCAGAAACAAGTCCTCCTACAGCACCTATCATCGCTGCGTTATTATCTGCTATTTGGTCTCCAGCAGCAGTAGCAGCTCTTTGAGCTCCAGCTAATCTTTGGTATTGTAACTGTAAATCTTTTTTTTCATTCATTATACCTATTCTCTGTTCTTGAGACATAAACTTATCATCTATCTTTAATTGGATGTCATCTAACCTAGCGGCTACTTTTGCCGATGCATCTGTCACTCCTTGTTGTACTCTTCCAGCACCTCCAATCGAAGCTCTTTGCCCTCCCTCTTGAAGAGACTCTGTTGTGGACTGAGCTGACCTTTGAACTTGTTCCATTTGAAGCTTAGTACCTGTGAGGGGAGCTTGTAAAGCCTCGTATCTATTAATGAACTTTCTTTTTTCAATATCTTGACCTAGTCTCACAGCTTCAGCAGTAGCATCAGCAAAAGCACCCTGCGCTTCTTGTTTTTGAAGATAATTAGCCCCTAACTTAAATAAACTAATTGCCGCTGGAACAACAAATGGAGCTATTGCTAGATAAGAATCACCAAACCCAAAAGAGAAAATGCAATCAAATAAGTATATATTTAATATAGCTAAAAAACAGTGATATAAAAAAACGAAATAAGTTTTAATTCTGGACATAAAATTCACTTTACCACAAAGATACTAAATTAAGGATAACTCTTAAATATTTCACTACTGACTGCAAATAAATTAGTTTTAGTTTGATCAGAGTTTGTCAAAGTAACCTCGTTATAATGACCTCTAAGACCGTAAGATTCAGCTACACTATTCTTTACTGCAAAAACAAAATTAGTAGCTACAGGAGTGTTAGTAGGATTAGTAACTTCAATAAATCCAGAGCCAAACACATCAGAATTAGATAATCCAGTTATTGCACCCATCTCTAACAAGTTTCCAGATCCGTCTTTAAAGTAAGCAATATCCCCTATATCCACTATAGGATTTAGTTGTTGTGTAGGTTGAAAAGTAAACGTAATAGTTAAAACGTTGCCAATTGATGCTACAGTTGAGCTAGATCCTAAACCTTGAGTTGATATTTGAGAGAAATCTACATTTAATCCTGATTCCACCGTTCTTCTAACGTTAGCAAAAAACGATCCCTCTTTAGGAACAAAGTACTGAGATTCTATTTTTGCTGAATGTAGGTCACTTACCATGTCAGCTTTCCAACTTTTAGTACCCTCTAGTTCAATGGTTTTAAACATCTTAGTTTCAATAGGTCCGTCATTAAATACAAATTTAACTACAGAAGAAGCAATAGAGTCAGTTGCGTAATATTGATTTCTAGTAGTGTTACTATGGTGTTTCCAGGGTTTTCCTTGATAAAACGTATAAAAATTACTATTCATACCCACCATCCATTCAGGAATAAAAGAGTGAAAAGAAGTCCATCCTTTTACTGAGGGTCCATATGTTAATGTTACTTCTGACATATTATTTATTTAAGGACATGTATATATTTCTACTATTACACCTCTATCGTCTATTAATAAAGCTGTTCCGTTACCAGTTCCTACTATATCCCAAGGTGCTTTATACCAAACGTATCCTCCTCTAAAAACACTTGTTTCTCCAGTTCCGCCTTGTCCGAGGGTAGGCACAGTAACAATGTCATTTACTTTTGGATAAACAGTAGATCCGCTATGGTAAAATAAAGTAGAGTTTAATTGTCCAGGCACTATTCCACATGCGCTACTAGAGCTTGTTGTGAATTGAGAACCATCCATTTCAAACGTTCTTTGACCTTCTTCAGTTACGCTAATTGTTATAGTCGAATTGGAGCTAGTTCCAAAACAATTTTGAGCATTAAACACCAGTGTAAAAGTCCCTGTTTCTATAGGTGTTCCACTAATAACCCCTTCTTCTTGATTAAAGAATAAACCAGAGGGCAAAAATTGAGCTGAACTAGTTCCTGAATTAATAAATGTAGTAGTACCAGATGTAGTTGTATAAGTAGTTCCAGTCACTTCAATAACTATAGTGTCATTTGGTTGAATAGAAGCAGACCTAGATATACTTTGACAATCTGACCAACTTATAGTTGCGCCATCTGCACCAGCCGTTACTTGAAGCTCATTGCAAGTTCCTACAACATTATAAAATATAGGGTCGTTTGTTGTTTGAATATTTATAGAATTAAATGTCCCTTGATTTATGTTTATTGTTGAAGGTAAAGTTATTACAGGAACTGCTGTTTCAGCACAAGTTGCACATAAATCTGTTGTATCTACCGTTCCATCCCCCAAAACACTTAGATAATAATTTAATGGAGCAGCTGGCGTTGAAGGGGAGGTGTTACTTCCATATCTGTGGTATGCATCATCTCCTATTCTAACTGTTCCATTAGGATTCTCATATAAAATATCCCCTGATTCAGGTAATGGATTAGAACCGTTATGATACTTAGTAGTACTTGGCAACGCCCCTGATCTACAAACATAGTTAGCGTCAGTAGTTACCAGTGATGAAGCAGAGTTTTCATAAGTAAATTCAGTAAGAGTAGGATTAGTAATATCCATTTTAGCTATTTTATTAATACCTTCTCCAGTTATATTTTCACCTTCTCCATAATGTATTATCTCAGCATCGTAAATAGCGGTTTCTGTTGTTTTTACAAATTCTAACGTTCCAGCAGTAGTTGTAGCTGTAGCACCTGAAGAAACAACTATAGTTCCGTTTAACCTAATATTAAATATGTTTCCAGTAGCTCCTGTGCCAGAAACCGGAGTATAAGCCAAGGATATCCTACCTTCTTTATCTCCAAAATCTAACCTAGTTGTAGAATTTCCTGCAGCAGTATTAGTTTGGATTGGAATTGCAAATTCAGATGTTGCTCCAGCCGTTATTTTTCCCCTGTAATCTATTAAAGTATAAAAGTGGTCAAAACCTGATCTTGAAAAATTAGATATAGTACCAGTCCAATTGTTTCCTGTTAATACAGGGGTTAGCTCAACAGTACTAGGGTTAGCTATTATTTCATCAACTTGACTTTGTAAGTATTCAGTATTGGTAAGCAAGTAGTACATTTTAGTACCTAATGATGGATCAAAAGCATCCCTGTCAACTGCTCCTAATCTAGAAGCTGTTAAAGTCACATCGTCTCCTGTGGATGGATTGCGTCCAAAACCTTCTGTTCCAGTGGTACTTCCAAAAATAAAAGCTTCGTCATCATCTAGCATCTGTTGATCAATTGAAGCAAACGCACCAGATGTATTTGATGTAAAGTCATAAGTCAAGCTTCCTGTTTGTCTATTTGCATTTGAAGAAATAGCTACTCTACCCGATTTATTTGTATTTCCTACCCCTATTACCCCTGTAGTCAACTTACCTTGTCCAGACTGAGTGAAGTTTATATTAGTCGTTGATGATCCACATCCAGCAATTTGTAACTGAAAAAATCTATTTGATGTACTTGAATTAGCTTGAAAAACCAAATTAACTATTTCACTTCTTGAGTTACCATAGGAAGGACTTGAACCATTTATAGTTATCCAATTCACTCCGCTCCCAGTGTCTATTGCTGTTATGGTCCAAGCTTTACTAGATGTTATTTCTAATGTTTCTGTAGACCCGTTTTTACCTATTTGAGGAACAAAATTAGCAGAAAAAGAAAAGTTGCATGGTGGCGCTGGAGTAGTGTTAGAAGATAAGACATACTGTTCTTTATGCGGGTCCATTGCCCCTAGCTTTTGTGTGTTTAAGTTGCTTCTAAATAAATCCTTAAAATAGTTGTTCATTCCTAAATTAGATATCTCGAAAATGCCATTTAACCCTAGTTGCAATACAGCTCCTCTTTTAGAGTCTGTAAAATACATATTGTTGCCCCAACTAGCAAAACTTTCTGGATTTTCACTAATTCCATATTCTCCAGTATAAGTTATTTGAGTCCCTAGTACTTGTGGTATAGAAGCTATACTTCCTCCACCTATAGAATCAGATAATAAGTTTTTACCAAACAAAACTCTAGACACTTTATCTTCCTGAAATAAAACTAAATCCGTATCACGAGAATATAATTTCTGAATGGGTCCGTATTCTTTATTTACATCTTTAAAGTTTGCCAGTGACAAATTAAATTCATTAAGATTATTAACGTTAGTATATTCTGTAAACACACCACTATATGTTAAACTGGCTGTTAAATGTTCTTCCCTGTAATCTTCTATACTTGTACTAACCCTTGGACTATATATTAAAAATGCAGAATTAAATTGCCCTTTTATTCTAGTTGCTTCGACTCCATTTCCAAAAGAGAAACAGTTAAAAGCAGAATTTTGTGCTTGAGTAGTTGTGAAGTCCCCAGGATTATATGAATTTTGATTTAAACTTACTATTGCAGGGTTTCCATTATATTGACTTTGTTGGTTTGCTATATGAGCATTGTTCACTTTGTCAATATCAAATGTATAAGGCATCTCATAAAATATACCGTTATCTATTTCAGATGGTTTAGTCTCAAAAACAGGAGCTCCCACTACAGCTTGTGCTATTTTAAACTCACAGTCCAATTCCATTACCCTAACATTAGCTTCACCTCCAGCTTGATTACTACCAGAGGCTGTTTGAGTTTTTAATTCACTAGACCTAATAAAAGCAGCAACAGGATAATCAAAAGCAATTAAATGAGCCCAGCTTAACCAACCACCACTATTGTTTAGATATGGAGCTCCATTTGGACCGCTTGATAAAGCTTGTAAGAATATATTTTGATTATCTCCACTTCCTGAAGTTGTATTGTCAACTGGAAAATTTGAACTCATATTTAAGTCTCCATAATTCTGTGATACTCTTCTAAAAAATATTCTTTCACCTCTGTTTTCTGATTGATCTTGACAATTTATATGTTTAAAACTTTTCCATATTTCTTCTTGATAAAACCACTCCTCAATATTAAGGTAATTACTATTTGAATAAAAAATATTTGTACTTAGTTTTGTTTTTTCAACTTGACCACTATCATACAAGTTTTCAGTAATATTCATTTCTATTATAGCTCCTGCAGTTATTCTTTTATCTAAAGCTGGGTATATTCTATTACCATTAGCGTTAATGGGTATATCATCTGGTGCATTTGATAAAATTTGAAAGCTATTACCTAAAGGAGTGTCGCCACCAGTTAAAACAGATATAGCATCTCCTTGACTAAGAGCACCAGTTATACTTCCAAACTGATTAGTAGCTGCATTGGAATAAGATCCGGTTGGAGCTGTAGAAACCCCAAAATTACTTAGTCCAAATCTAGAGTGAACATTTATTATGAAGTAATCGTTTACGACATATCCAGGCCCTTTATTAAATCTCAAATAAATTTGTAAATCATAAGCGGGAGTAGGAGTAGGAACACCCACTGCACTTGGGGGATTGTTTATAAAGTAACTAGTTCCTGAAAGATAATATAAAGAAAGGTCAATATTTTCATACCATAATTCATAAATACCATTACTAAAGTTTTCTACTTTAAAAGTTTCATTAGCAGTAATGGTTATTTTTATTCTAGCATCTCTCTTGGCAGACGTATCATGAGCAGTTATTTTTCCAGAGGGGGTTGGGGCTAAAAGCTCTATGTTGTTATTTGATAAAGAAGTTCCATAAAAAACAGGAAGGTCTATTTGACCAATGGCGCTCATTTTTCCATTAAAAGCAACATTACCTCTGTTAAAAGTGCCCTGATCTATTATATATTGCCTATCCAAACTATGTCTACCACCGAGCTTTGTGCCTGCTAACCCTACAGCAGCCCAATTGCCTTCATACGTGTCAATAGATATGTCCCCAGAAGTATCACTTATTTTAAAATATAAGCCTTCTATTTCTTCATTACCTAAAAACCCCTCTTCTTTTACTTCTACTTCTTGAACTTTAAATTGTTTATTAGAATTTGTAGCTATACCATTAAGCTGTTTCATATATATAAAAGAGCCCAAATCTATTTTGTTTACTTCCGATCTTTCAATTCTAAAGTAAAAATCCGTTCCATCTCTATAAAATATTGTAGGGAAAATAGTAGAGTAATTATTGGTGGCAGATTGTTTTAAATATATTCTGTATTTACTTGCAAACTCCGGTGGTCTGTGGTTTATATATACTCTTAAATCATTAATTGTATCTGAATTATTAGGAGATATATAAGCTGTGTTAGATTGATTATTACCATTAGGATTAGAAATATTAGGAGTTAGAACCGTAGACATTCTTCCATAATCATCTAAGTAAACTATACCAGCCTCATAATCTCTGTCACTTTTAAAACTAGGTGATCCTGAAAGTGTTGTTCTTCTGGATGCTGTAATTAAATTAAAGTCAATACCTATATCATCTCCTGTTGAATCTTGTATATTATAACCTTGGACATAATTACCATAAACAAGTCTGCTTCCAATTATTTCTTGTGACTGTGCTTTTCTTGGAACATTATCAAAAAGTCTAGTTACTTCGTCAGCACTAAGTATAGAATATATTTTGTTATTATTAAATGTTACATCTAAATTGCTATTACTAAGCCAATTATTTAATTTTTTATCAAAGGTCTCAATCACATAAACTGACCCAGTAAATTCATCAAAGTACAAAAGCTGCACATCTGTTACTTGAACACCTCCCGTATCTATATTTACCTTAACTTGATTAAATCCATTTTGCATAGAAGTAAATACACCATCTGAATAATTCACAGAAAAGTCAGTTGCTGAAAATGCTGTTGATGAGAAAGGTGACAAAGAACTATACTCATTGTTTTCGTATCTCCATCTATAAGCAAATCTTACATATTTTTCACTAATATTATTTACTTCATTTTTTAATGTCGATGGTATTAATACGCCTGTAGTATTTTCAAGAGTTAACGAAGGAGGACTTAAAGGTGGCTTAACAATAACAGATATGTCATCTTCAGTAAATGCGTTAGCAGCATAATACTTAAGTATATTTACTCTTCTAGGAGGGTTTAAATTGTCTGTCCAAAAAAGTAGGTCTCCAATAATATTTACTCCAGTTATTACGTATTCAGAATCAAACTTTAGAACTCTTCCAGCAGTATCTTTAAGGATTATTGCAGTAGAATTAGCTGACTCGTTGTATCTTAATATATAATCAAAGTTAGTGTCTTTAACAAACCAATAGAATTCTTCAGCAGCTGGATTTTCAATAGCTCCTATAGTTTTAGCAGCAGAACTTAAATAACTTAAATCACCTCCAACCTGGGTATTACCAAGCATATTTTGAACAGACCCCACACTTGAGTTCTCAGATGTTGATACACCTATGTTTTGTCCGTCTCTATATACTCCAGGGGGTATAAGGCGCTCATCGAGGTCCTTATTCATTATCCCCTTGGTGAATGTTCTTGTTAATTTCATTTAATCCATTTAGCTCTTCCTCTTAAAGGCATTAAAAGTCTTCCAGGTTGCAAGTTGCTTAATCTAATTTTGGCGTTTCTAAGTTTAGCAGTTTTTTCTTTTCTAGCTCTAGTTATAATGTACTCTTGAACGTTTATTTTGTTTTCTAAAATCGCCCATCTAATATAAGTATATAAGTAGTCTTCTGCTAGTTTATTTATAACTATTTGATTATCGTCTCCATTTTCCATACCGTCTGATATGTATTCTAAGACCACTAACTTATTACCCATTTCTGAACTAAAGTTAATTACACCACCAGCTTTATCTATTCTGAAATTAGGATTTTGATTAGCTAGTGACGTATTCATTCCGTAATGACCTCCTACTGAAAATCCAAAATACCATTCCCCATCACAACAATAACCTTCTTTATTATGATATGGGTGTCCTGTATTTAAATATAGTGTAGGTCTAGTGCCTTTTATTCTTTGTAAATCTATAGTGGAGTTTTCAGGTCTTAGTGCATTTCCATTTATGTCAAATAGTATTTCGGCATCTTGGTCCTGTAGATAAGCTGAAGAAAAATTAGTTTGAAAGTTCTCTATTAAGGGTCGTAAAACTCCGTTTTCATAAAGAGATATTCTCACATAATTTACATAGTCAGAAGGTAATATATATTTTAAGTCATCACTTACTTGTAACTCTAATATTTTTATATTCTTTAACGCATCGTAGTTAATCTCTTGTATACCTCTTTTGGCATGAAATAATATATTATACCTAGTAGTGTTGCTTACTAATTTATCATCTCCTGAATACATTAGCTCAAAGTTATTTACTATGTCGGCTAGTGATACATACTGGTAATCTCCCCAGTTTATATTCTTAGGAACAACATCATCATTAGTGTAATATTTTCTATCAGTTATATAGGCCATTAAGATTCAGTTTTAATTTGTAGGATTTCTTCGCTTTTTTCAAAGTTTACTACTTCTTGTTCTCTGATACTTATTCCAGCATATTCACATATCTTAATAGTAATATCTATAGCATCTGAAAGCGGTAACTCAAAGTCTTGGTAAGAAGCACTAGTAGGGTCAAATACAGGATCACCATCAGCACCAATAGAATTATATGTCCAAGCTGGAGTTTGAGGATATCTAACATAAGTCAATAAAACATCTGAAGTAATAGACTCTGGATATACTTGAACCGCATTTGCCGCTGGGCTAATAGGACTAGTAATCGGAGCTGGACCAACTACATAAGCTGGATAAGAAGTATTAGGAGCTGTTAAATTAGAAGAAAGTAACTTACCTATTTTATATTGAGATACTCTTTCTATTTCTGTATAAGTTA